>Ga0302189_10000407_pt1 | contig 37465 bp, 26 predicted proteins | sample II_Bog_E2_2_FD_194551 | JGI IMG/M metagenome (GOLD analysis project Ga0302189, IMG submission 194551) | Peat permafrost microbial communities from Stordalen Mire near Abisko, Sweden - II_Bog_E2_2 | ecosystem: Environmental > Terrestrial > Soil > Wetlands > Peat | place: Sweden: Abisko...
GGTCGCTTATCGACAATGGCGCGACACTCCAGAGAACCCGCGAAAGCCTCGATGGCGAGAAGCAAATCCTCATTTTTCACCGTCCGCGATAGCGGGCCTTAGCTTAGAGCAATGAACCGAAGTTGGCTATGAAGATCCTGGTAATTGAAGACGAGGCAAAGACTGCCAAGTTCCTCAAGAGAGGCTTGTGCGAGGCCGGCTACGTTGTGGACGTTGCCGAAAATGGCCTGGAAGGTCTGCACCTGGCTCAGGAAGTCGATTTCGACCTCATTGTTCTTGACGTGATGCTTCCTGTGTTGAACGGGTGGCAGGTGCTTGCACGGCTGCGCGAGGCGAGTCGGAAGACGTTGGTCCTGATGCTCACAGCGCGCGACTCCGTGCATGAACGCGTCCGTGGATTCGAGCTGGGAGCCGACGACTACCTGGTAAAGCCATTCGCATTCTCCGAACTCTTGGCCAGGGTGCGCTCGCTGTTGCGCCGCTCAACGCCGCGCCCGCAGGAGACCCTGCGCATGGCCGACCTTGAGATCGACCCGCTGCGCCAGCGCGCCACGCGTGCCGGCCAGAGGCTCGACCTCACTTCGAAGGAGTTCACGTTGCTGACCCTGCTGGCGCGGCGCGCCGGCGAAGTGCTGTCGCGAACACTGATCGCCGAGTCGGTCTGGGATATGAACTTCGACAGCGATACGAACGTTGTGGACGTGAATGTGCGTAGGTTGCGCAGCAAAGTGGACGATCCCTTCTCCTTAAAGCTGATTCACACGGTGCGCGGCGCCGGCTATGTCTTCGAAGCCGAGCCGTAGCGCCTGGCCTGCGCTGCACCTGCGCAGGACCTTGGCGTTCCGGCTGTCGGCGGCCTACTCGTTAGCGGGCTTAATGCTGGTCATCATGGCCACGGCGAGTCTCTACATCGTCCTTCGGACGGAACTGGACCGAAGCACAGAGCTGTTCCTTGCCGACAAGCTGCACGTGCTGCGCACCATGCTGCGGGAACGGCCGGACGACGAGGATGCGCTGCGCGAAGAGATTGAGCTCGAGTCTGAGGCCCGCCGGTACCAGCAGTTCTACATTCGCCTCCTTGATGAACATGGCGTGCCGATCATGACGACGCCCGGGATGGCTGAAAAGTTGGATCTTGCGGAGCTCGCGAGCCGAACCCGCGGCCGCTCCGAGCGATCGACTGCGATGGCCGGCAGACATGGACAACCATTCCGGGTCACGAGCGCTACGGTTGCCGCCGGTACGCCGCCGGCTCACAGCGACACGGTTCAAATCGCCATCGACATCTCGCAGGAAGAGGAGCTGCTGGCGCGCTATCGGATGTGGTTCTGGGGCATTCTGCTGGCGACCTCGGTTCTCTTCCCGCTGGTGGGATACCTGATTGCGCGTCATGGCATCCGCCCCGTCGAGGAGATCGCCGCAACTGCGCGAAAGATTACATCGACGAATCTCCGCGAGCGGATCCGGGCGGAGGGCTATCCTTCAGAACTGGCATCGTTAGCTGGGACGTTCAATGAGATGCTGGACCGTCTCGAAGAGTCCTTTGAGCGGATCTCGAGATTCTCAGCAGATATCGCACACGATCTGCGAACACCGGTCAACAACATCCGCGGAGAAGCTGAAGTGGCTCTGGCGCGCGCGCGAACGGTCGATGAGTACCGCGACGTGCTGGAGTCTTCGCTGGAAGAAGCTGTCCGACTTTCCGACCTAATCGGAGATCTCCTCTTCCTCGCCCGCGCGGAGAGCCCACTGACGGAGTTGCACCGCGAGCGCGTCAACCTCGGCGCGTTGCTGACAACAGTTCGAGATTATTACGAAGCCTCCGCTTCAGATGCAGGGATATCGCTGGCGGCGGACGAAGGCGCCGAACCTGTGACTGCGGAACTCGACCGCTCGCTGATCTTGCGGGCGGTCAGCAACCTGGTCTCGAACGCCATCGCGCACACGCCGCATGGAGGCACAGTCACGCTGGCCGCCACGGCCGAAGCCGACGCGATTCGTATCGAGGTTTCCGACACAGGTGCCGGCATTCCCGCCGAAGCAGTGCCCAGGGTCTTCGATCGCTTCTTCCGCGTTGATCCATCTCGATCCAAGAGTTCGGGCGGTTCGGGAATGGGGCTGGCCATCGTTCAGAGCATCATGAATCTTCACGGCGGCAGCGCAGAAATCGCTAGTCAGCTCGAGCGCGGAACGCTCGTCACACTGCGCATTCACACCACCGTAAAGCGGTGACAAACTGTAATCCTCGCGTCATGCTGGCGTCGGTTGCTAAGTTTTTTCGGCGATAAGTGGTCGTGGTCTACGGCCCGTTGACAGGATAGATCCTCAATAACGCGGATTGGACTGGAATTCCCTCAGAGCCCATCCAGGACTCTGAATCGTGGACACTGGTTGGCTTGCCGTTACCGGCACTCCGGCGCTGCTCTTCGATCCGTAACCGAAAATTAACCGACTTTTACACGACCCATTCACGTCGACCGTGGTAAAAACCCTATGCGTAGAGACTCTCCGCCCGGGACTGTCGTAGCCTTGTCGTGGCTCGAAGCCGGAGTTCCTCAGGTTCTACCGCGAAAGCATCTCTTTCCCTGCAGTTCAACGGTGAACAGTGCCACTCACGTAGCCGATTAGCCTTCATTACCGCCTAGCCGAACGATGGAGAAAAACCTTATGCAATGGAAATATGCCCTTCAAGGTAAAGTTTTCGCGAGTGCTCTCTCGGCAACTGTGCTCCTCGCCGCTCCGTTCGCCTCTGCGCAGTTGAACAGCGGTGCGCCGCAGATCCTCAGCACGGGCCAAAGAATCACACCGCTCGCGCCACGCGGTTCCAACTTTCAGGCCCTGAATCCGCGCCTTGCCGACAACCCCGAGTACACCGCCGGGCAGGCGGTACAAACGGCCCTGAGTCCAGACCAGAAGACGCTAGTGATCCTGACCAGCGGCTATAACACCCAAGCCAACCCGACCACCGGCGCTGCCGATCCAGCGGACTCGAACGAATACGTCTTCGTGTTTGACGTTTCCCATCCAGCAGCGGTACAGACACAGGTCATCCAGGTTCCGAATACCTACAACGGCATTGCATTCAACCCAGCAGGGACGGAGCTGTTTGTGGCCGGCGGCGTCAGCGACAACGTGCACGTCTATGCGCCGGTGGGGGGTGTTTGGACCGAGGAGACAGGCTCACCTGTCGCACTTGGTCACTTGGCGAAGGCGATTCCGACAATCGACCAGCTCGGCGGCTTGGGACTGGCGATCCAGCCTGAGGCTGCTGGACTTGCGGTGACGGCTGACGGGCAGAAGCTGGTGGTTGCCAACTACGAGAACGACTCAGTCTCTGTGCTTACCAAGGGGCAGAGCGGCGGATGGGCGGTGTCCAGCGAACTCCAACTGCGCCCTGGCGTCATTGATCCGACGAAGACCGGTGTTCCCGGCGGCGAGTTCCCGTTCTGGGTATCCATCAAGGGCAGTGGAACAGCTTATGTATCGAGCATCCGAGATCGCGAGATCGATGTTGTCGACATCAGCGGCGCTACGCCCACTGTGACGGCGCGCATCGCGGTCTCCGGCCAGCCCAACAAGATGGCGCTCAACAAGGCGCAAACCATGCTCTTCGTCGCACAGGACAACAGCGATTCTGTTGCTGTGATCGACACTGCGGCCAATGCAGTGCTGACGGAGATCAAAGTCACGGCCCCAGTGGACATGTATGCCAACCCGAAGAATTACAAGGGCGCAAATCCGAACAACCTAGCTCTGTCTCCCGATGAGTCGACGCTCTATGTAACCGACGCCGGCGAGAACGCCGTGGCGGTAGTCCATCTCAGCAGGGTGATCGGCAACAGCCGGGTAACCGGGCTGATCCCCACTGGCTGGTACCCGAATTCAGTCTCGGTCAGCGCGGACGGCAAGACGCTTTACATCGTGAATGGAAAGAGCGCAGCCGGACCGAACCCGCAAGAGGAAACCGCCAGCGCGAATCAATACATCTGGCAGATCACCAAGGCAGGTTTCCAGACGGTGCCAGTTCCCAACGACGAAGAGCTCTCGTCGCTCAGCTTCAAGGTGGTGGCGGAGAACAACCACTACCTCGACGACGAGAGCCCAGAGCAACGGGAGACGATGGCGGAGTTGCACCAGAAGATCCATCACGTCATCTACATCATCAAGGAAAACCGCACCTACGATCAGATTCTGGGCGACCTCGAAGTTGGAAACGGCGATCCCAGCCTGACGATGTTTGGGGAAGCGAACACCCCGAACCTTCACAACCTGGCGCGCAACTTTGTCGATTTCGATAACTTCTATGACACTTCAGACGTGAGCGGCGATGGCTGGCCGTGGTCCACGTCGGCTCGCTCCACGGACGTGATCGAAAAGGAGATCCCGGTCAACTATGGCAATCACGGTGGTCTTTCGAATGATTCGGAGGGCACCAATCGCAATGTCAATGTGGGCATTGGCAGCATCCCGCAGCGAGTTGCCGCCGACCCGGCACTGGTGGTGACCAGTGGTCTGAGCTTCACTCCCGACCCCAACCTGCTGCCCGGCACCGCGAACGTCGCGGCTCCCGATAGCGACGACGATCAGCCGGGTGAGGGCTATCTTTGGAACTCGGCCCTCGGCGCCGGCCTTTCGGTCCGGGACTACGGGTTCTTGATCGATATCGTTCGCTATGTTGCGCCGCCGCACCTTGGAGGCATTCCGGAGATCCCCTCCCCAGCCTTGCTGACTCCGCCGGTAAAGGTCGCCTACTCCACCAACCCGGCTCTGACACCCTACACGGATCCGTACTACCGTGGTTTCGATCAGAGTTTTCCCGACTATTTCCTCTACACGGAGTGGAAGCGCGAATTCGACAGCTATGTGAGCGGCAGCAACCTGCCCAACCTCACGCTTCTTCGCCTTCCTCATGACCACACGGGCAACTTCAGCACCGCGATCGACGGCGTGAACACGCCCGAACTGCAGGTCGCGGATAACGACTATGCCGTCGGCCTGGTGGCTTCGGCGGTGGCCCATAGCCCTTATGCCAAGGACACGCTGATCTTCGTGATCGAAGACGATGCTCAGGACGGCGCCGACCATGTCGACGCTCATCGCAGCATTGCGTTTATCGTCGGCCCCTACGTCAAGCACGGCGAGGTTGACTCGACCCGCTACAACACCGTCAACTTCGTCCGAACGATCGAAGACATCCTGGGCATCCCGCATCTCAACCTGAACGACGCCCACGCAAAGCCTATGGCCAACGCCTTCGACCTTCATCAGGCCAAGTGGAGCTACGATGCGGTTCCATCCTCGTATCTTGCGAGCACGACGCTTCCGATCGCCTTCCCCACGGCTAAGCTGGGCGTATCCCCATTGAAGCCGCTGTTCGATGCAAAGTGGTGGGCAGCACAGACCAAGGGTATGAACTTCTCTGTCGAGGACCATCTCGATTCCGCCAAGTTCAACCGTGTGCTCTGGGAGGGAACAATGGGTGGCAAGGCATATCCCACGTTCCGTTCCGGCATCAACCTGAGATCCAACCGGCCGCAATTGCTGAAGGACTTTCGCGATGCGCACAAGCGCCAGGCTCAAGGGCCAGGCAGCAGTTCAGCACAAGGGAACGTGACTCTGGCGAGCAGTGGCGCAGGGAACTAAGCACCCGCACGTCAAGCAAGACGCAATTTGAGCTCCCGCGAGCCTCCGCTTTCCCATCGGGCGGACGCTCCGAAGTGCAGACGAGGACGATCCGTTGAGAAGCTGAGAGCGAAATCGGCGCCCAATCTGGCCACACCATGCGGCCTGCTCATGAAATCGACAGTACGCGCGAAGCATGCTCCTTTGCGCCTGATCCGCGCCTCTGCCAGTTCGCAATGAAGTGCCAGTTCTGAGCAGGAATGCGGGTCCCGGGACGCTTTGCCGCTTCACCGGGGTCCGCACTGCAACTTGGCTGGATCGGCGGTGTGCTCTGGGTTTTGGCGGACCGCGCGGATCAGAACAGCCCATCCGCAGAATAGAAAAACGCCGCTCGCGCTTTCCTGCATCAGGCCGATGTCCGACGGCAGCATAGATCCTGAAAAAACGCCCACGCAATCAGGAGCAATTCCCGGTTGGAGTAGACTCTTCCATGCCATAGACCCAACATTAAGCATTTCAACAACTTACAAGACATCGGTGGCTACCTAAATCCTTGTAAGCACCTATATCCCCGAAATCCAGCGTATTGCAAAGCGTATCGCGTTTCCAGTTCGTCGCCCGCACAACTGGAGCCATCCGAATTGCCGATGGGCTCTTAGCCGTCCCTAACATGGTGTTGGAGGTGTTCGGGGGAAGATCGCCAATGCGGAGATAATCCCGGCTCGTGGCATCATCTCCGCATTGCCGGTGGTTCGCTCGGAACCCCGAGATAGCGGAAAACAGTCGAGGAGGCGACTTCACGGAACCAATCAAGCAATACGGATCTAGAGAGTTGTTGATAGAGTTGCCGCGTTCTTGCGGCGCCTATGGATGTATCTAGAAGCACATATACTACTCGCGGCCTGTTGGCGTTGGGTGAGTCACTCGGGTTCAAGCGGCCGAGCCCTTCGTTCGGCGTTTTTGCGAATCGGGAGATTCAGGAAGCGGGTACCCTGCGGAGTTCAGTCAAATCAGGCGCGATTCCCATCTCTGCAACCACGCGGTGGATGCACGCGAGTAGTGCCTCGATGTCCGGCGCCGACAATCGACCGATGGTTCCGATCCGAAAGCATGGCTCGGCGGTGAGTTTACCGGGGTAAATGATGAACCCCAGTTCACTAAGCCGTTCGTAGAATCTCTGGAAACTGAAGGCGCTGTGCGAAGGATAGCGGAACGTAGTAATGATGCAGCTTAGATCCCGGGAATCTAAATATGTCTCGAAGCCCATCTGTGTCATGCCGCGCAGCAGTGCCGCGTGATTGGCGCGATAACGCGCCAGACGTCCATCCGGGCCGCCCTCCGCGTCGAGTTCCAGCAATGCCTGACGGAACGCCAGAAGGGCATGCGTCGGAGGAGTAAAGCGGAACTGTCCGTCGGACTCCAGGCCCGCCCATTGCGCGTAGAGATCGAGACTCAGTGTGCGCGCCCAGCCCTTCGCCTCAAGCAACCGGCTGCGCCGCGCCAGCACGAATCCGAAGCCGGGGACGCCTTCAATGCACTTGTTCGCGGAAGAAATCAAAAAGTCGATCTGCGCCGCGGCCAGATCCACGGGGATTGCGCCAAAGCTGCTCATGGCATCCACGATGTAGACCGCGCCTGCTTGCTTTACTGCCTCGCCGATTTCTTCAATCGGGTTCACAATGCCGGTTGTGGTTTCGCAGTGGATCACCGCGACATGCGTAATGCCGTCCGATGCCGCGAGGCGTTCGGCAACCGCGCCGGGCAGGAGTTTGCGGTTTTCCGGTGCCTCCAGCGTTACAGTATCGATGGCATGGACGCGCGCCATCTGCGCGATGCGCCGCCCATAGGCTCCGTTGATCAACACGAGCAGCTTACCGTCGCGCGGAATCGCGGAGGAGATCACGGATTCGATTGCGAATGTGCCGCTGCCTTGCATCAGCACGCATTCGTATCCGTCTTCGCTGTGCTGGTGTTCCGGCCCGCCAATGGCCACCAGCCGCTCGCGAATCTCGCGCACGGTCTGGATAAAGCCGCGATCTCGCGAGCCTGCATCGTGCAACATGGCCGATTTGATCGCTGCGCTGGTGGTGAGCGGCCCTGGTGTGAACAGCAACTTATCGCTCGTCATGGCCATCGTACTCCCCTCTGCAATCGGTTAACTCGCGGACTTCAAGCGCACGTTGATGTCATCCAGGATTGGATCGACATCCTGAAGCCTGTCGACCACGTAGTGCGCTCCAGCCCGCTCCAATTCGGCGCGCGCCGTCTTCAGGCGCTCTTCCTTCTCGGCAGCGGGGAGCATTTCAAACTCCTCATGCGAAAGGCCGATCATGTTCCCCGTTCCAGCAACCCCGATCGACCACGCGCCCGCATTCAGGCCTTCGTGAATGTCGACGGGAGTGTCGCCGATCTTGGCAATTGCCGCCATCGGATATACCTGCATACGTACAGCGCACTCGTACATCATGAACGGGTGAGGTCGCCCCGAGCCTGCTTCTTCCGGGGTCAGGCTGCAATCCGGAACATAGCCCTCCTTTGCACTTGACTCCACAAGAAGATCGAGCATGGCGCGTGTATACCCGGTGGTGGAGCCGATCTTTAAACCGCGGTTGCGAAAGCGCTCCACAGACTCGGAAACGCCCCGGATCACCGCCGAATACTCCGCCAGGCAGGAAAATTGACGCGGAATGAACTCCGCGTACATTTCGTCCACTTCCGCGTCGCCCGGCGTGTTGTCGAAAAGCAGCAGCCATTGATCGCGCACTCTGGGCATGGCCAGAATTCCGCGAATGTGTTCCTTTTTGGGCAGGCCCATGTCTCGCCGCGTCTCTTCATCCGTCAACGCGATCTGCCGTTGCAAGAACAATCCCTGCAAAGTGCGCGCGGGCGCCAGGCTGCCAAAGTCAACCGTTGTTCCAGCCCAATCCAGAACCAGGCCCTTCAAGCCGCCGGCGCGAATCGTCTGCGGAGGAATTGCAGGATTCAGAAGTTTCACAGAGTTACCCCCATTTCGGAAAAAGTTTGTTCAGCAAGTGCGAATGAGATGGTCATGCCTATCCCGCTGGTAACTGTGACCACGCGAACTCCTTCAGCGGGAGCCAGCCGGAGCCAGGGATGTTGAGGATGCTTGGCATAGATTCCATGCCATTGTTCCACGATCTCCAAAGTGGAAACGCGCAGGTATGCCTTCGCGTAGTCGAGGATCAGCCGATTCACATCGGGGTTGTCGAAGACATTCACTTCGAGCCCGTACTCGTGGCTGTCGCCGATGGTCAGCTGGCCCGAAGAATTCTGCGACACCATGACGTGAATACCAAACCGATCGTATTCGGGCGTTTCTCGCGCGATACGCTCTTTCAGCGCCGGCAGGGTGCTGCACAGGTCAAAGGCTGGATAGTGTCTGAAGCTCAATCCGAAGGCCAGAGACGGGCCCAGGCTCCATCCCTCCGGCTGCGGCGGTGTGCGCATCATCTGCAGCTTGCACCGCGTGAGGCCGCTCAAGCGGAAGCACTCCGGGAAGAGCGTCTGGAAGTCGTCCCCGCCGGCCACGACAATTGCGTCCGCATCGCAGCGCGCATCGGCCGTAAACAAGCAGCCATGCTCTACCCGCTGTACCGCCGTATTGAAATGGAAGTACACAGCGTATCGCTCCCGGAGGAAGCGTGGAAGGCTTCCAATCACCTGACGGGGATCGACGGTAAGTTCCGTCGCGCTCCACAACGCGCCCAGCAGTCCCTCGGGCTTGAGGGCCTGACTGCGGGCAAGAGTCTCATCGGCGGTCAACCACGCACACTGGTAGCCGAGCGCAGGAGCATTCCGGCTGAACTCCTGTCCCAGCGCGGCTTCGTCTTCCCGGTAGGTTGCGTGCAACGATCCTGTCGCTAAGTACGGAACCTTCGACTCCGCGAGCATCTCAAGCCAGATCTCTCGGCTGCGGAGGGCCAGTCGCAGCGGAGGTCCCGCGGGCTGGCCGATGGGCCAGATCATGCCGAAGTTGCGAACGGAAGCGCCGATTGCGGCCGGGTTTCGCTCGAATACCGCGACACGTCGCCCGGATCGGGCAGCCAGATAAGCATGGGCCAGACCGATGATCCCGGCGCCTGCGATTGCGATGTCAACCTTCAGCTTATCCGTCAACCCAATGGCTCGCTTTCCGGTTCCCGCACCAGAGAGGGAGCGCTCGCCTTCGAGTGCTCCCTCCCGTTAAACGCCACGGTTCAGTAGGATAACCGCAGGGACATCTGGATGGAGCGAGGCCCAGCCTGCGAGCCTGGCGTTCCATCCTGTTGGGCGGTGATCTGGCCGAACGAGGAACTGCCCACGTTCAAGTTCGGAATCCCCCAGTTGTTGAAGTTGAAGAGATTGGCGAACTGCGCCTCATAGTGAACGCCGAGCCGTTCAGTGATATGGAAGGTCTTTCCAAAAGAGGCAGAGAAGGTCACCGTGCGCGGACCTTCCATGATACCAACACCGCAATTGCCGAAGCGGCCGATGTTGCTGGCCGGAATGCTGTAGGCGTTGACGTTGAAGAACTGCGAGATGCTTGGTTGCGTTTCGCTACCGCTGGCGCCGTTCACGCAATCGGGGTTCTGGTTGCTGACCGAGCGGGTCTGGGGAGCGGTGCCGGAAGGATCGGCGGTGCTGCTCTTGAAGTACGGTGTCAGCCAGAAACCGGAGTGGTAGAGCATGATGGAGGAGGCGCTCCAGCCGCCGATAACCGCGTCCATGGCTTTGCTGGCGTTGCCCATGAACTGCTTGCCGTGGCCGACCGGGATCTCATAGACCGCGGTGCTGAGGAACTTCTTGCTCGGGTCGTAGAAGGCATTGCCGGTCTCGGCGCCGATGTTGAAGACGTTCAGAACATTGTCACCATTGTCGCCCTGGCCGCCCACCGGAATGGCGCCGCTGGGCACCGCACCCAGCGCGTTGGTCTGGTTGTAGGTGAGGGTGAAGGAGTTGTCGAAGGTCAAACCGCCGCCCAGGTGCCGGTTGAACTCCAGAATCAACGCGTCGTACTTGTCGGTAGGCCCATTGGCGCGGGTAAGCACCTCGCGGAAGTTGTTGAAGTTGTCGCCGTATGTTGCGCGGTAGGCAGCGTAGCCCAGGGTGTTGGCAGGAATCTGATTCAGGTCGGGGCTGTAGATCAGGTCCCTGGTGTAGGAACCGACGTAGCTGGCCTTGAATACCGAGTGGAAGCCGACACTCTGCTCGACCGCAACGTTCCACTGGCTGACGCCGGGGTCCTTCAGGTCCCATTGGTTGGCGCGGCGATAGCCGGCGACCGAGGGTGCCGCTCCACTGTAGGCGTTGGCCCAAGTCTGGCTGCCGGAGGTGCTGGCCGTAGCGGACGAGAAGTTGCTGGTGTCGACACCCAGCTCAGAGTAAAGGACCGCGCCGAGCACGGGCACCGAGTAAATGCCGAAGCTGGAGCGGACAACGGTTCCGGATTTGGGACTCCAGGAGACGCCAATCCGGGGCTGAATGTTGGTCTTGTCTAGGTAACGGAGAGACGTCGGCAATCCGACGACCGAGTTCAGGATGAACTGGCTTGGGCCGCCAACAGCGGCAACCCACCCGGGGCTCAACTTTTCGTTCGGATCGTAGACCAGCTTGCCGTAGGTTGCCGAGCCCTTTCTGTAATCGAAGTTGCCCAGCTGATTGGTGGCGTCATTGAAGGGAGTGTTGACCTCCCAGCGCAGGCCGAAGGTAAAGGCGAGGTTGCGCCGCGCCTTGTACTCCGTTTGGCCGAAGAAGTTGTAGTGGTAGCCGAACGGCTTGCCGTCAGGACCGTTCTGCGCCTGGTCGGCTTCGTCGAGATAGCCCTGATCGAACTGCGCAGCTCCGCAAGCTTCAGCAAACTTGCTCAGCTCTGTGGCGGGACAAACCTGATCTCCCTTGATCGTGTAGTCGCCGTACTCGTCGCCGACCTCAAAGGTGATGTTGTCCTGATAGTTCAACCGGCGCCAGTCGCCGCCAAACTTCGAGTTGAATTTACCATGTGTCCAGGAGAGGTTGTCACCAACTTCCCAGATTCCATTCTTGTTGACGCGCGGGTGACCGTACTGGTTGGTGGCGCCACCCATCAGGCTTTCTACGTAGAACACAGGCACGCCGCCGAGCCCATTCACGGGTGGTCCGGGAAGCCCTTTTATGCCCATGGCAGCGATGTCGGCGTCACCCTGCTTGGCCTGCGGGTAGGAGAACGTCTGGTTATAAGCCGTGTAGCCGCCGCGCAACTCATTCACCAGGCTGTTGGTGAGGATCCAGTTATGCGAGATAGCCACATTGGTGGCGTCGGTGATCGTCGAGAAGAGGCCCATGAGAGGGTTGTAGCTGGTGTCACCCACAGCTCCAAGCGCACCCGCCGAGGTGGCGTCGCTGCCGGTGCTGATGATGCTGTGCTCGGTGACGCGGCCAAAGACGTGCTGCTTTTCAGAGATGTCGTAATCCATGCGCCCATCGTATCCGTTGGCCGAATAGGTGCCGGGAAACGTGCTGTTGAGGTTATTGTTGCCGGTGCTGTCGATATTGTTATCGCTCGCGTGCGGTCCAGCAGGCGCAGGGAAGAAGTCGGCGATGGCCGTGGCAGACGTGGAATTGACCGCGACTTTGTTGCTGGCGATCGGGGCGCAGCCTGGAAGGACGCTCCCGGTGGCAAGCGAGATGCAGGATGGCGTGTATAGCTGCAGGCCGGAGACTCCGGTGAAGTCGCCTCCCGCCCAACTGGCAGGCAACGTTTGCGTCGCGATCTGCGTGGTTTGGTCCAGCCGCACGCCTTCGTAGTCGAAATAGAAGAACAGTTTCTTCTTGATGACCGGGCCGCCGACCGAGACACCATAGGTATTGGCTGTCAGCGTGGGGTTGAAGTTTCCGATCGTATCCGGAGAGTTCCAGTCTTGGTTTGTGAAATACCAGAAGCCGCTGCCGTGAAATTGATTGCCGCCGCCTTTGGTGACGACCGTGAGGTCGGTGGGTTGCGCGAACTCCGCGCTGTTGCCGGAGGTGTTGACGCGGAACTCGGCAATGCCTTCAACCGACGGAAAGAGGTTGGTGCTGGGTCCTCCATAGCGCACGGACTGAATCGAGATGCCGTCGAGGGAAAAAGAGGTAGCGGTTGGCAACTGGCCGGAGAAGGTCAGGTTGCCGCCTCCATCCTGGCTGACGCCGGGGGTCACGGCCGCGGCTTGAATGGGGCTCGGCGCGTTGGAGGCGCGGAAGTTCAACGCCAGCGTGCCAATGTCCTCGCCGGAGCGCGAAGTGGCGTTGGTCAGGTCTTCGCTTAGCAGCGACTGGCCTCCCTCGACGACCACTGTCTGTTGCGCGCCCTTCACTTGCAGCGCAATGTCCGACCGCGAGGTCTCGCGGGCCAGCACAATTACGTTCTCATCTTTGGTCTCAGCAAACCGTTCCGCCGAAGCCGTGATCGTATATTGTCCCGCATCGACATTCAAGAACCGGTATTCGCCTACGTTGTCCGTGTTCGCTTTGCGGATTTCCCCAGTAGCCTGGTTCAGCGCTTCCACCTTTGCGCCGGCCACTACGGCGCCGCTCGCATCCGTTACTCTTCCATCAATTGCTCCAAAGGTGGATTGCGCCACCATCTTCGTAGTTGAAAGCAGACAGCTCAACGCGATGATGCTGAAGCCGACGATTCGAACGAACCTGGTGCTGGCGGTTTTCAATGTCTTCCTCCTCAATGTGACGGGCTGATGAATGTTGTTTGACTGTTTCTTCACACAAGCGTTCCGCTTCGGCAAACTTGCTCGGACGCGCCATTGGCGCTCGGATGCACGTTGCGATGATCTGTTTTGTTGAATTACGGTATTCAATCCAAGGCAAGTTGCTTCTTGTGTGAGAGTTCTTTGAAGCTCCTTAACATCTAACCGGCAAGATTGATCGTTGTGTGAGAGATTGGTAAATCCTGAATGAAAACCGTGCCAATGCGGGTTGTGGAAGACTGAGGCGAATTTAACCCGTGGTAGTCTGCGACTGTGTCAACGGAAAGCGCACCGGAAACCGATCGCGGCCAGCTTCCCCAGTCAACGGCTCAACGCCCGTTTACGCTCTGGCATGGGACCACAATTGCGTTGCTGGCCCTAGGTTATTCGGGCTATTACTTTTGCCGTTCCAACCTGCCTGTGGTCTTGCCGGAGCTGATACGCGACCTGGCGCAACACGGCGTCTCCGCCGCCGACGCGCAGGTTCGGTTCGGCCTGATCGCCTCGCTCGGTATTCTCGTTTACGCAACCGGAAAATTCATCTCCGGCGCCACCGCTGATCTGGTGGGTGGCCGGCGCTGTTTTCTCGGCGGCATGGCCGGCTCAATCCTGTTTACGGTTTTGTTTGCGATGGCTGGCGGGTTTCCGATCTTCACCCTGGCCTGGATGGGCAACCGCCTCTTTCAGTCCGCAGGGTGGGCAGGATTGGTGAAGGTTGCGTCGCGCTGGTTCTCGTATTCAACCTACGGCGCTGTAATGGCTGTCCTGAGTCTGAGTTTCCTCTTCGGTGACGCGGCAAGCCGGGCTGTGATGGGCCAGTTGCTCGCACATGGGGTGGGATGGCGAGGAGTCTTTCTAGCCGGGGCCGGGTCGCTGGGCATTCTGCTGCTGGCCAACCTGATTCTTCTGCGCGAAACTCCGCAGGAACGCTCATTGCCGGCTCCTGAAGTCAATCCACTCAATGTTTATTCCGCAGAAGAGTTGCAAGCCACCAGTGATCGGGCGAGCCTGGTTGCTATTCTCTGTCCCCTCATCACCAGCTTTCCCTTCTGGCTAGTGTGTCTGCTCTCGCTGGGAACCACACTCCTGCGCGAGACCTTCAACCTCTGGACTCCCACCTATTTTGTTCAGTATGTCGGGCTCTCCAGCAGCCAGGCAGCCAGCCGCAGCGCACTGTTTCCGCTCTTTGGCGGCATCGCCGTGTTGCTCGCCGGAGTGCTCAGCGACAAACTGGGGTTGAATGGCCGCAACCTCGTGCTCGTCTTCGGAATGGCTGCAAGCACCGTCAGCCTCGTGTTCCTGGCTCGCACCCCGGCCCACGCCAGCCAATGGACGCCGGTAATCCTTGTAACTCTGGTGGGCTTTCTTCTGCTGGGACCTTACTCGTACCTGGCCGGAGCCATGTCGCTGGACTTCGGCGGCGCGCGCGGAAGCGCCACGGCCTCGGGAATCATCGATGGCGTCGGCTATCTGGCCGGCTGGCTCTCGGGTGACACCGTTGCCCGCGTCACAATCGCTTACGGCTGGAGCAATGCGTTCCTTGCTCTGGCTGGAGCATCCTTTCTGACGGCTCTGGTGGCGTTGGTACTTGCGGTTCATCAATCCAGGTCTTTCGGACAAACAGCTCGCCAGGATCCATGACCTGCTCGTCATCTTATTTGCACCCACTCAGTTGAAACCGCTGGCTTCAAGCGCCCCGCTTGCAATCCCTCTCTAATCTTCGTGAAGACCTGGAGAAAAAAGATCCAGAGCCAAAGCCGGTTTGGCGTAATGGACTCGAGAGCCGATGGCTTCTTCCAGGCGGCCTCAGCAATATCGGCACAGGTGTTCTGTGCGTCTTCGTCGAAATCGGGATTGGCATGCCGACAGAAAAAATGAATCTCCTTTGGTGTGAATCCCCATCCCACGATCTGATTTGTTTGAGGCGCAGGAAAAGGCGCGTTTATAACCGGACTATTTCTCTGCAATGTTGCTAATGAGTAGTGAATTTACGGACAGTTTGTCCTTAGGCTCCGCAGGATTTGACGTGATCGGTGCCATCCACCATTGGCCCCTGTGCGCTTGGGTATGCTCCGCAATGAGCGCATTATCGCCGATGAGCTTTTCCATCTGCCTGATCTGGAAACGCGGTAAGGGCTGTACGCGTCAACTGAAGATCCTGCCGCGGCAGATCGGCGAAGACTAAGGCCTGTTCACACTACCAGGACGTTGGCGACGGGAGCCAACTTTTCACAGTTCGAGGAGTGAGGAGTGACGCATACCGGGTGTCTGCTAGCGACGATCGACAACGAAATGGGGAAAATCGACCCCGTCTCTTCGGGTCGCGGACGAAAATCTGGCATGGTAGTGTGAACGGGCCCTAGCCGACATATCAGGCTAATCCTCTTTATGCAGCTGTGCTGATCACTTTCAAGTCGCAGACAATTGGGCTCGAACAAGTGAAGAATTCAGAGAATCTGCTCGCCTTCCACCGAACCCTTTGGAAGCACCCATTGAGCATTCAAGATCCTGAAGGTGTAGCGGGTTTCGCAACTCACAAAGTCACGGTACGCAGCGCGACCTCAAAGCGTCGCAGAGAGTCTTGGCGTCGCTCGACGAGGCGTATCCCCGGAGTCACTTCGGTTGAGCCTGCCACAAACGACTTCTCCATATTAAGGTTCGTTGAATCCGCTGGCGCTTGTTCTCAATTGCTCAGATCGAGATGCTCTGAGCCGGTACTTTTGCGTTCATAGAGAGCCAGGTATTCAGTGGACTTCACGGCGGTATTTCTGCTGGAAAGGACGATGGAACTGGCATGAAGACAGTCAGCCAGGGCATGTGAAAATAGGCATCCAAGGGAAACAGATTGTGATTTTTGTTGCGGCAGACCAGGGGCCAGGTCACAAGCGGAAAGACAGCGCTTGCAGCTTGCCTAAAGAGTGCTTGAATTCGGCATGACGGTTCGTTCGTAACGCGTTGTATTACGCGAGTGGCGTTGGTCCACCTACACGGAGGATTGCACATGAGGATCCCAGGCTGGTCCATTGCCGCCGCGGTACTGCTCGCGACTATCGGGATGATCTCCTGTCAAAAAGCCGGACCTTCCAAAGAAGGCTCCGACGTGAGACTCCAAGGCTCCGGAGCCAGCTTCCCGTTCCCGATCTACTCGAAATGGTTCAAAGTCTATAGCGAAGCTCACCAAAACGTAGAGATCGACTATCAATCGACCGGAAGCGGCAGCGGCGTGAAGAGCTTCATCGACAAGACGGTGGACTTCGCAGCCAGCGACAAGGCCATGACACCGGCGGAGATCGGGCGTGTCGCGGCAGGAGTCCAGCTCCTTCCGTTGACGGCAGGGACGATCGTTCTGACCTACAACGTGCCGGGAGTCAAGGAGCTGAAGCTGTCGCGCGAAGCTTACGCAGGCATATTCCTGGGCAAGGTGACGAAGTGGAACGATCCGGCCATTGTCAAAACGAACCCCGGGGTGAATTTGCCGGGTAGCGTTATCAACGTGGTGGTCCGCGCCGATTCGAGCGGTACCACCTTTGTATTTACGCAGCACCTCAGCGAAATCAGCAAGGAATTCGCAGCCAGCCCTGGAAAAAACGACATGCCCGCATGGCCGGTGGGCACCCGATCGAAGGGGAATGAAGGCGTTACCGCCAGCGTCCAGACCACACCAGGGTCCATTGGCTACATCGAATACGGTTACGCGATGAGCCAGAAGATGCCAATGGCGCAATTGGAGAACAAGTCGGGGCAGTTCATCGCGCCATCCACGGCTTCCGGCCAGGCCGCGCTAGCCACTGTGAGTTTGCCGGAGAACCTGATTGGGTGGGTTCCCGATCCGACGGCGAAGGACGCTTACCCGATTGCCACTTTCACCTGGCTCCTTTGCTACAAAAAGAACCCCGACGAGCGGAAAGCGGAAGTACTCCGCGGCCTCGCTACGTACATCCTCACCGATGGTCAAAAGGAGTCGGAAGCGCTGGGCTACTTGCCGTTGCCGGATGCCGTGGCCGCAAAAGTGAAGGCTGCAATCCAAAACATACAGTAGCGACGCGCCTTTCCAGCACCCGTCTTTCGCGACGTCAAGCTGCACAGCGGATGCCCAGGCGCAGAGAAGGGGGAAATCATGCCGACCGAGGCCCAGATATCCAAACCGCCAACGCGCACCCAGGCCGTTACCGATACCGCGTTTCGAGCAGTGTGTCAGGGATTCACGTGGCTGGTCGCGGTTATTGCGGTCATCATCGTGCTGAAGATCGTCCTCGCCGCACTGCCGGCCATCCAGCAGTATGGGCTGGGCTTTCTTTCGGGGCAGGTTTGGGATCCGAACAAGAAGTTGTACTCGATTCTTCCCGAGATCTGGGGCACGCTCTACAGTTCCGTTCTCGCGTTGATTTTTGGGACGGCGTTCGGAGTGGCGGCGGCGCTTTTCCTGGCCGAAGGCTTTACGGCGGACGCCATCTTCGCGCTGCTCAAGATTGTCAATCTGCAGTTTCACCCGTTCTGGGGCAAGCTGCCCGTGCAAGTGGAGAACCTGCTGAGCAACCTGATTGAACTTCTGGCCGCGATTCCGAGCGTGGTATATGGCTTATGGGGATTGTTCGTCATCATCCCGCTGGTACGGCCCGCCTGTCACTGGTTGCACGCAGATTTGGGCTGGATACCTCTTTTCGGCACGGACCTGAGCGGACCGGGAATGCTGCCCGCCGTGATCGTGCTCTCGATCATGATTCTACCGACGATCACCGCAATCGGTCGCGGCGCGTTGCTTGCGGTGCCGACCCGGCTAAGAATGGCCGCATACGGGCTGGGCGCAACACGATGGGAAGCGATCTTTGCGGTGACCCTTCCCACTGCGTCCAGGGGGATCTTCGGAGGCATTGTGCTCGCGTTCGGCCGTGCGCTGGGCGAGACCATGGCGCTGGCAATGCTGGTAGGGAATGCGAATGTGATCAGCGCGTCCCTATTTTCTCCGGCCAACACACTGGCTGCCTTGTTGGCGAACGCCTTCCCCGAGGCCAGCCCCAAGGATGTAGGGGTATTGATGTATGCCGCGACGGTGTTGCTGGTCATCACACTTCTCGTCAATATCTTGGGGGCCTACATTGTGCAGTTCACCGCCTCGGAACTGGAAGGAGAAAAGGTATGACTTCCGATGTGGTCAACTCGAAGGCCGGAAGCCGGCCGGATTCTAACGCAGAGGCTCTCGACCCTTTTCACGGCGTGGACTTTTCAAAGTTGGAGAGGTCGTTGCATCGTCCTCGCACCTTCATGAGCATGTTGTTCACGGTGATCGTGTCTGCCATGACATTGTTCGCGCTGATCCCGCTGTTCTCCGTGCTGTGGCTGCTGGTGTGGCGGGGAGGACACAAGCTCAGCATCGCAGCGTTCACGCAGCTTCCTCCGGCGCCGCTGGAGCAGAGCGGTGGATTTGGAAATGCGATTGTTGGCACCCTTGCGATCTGCGGGATGGCGCTGCTCATCAGCTTGCCTATCGGAATTCTAAGCGCGATCTTCCTGGCGCAAGCCAAACCGGAAAACCGGCTGGCGTCGTCGGTGCGCTTTGCCGGAAAAGTGCTGACGGGGTTCCCCTCGATTCTGGCCGGCGTGTTCGCCTACGGGGTTGTGGTCATTGCCACGGGCGGCTATTCGGCCCTCGCCGGAGCCGTGGCCCTTTCGATACTGATGCTGCCCACCATTCTTCTCACCTCCGAGGACGCGATTCGCATGGTGCCGGAGAGGATGAAGGAGGCCGCCATCGGAATGGGCGCCACCGACACGCAGACCGTCTGGATGGTGCTGTTGCCGGCCGCCGTGCCGCGAATTCTTACCGGAGTCATGCTGGCCATCGCTCGCGCAGCCGGCGAAACCGCTCCCCTCCTGTTCACAGCGCTATTCAGCAACTACTGGCTGATGTGGCACGGCCACCTCAAGCTCATGCAGCCCACGGCATCGCTCGCCGTGCTGATTTATAACTTCGCCGGGATGCCCTTCGCGAATCTGGTGGATTTGGCCTGGGCCGCCGCCTTGGTACTGGTGGTCATGGTTCTGATCGCCAATCTCATCGGGCAAAGTCTGGCGAGCCGGCAAGTTCAATAACTGGAGGAATTGTCGATGCCGAGTACTGAGATTGCCAGCCCCGAGTCAAGTCCAGCGAACGGAAAGGGAGATCCCTCGGTCGTGATGGATTGCAACATCGAGAAACTTTACTACGGAAGCCTCAAAGCCGTTCGCGACACCAAGATTCCTGTCCGGAAAAACGCAATCACGGCTTTCATCGGACCATCGGGCTGCGGGAAGAGCACGGTGCTTCGCTGCCTGAACCGGATGAACGATATGATCCGCGGTTTCCGGCTCGAAGGCCATGTCCAATTCCGCGGGCAAGACATTTACGGGCCCAAAGTCGATCCCGTGGCCGTGCGCCGCTATATCGGCATGGTCTTCCAGCAGCCGAATCCATTCGCCACCAGCGTCTATAACAACGTCGCCTTCGGACTGCAGTTGAACAACTTCAAAGGCAATAAGGCCGCAAAGGTTGAGGAAGCTCTGAAGTCGGCAGCGCTATGGGATGAAGTGAAGGACAAGCTGAACGCGAGCGGGCTATCGCTCTCGGGAGGTCAGCAGCAAAGGCTCTGCATCGCGAGGGCCATTGCGACCGAGCCCGAAGTTCTGTTGCTCGACGAACCTTGTTCCGCGCTCGACCCGGTTGCAACGCGGAGCATCGAAGATCTTATGAAGCAACTGAAGGACCGCTTCACGATCGCCATTGTGACTCACAATCTCCAGCAGGCCCAGCGCGTCTCCGACAAGACGGGCTTCTTGTACGTCGATACCTCGGAGGGCAGCCGGACCGGTTATCTGGTGGAGTTCGGCGACTCCAACCAGATATTCCACGACCCCAAGCAGAAAGAAACGCAGCAATACATCAAGGGAGAGTTCAGCTAACTCGGGAGCGCGGAAGCCTGACTCATGCTTCCCAAGTTTTGGCTGACAAAAAGCCCAAGGAGAGACCTTATGAGCGATCCAGCGCGGGCCGGCCAACCGGCCTACGGTCGTCTGCCCACGGAAATCGAGGGCTTTGAATCCCTGGCTGAACTTGCCCTGAACTTGCGCTGGTCGTGGAATCATCGCGCCGACCAGGTGTGGCGGCAGATCGATCCTATCCAGTGGAAGCTCACACAGAACGCCTGGGTTGTTCTGCAAACGGCCTCGCGGGACAAACTCGGGAAGCTGCTGGCCGATCCTGCATTCCGCAAGAATGTCGATGACTTGTTGAGCAACGAACGTCGCGCGGCGGAAACGCCGGGGTGGTTTCAGCAACATCATGCTCAGGCTCCCTTGAGCTGCGTCGCGTATTTCAGCCTCGAATTCATGTTGAGCGAAGCGTTGCCCATTTACTCAGGCGGGCTCGGCAACGTAGCCGGGGATCAGCTCAAGAGCACCAGCGACCTGGGTGTACCCGTGGTCGGAGTGGGGCTGCTCTACCAGCAGGGTTACTTTCGCCAGGTGATCGACAAGAAGGGAGCGCAAGAGGCGCTCTACCCGTATAACGACCCTGGACAATTGCCGATTACGCCGGTGCGCCGAGCGAACGGCGAGTGGTTGCGTTTGGAGATCGCCTTGCACGGTTACTCGGTCTGGCTGCGGGCCTGGCAGGTCCAGGTGGGCCGAGTAACTCTCTACCTGCTGGACAGCAACGACCCGGCTAACTCCCCTGAGGATCGGGGGATCACCAGTGAACTGTATGGAGGCGATCAGGAGTTGCGCCTCAGGCAGGAGATGGTCCTCGGAATTGGCGGTTGGCGGCTGCTTGCCGGCCTTGGCATCCAACCGGAAGTATGTCACCTGAATGAGGGTCATGCGGCCTTCGCGGTGTTGGAACGCGCCCGCAGTTTCATGCAAGAGGCCGCGCAGTCCTTTGAAGTGGCGCTGGCCGTTACGCGGGCGGGAAACCTGTTCACCACCCACACAGCCGTGGCCGCCGGATTCGATCGCTTCCCGCCGGCTCTGATCGAGCAATACCTCGGCCGCTATGCCGAGCACGAACTCGGCATCAATCTCCACAGTTTGCTCGCCCTGGGCCGCCAGAATCCGAACGACTCGTCGGAGAGTTTCAATATGACCCATCTGGCCATTCGCGGCAGCGGCGCGGTCAATGGCGTGAGCCAATTGCATGGGCAGGTCAGCCGGGATCTCTTTGCGCCCCTGTTCCCCCGCTGGCCGGTGGACGAGGTGCCCATCGGCTATGTGACCAATGGGGTCCATGTGTCCACCTGGGATTCTCATCCGGCCAACGATCTCTGGACCAAAGCATGCGGAGAACATCGCTGGCTGGGGACGACGGAAACTCTGGAGCAGAACATCCGCGGTGTCTCAGACGAGAGCCTCTGGCAAGTCCGCACAGCCGCCAGGGAGTCCCTGGTTGCATACGCTCGCGAACGATTGTCCAGGCAACTGGCCGTCTCCGGCGCATCGCCCGAAGAGGTTGACGGCGCGAAGCAGCTTTTCGATTCCAAGGTATTGACGCTGGGGTTTGCGCGGCGGTTCGCGACCTACAAACGGCCAAACCTGCTTTTGCACGACCGGGAGCGGCTGCTTCGCCTGCTAACCAATCCCGAGCGGCCGGTGCAACTCATGCTTGCCGGCAAGGCCCATCCGGCGGATCAGGGTGGGCAGGCCTTGATTCAGGAGTGGATACGCTTCATCCGGGAGACTGAGGCTCGGAACCATGTAATCTTTCTCAGCGACTACGACATGCGCATGTCTGAACACCTTGTACACGGGATAGATGTCTGGCTGAATACTCCGCGGCGGCCGTGGGAGGCCTGTGGAACCAGCGGCATGAAGGTGCTTGTCAACGGCGGGCTCAATTATTCGGAGTTGGACGGCTGGTGGGCCGAAGCCTATGCCCCGGATCTGGGCTGGGCGCTCGGCGACGGCCTGGAACATGGCATTGATCCAGAACTGGACCACATCGAAGCGGAGATGTTTTATGACACACTCGAACGGCAAGTTGTCCCAGAATTCTATACCCGAGGCGAGACCGGCATTCCCTCGGCCTGGGTTGCGCGGATCCGCGAGAGCATGGCGCGATTGACTCCGCAATTCTCTGCCGACCGCGCGGTGCGCAACTACACTGAGCAACACTACCTGCCGGCTGCCGCAGCCTACCATTTACGTACCGTAGACAAAGGCGCCACCGGCAGGCAGATTGTCGATTGGCGGCACAGCCTGGACGAGAAATGGGCCTCGCTGCACTTTGGCGCAGTGAAAGTTGAGACTCGTGGCGAGAAGCACGAATTCGAAGTTCAGATTTGGCTCAACGATCTTGATCCCAGCGCGGTGCGGGTAGAGCTTTATGCCGACGGCGTCAATGGCGGCGCACCCATCGTGCAGGAGATGAAGCGCAGGGACGAATCGGGAGGTGCGCCGGGTGGCCACGTGTATACCGCAGCTGTGTCTGCGGAACGGTCCGCGGCGGATTACACGGCACGACTCATACCGCACTTCGATGGCGCTTCCATCCCACTGGAAGAAACGCGAATCCTCTGGCAGAGTTGATCTGGCCAAATGCCTGTGTAGATTGAGAGTTGGATTTGCATCATCTCCAAGTCGACGCAAACACTCGCCCATTCTTGATCGGCAGCTTCTTTTTTGCGGACTTTACACAACTGCTCCAAATATCCATCCGATGCCCGCAGTCATCGCCATGGCTAATCCACCCCAGAACGTTACGCGGATTGCGCCGATCATCACTCCTGCTCCGCCCGCGCGTGCAGCCAGTCCGCCCAGAAGCGCGAGCAAAGCCAGTGAAGATACCGATACAAAAGGGATCAATCCTTGTACCGGTGCGATAGCCGTGACCAATAGAGGCATCAATGCGCCGATTGCGAAGCATCCGGCCGATGACAGCGCCGCCTGAATAGGGCGCGGACGAAGCGTCTTGGAGATGCCTAGCTCATCGCTGGCGTGGGCGCCCAACGCGTCGTGAGCCATCAGTTGCTTAGCCACCTGTTTCGCGAGAGAAGGATCGAGTCCGCGTGTGACGTAAATTGCCGCCAGTTCCTTGTGTTCGCCTAGATTGTCCGTCTTGAGTTCTGCACGCTCGATATCCAAGTCAGCATTTTCGGTGTCTTCCTGCGAATGGACAGAAACGTACTCACCGGCGGCCATCGACATAGCCCTGGCCACCAGGCCGGCCATTCCTGCAACCAACAGGTTACGGTGTGTCGCATGCGCGGCAGCTACACCCAGCACGAGACTTGATGTTGTTAGGATGCCGTCGTTCGCGCCCAGAACCGCGGCGCGCATCCAGCCAATGCGTCCGGTGTGATGTTGTTCCTTCTTGCCCGTAAGCATCTTGATTCCTTTTCGATCAAGGAAGTGCTGGAAGCCAGGGAACGATGTCCGTCGCCAGCCCTTGCCCATGAATTCCAGCCAGCCGGTTAAGATCAGGCACAAGGGAGCCCGTTCAAATCCATTTCTTCGACAGCAACAAGACCTTGATCCCTTGGGTTAGGCACGAGTAGGCGAGCAGAGTGACAAGCAAGATGGGCCAATAGAGCCCCGGAAGGTGCACGAGGCCAAGCGAAGAGGCCAATGGGGAGTACGGAAGCCACGCTCCGAAGGCCATGATGCCCAGTGTTGTGAGGATCAGGGACCAGCTTGCACGGCTGTGAAAGAAGGGGATTTTATTGGTGCGAATGATATGGATGATGAGTGTTTGCGTCATGATGGATTCGACGAACCAGCCGGTCTGAAATAACGGAGCGCGGGCTACATCCCAGCACTTGAAGAGATAGAGCATGACAAAAAAGGTTGTATAGTCGAAGATCGAGCTGATTGGTCCAATGCAGAGAATGAACCGCCTGATCTCTCCGACGTCCCAGGGCCGCGGCCGCGCCACCAGTTCTTCGTCCACTGCGTCGGTCGGAATCGGCACCTGGGAGAAGTCATACAGCATGTTGTTCGTCAATATCTGGATCGGCGCCATCGGAATGAACGGGAGAAAGGCGCTGGCTCCCAAAACGCTGAACATATTCCCAAAGTTGGAGCTGGCTCCCATGCGGATGTATTTGAGAATGTTCGCGAAGACCTTTCGCCCTTCAATCACTCCCCCTTCGAGCACCATAAGGTCTTTTTCGAGCAAGATAAGATCCGCCGACTCCTTGGCGATATCCACGGCTGTATCCACCGAGATGCCGATGTCCGCGGCATGCAGCGCGGGAGCATCGTTGATTCCGTCTCCCATGAAGCCGACCACATGTCCCTTGCTGCGGAGAAGGCGAACGATCCGCTGCTTGTGAGCAGGAGTAAGACGTGCGAAAAGTGTCGTCTTTTCCGCCGCATCCGCCAATTCCGCGTCGGACATCTTCTCCACGGCCTCGCCCAGGAGCATTGGATCGGGCTCGAGTCCCACGTCCCGGCACACCTTGCGGCTGATCAGGTCGTTGTCGCCGGTGAGGATCTTCACTCCTACGCCGTGTTTGTGCAGCGCCTGGATTGCGACTGCCGCCGTACCCTTGGGCGGATCGAGAAATGCAACGTACCCTTTCAGCACGAGGTCGTGCTCATCCTCCTTGGAGCAGGACTGCTTCCCCGGCAGTTCCTTAACGGCTACGGCCAGAACACGGAAGCCGTCGCTGCTGAGGTTCGCATATTCATCCCGCAACCCTTTCATCAGCCCGGGATCCATCGGCGACAGCTTCCCGTCCAGCTCAAATTGGGAGCACTGGTGGAATATCTCTTCCGGAGCGCCTTTAGTCAGTAGGATTGCTTTGCCTTCAGGGGTTTCCACCATGACGGACATCATGCGCCGCGTGAAGTCGAAGGGGATCTCATCGAGCTTCTTATACTTCTCGATGAGCGCTTGTTGATGGAAATCCGAACTATTCAGAATCGCCGTGTCGAGTAGATTCTTGAGGCCGGTCTGGAAGTGACTAATGATGTAACCGTCCAGCAGAACCTCGTCGGTTTCTCGTCCCGCCACGTTGCAGTGCCGCTGCAGCACGACACGATCCTCGGTCAGCGTGCCGGTCTTATCCGTGCACAGTACGTCCATCCCGCCAAAGTTCTGAATGGCATTGAGCCGCTTGACGATCACTTTCTTGCGGCTCATCGCGATGGCGCCTTTGGAGAGGCACACGGAAACAATCATGGGCAGCATCTCCGGGGTCAGACCCACAGCCACCGCCATCGCGAAGAAGAATGCGCTTTTCCAATCGTGCTTGGTAAAGCCGTTGATGAGGAAGACCAGAGGCACCATGACCGCCATGAGCTGGATCATCAGCCAAGTAAAGCGGCTCAGGCCGCGGTCGAAACTGGTCGGCGGCGCTTCTTCCGTGATCGACCCGGCCATGGTGCCGAGATAAGTGTTCGCTCCTGTGACGACCACGACAGCGGTTGCCGTGCCGCTTTCAACGCTCGTCCCCATGAAGCAAATGTTCTTCAGGTCGATCGGCGAATTGGATGCCTTCGTGTCCGGATCGTGAAACTTCTCGACAGGATAGGACTCTCCGGTGAGCGTGCCTTGGCTCACGAACAAATCTTTCGCAGTGAGAACCCGCACATCGCCGGGGATCATGTCGCCGGCGTGCAGATTGATAATGTCCCCGGGGACCAGATCGCGCAGCGGCATCTCTTGCGCCTTGCCATCCCGAAAGACATTGGCGGTCACGTGGATCATGGCTTTGAGCTTGGCCGCTGCCGCGTCCGCACGGGCTTCCTGCACAAAGCGCAGCGTGACGCTGAGCACCACCATGCATGCCATCACGGTCCCGGCGCGCGCGTCGCCCGTGGCAAACGAGATCGACGAGAGAGCTGCCAGCAGAATCACCAGCGGATTGCGAAGGATGATCAGGAGCCGCATAAACCAGCCGCGCCGGCGTTCCTGCGCAACCTCGTTCGGGCCGGCGGTACGCGCTCTCGCTTCCGCCTCCGCTTGCGTCAGGCCCTCGGGAGTTGTGTGCAACGACTGAAGCAGTGCATCGGAGTCCTTCCCCGCCGCATCGAGCACGGCAGAGGAAACGCGGATGTTATGGTTCTTGGCCTTTGCAACAGGCAAAGACTTGTCCGGAGCCGCCGGAGTTCCTGCGGGGCCAACGCCCGCCAGGCCGTCTTTCCCGGCTGATTCATCGAGTGCAGAATTAGCATTGGGTGTTGTCATTGCTCTCTCGACCGCACTTCTACTCCGTGATCTCAAGTCTCTTCATGGTTGCGTATTGCATGGATAGATAGCCGCAGATTCGCAAGACGGAGAGGTCTTCGGGAACGAAGACAATTCAGCGATCAATTCCGCCTCACTGAGAGTATCCGGTTGCGGGGATAGAAAAGACTGTTCTGTTCTGCTCAAACGCAGATGGGACGCCGCGCTACACGAACAACCCACTGGCACGAACGATCGCGCAGTCCAGGTTTCGCCTCAATCTATTCTTCGAATACCACTTCGATCTACCCGACCTTTTTCTCAACTTTGCCGAGGTGGTATTCGGCATCGCCCTCAGACCCTAATTCGGGATCGCCCATGACTCGGCCGGCTTTCTCTTTGACTTTGCCCTTCACCTCATACATGCTTTTCGTAATCTCATCGTGCATACGTGGATTCATCTGTTTTCCTCTGGCCGTCGAACAACACAAATCCACTGAACCCATATTGAGGTCTCCTCCCTGCATCCGAAAGTCAATTCACCCTTAAAGGTTCAGCAGTCTGTCAAAAAAAAAGAACGGTAGCGCTGCAGGGGCGATACGCTGGCATTCATTCGGCCCAGAAGGCGAGTAAGGGCATGATTCCTGGAGTTTTATGCGAACGTTTGTCATTGTCGCTAAACAGAGCAGGCGAAGAAGCGAATTAACCGCTTGTTTCCAACAAGTTAGCCTGCGATCGAAAATAAACGGAGCAGGAACGGGGCAGAGATTTCGCGGTCTCTTCGTAAATCATTGATTCTTATGGAGCGGGAGACCGGGATCGAACCGGCGACATTCAGCTTGGGAATGTGGCGATCAATTGAAAACAAAGAACATGGCGTTCACCCGATCTCGTTCTGGCGATAGAGAATACGGGCATTTCTGAAAGTGCCATTCTTCAGGAATCGAATAGAGCAGAAATGGAGCAGACGGATTTCTGAATCGACGGATGATCGTTAGCAATGGGACGAGACCGCAAAAGATTGTGTCCACGCAAGGTTAGGTTGCGCCTTGCAGACTTGCTCGGCATAGGATCAATATCGGGGACAACTTGCCGAGCGACCTCTTCGGTGTCAAGTTAGTAACATTATTAATTTAAATAACTTACAAGACAAAGATGGCAATATATGTCCTTGTAGGCACGTACAACCCCCTCTTTTGGCGTATCGCAAAACGTATTGCGTTTGAGCCTGTCCGCTACCTATACTTGCGCAATTTCGACCGATTTCAGCCCGCGCGGACGAACTCAGGAAATATCATTCTATATTCATGAATCTTGAATATAGAATGATTCAACGCTATACTTGGTCAATGCTGAAGCCGCAGGACATTCTCGTACTGCTCAAGCTCTCCATCGAACCAGAGAGGCCGACGTACCTGCGTCTCGCCCAACAACTGCATCTCAATTCCTCCGAGGTGCATGCTTCGGTCAAACGTGCACGCGCCGCCCACTTGCTACAGGGACCGCCTGAGCAGGAGCGCGTCAATCGTTCCGGTTTGCTCGAACTGCTTCTGCACGGCCTGCGTTACGTTTTCCCGGCGGAAAAGGGTGCTCTGACGCGCGGCGTTCCGACGGCCTATGCAGCTTCTCCTCTTAAGGAGCAAATTGCGCCCGATGGCGAGCCGGTTCCGGTATGGCCTTACGCCGAGGGTACGGTCCGAGGATACAGCTTTTTGCCTCTGCACAAGAATGCACCGCTGGCAGCTCTTGAAGACCAGAGGTTCTACGAACTGCTGGCGCTTGTCGACGCTCTGCGGGAAGGCCGGGCGCGTGAGCGCGAACTTGCTGGCCGGGAATTGAAGCTTCGACTGGAGGCGTCGGGCCATGCCGAATCCCAATCTTGAGCTTTTGAAGCTGACCGCAGAAAAGCTGCGGCCATTGCTCCCGGAGATCGTATTCGTGGGCGGCTGTGCAACTGGCCTGCTGGTCACTGATCCGGGAGCTGCGCCGGTCCGCGCCACATACGATGTGGACGTCATCGCAGAGATCGGTTCCTACGCCGACTACGCAATATTCTCCGAACGGCTTCGCGCGCTAGGCTTTCAAGAAGACACACGAGAAGACGCGCCGGTCTGCCGCTGGACCTGCGGATCGTTGACGCTGGACGTGATGCCGCTCGACGAGAAAATCCTCGGCTTTTCTAACCGCTGGTATCGGGATGCAATGCAGGCGGCAGTCGCCGTTACGATCTCCGAAAACCTGAAGGTGCGGGCCATTACAGCGCCGTACTTCCTTGGCACGAAGCTCGAAGCGTTTCACGGTCGCGGCCACCTGGACTATTTCGCCAGTCACGACCTGGAGGATCTGATTGCCGTCGTCGATGGGCGGGCTGCTTTGCTCGATGAAGTTGCCGCAGCGCCGGAGGACTTGCGCATGTTTATCGGCAATGCGGTCCGCGCATTGGTGACAGAACTGCGCTTTCAGGATGCTCTGCCCGGTTATCTGTTGCCAGACGCGGCCAGCCAATCCAGGATTCCCCTGCTTCTCAGACGGCTTGAGGATCTCGCAAAACTGTAAACTTATCGCGAGGATGAAATGCATGAGTCCCAAGCAACAAACTCCGGCAAAGAGCAAGGTGCAAAAGCCCTCACGAGACGGCGGCTGGACAGTTCTGAGTTGGGACGATCTCGCTGAGTGGGTAGGCTCTCGTTCTGTCGATCGTGGCAGAACGTATCAAAAACAAGGGCGCGTCCATGATCTCGTGATATCAGAAGATGGATGGCTGTTAGCGACTGTCACGGGCGGCGCACGCTACGCGGTGACAGTCTGGTACGAGGCCTCCGCAAAAAAGGCAGGGACGATCTGTTCGCGCTGCACATGTCCGGTTGGGTCCAGCGGCTGCAAACACGCCGTGGCGGTCGTTGCCGAGTACCTCGAAAGATCGGGCGCAAGCGAAGATACTCCCGTGGCGGACCAGGACGATGAGCGTTGGGAGTTGCTTGCCGACGAGACCGGCGACGAAAGTGAGTTTGAAGCGGACGATCTCGATAGGGATACCGGAGACGATGAAGACGAGCAAGTGAATTATGTCCACCGGCATCGGCATCCGGAAGCATCCGGAAGAAAGACACTCAAGGCATCAAACGAAAAGATCCGCAAGCATATCGAAGCCAAGAGTCACGATGAATTGGTGGAGTTGCTCTGGGCTCTGACCGAACGGTTCCCCGAGTTGCGCGAGGAGTTTCGCGATCGCATTGCGCTGCGCGAAGGCAATGTAGACCGCCTGGTGACAGAAGCGCGGAAAGAGATCAGGCGCGTCGCCTCCGAATCCGGTTGGCAGGACACTTGGAGAGGTGAGGGACATACGCCGGATTATAGCCGCGTGAAACATCGTCTGGAGCGATTATTGGAGCTTGGGCATCCCGATGCGGTGGTGCGCCTTGGAAAAGAACTGATGACTCTGGGCAACGAGCAGATTGGTCAGTCGAACGACGAGGGCGAAACCGCGGAAGCCGTGGGTGAATGCGTGCCGGTTATCTTTCAGGCTGTTGCCGCATCAACGCTCACTCCCGCGCACAAGCTGCTTTTCGCTATTGATGCGCATCTGCGGGACGATTATGGCATTGTCAACGATGAAGCCGACGTCATTCTCAAAATGTCCGGCGCTAAATCGGCATGGTCCGAAGTCGCGGATGTTCTGGCGCAACGCGCGAAATCGCCAGTAAAGGATGATGATCCCTACTACCGCAAATACCAACATGGCCATATCGCCGATTGGTTGATCCGGGCCCTTGAAAATGCAGGCCGCGGAGACGAGGTTCTTGCAGTCTGCGAACAGGAGGCGCGCGGATCCGGCAGCTACGAACGCCTAGTCAAGCGCCTGATTGAGAAGAAGCAATACGAGGAAGCCGAGCGCTGGGCGACCGAGGGTATCGATAAAACGTCTGCAAAGCTGCCTGGTATTGCGTCTAATCTCGAAAGACTGTTAGGCGATATGGCGATTCAGCGCAGGCAATGGCCGATTGCCGCGGCTCACGCAGCTTTGGGCTTCTTCTCACATCCCAGTCGCGATAGCTTTCAGAATTTGATCAAGGCTGCGGCCAAAGCGGGCTGCGAAGACAGCATCCGCGGCATCGCGCTCAACTTTCTCGAAACGGGCGCTTCGCCATTGCCTTCGCCGGGCAAAGTATCGGCGAAGAGTGTAGAAAATGCAGAATGGCCGCTGCCAATGCCAGCTTATCTTCTGCCGCTGCTGGGGAATGAGTCCAGATTTCGCCCAACAGCAGGCCCACATTTCGATGTGCTTATCGACATGGCTATTGCCGACAGGCGGCAAGATGATGTGCTTCGTTGGTATGATGCGATGTCGGCCGGACAAAAGCATCGAGGAAGCATGTCATGGTATGGCTCTGGCGGCTACGGAGATCAAGTGGCGGCCGCGGTGACGGAATCGCATCCCGAGCGGTCGCTCGCAATCTATCGACAGCGTGTGGACGATTACCTGCCGCATGCAAGTGCTTCAGCATACGAAGCGGTTGCGGGCTACCTGCGCAAGATGCGGCCTATCCTGAAAGAGCTCCATCGTGAAGTCGAGTGGGACGGATTGCTCGCGGACATTCGTTTGCGCTACAAGAACCGGCCCAAGTTCATGGAGATTCTCGACAAACTGGATCCCAGGCCAATTGTGGAGCAAAGGAAAGCCCGGCGTTAGATAGGCAGAGTGGGCTGGTGTGGTGCGCCACGGACAATGCAATGACAGAAAGCGGGAAAACGCTATTTCCAAAACGCGGTCTCGAAGAAGAGAACCAACTTCTTCGCTTGGAAGTTGAGCGTCTGAAACAGATATTGGCTACTCATGGCCTGCCTGCCGCTTCGGCGCTTATCAATTACCCCACAGCTCCGCCAGTGCTCCTTCAACAGCCGGAAGACCGCCAGGAACGAGGCAAGCAGCGGATTGCTCTATTCAGAAGCTTGTTTCGTGGACGCGCTGACGTTTATGCAAAACGCTGGACCAGTGCGGACGGTCGCTCAGGATATTCGCCTGCGGCTCTAATGGACTGAACCGCCATTCATTCGAGCAATCCAGAAGACCGCAAAAAGGTCGCCCGTCAGACTCGAACCTTTCTTCCACTTTCCGACGTGGTTGTTGAGAACCACCTCTTCGGCAAGGAGACCATTGGCGTGTATCCCTTGCTGCCTGACGAGACTTGCTGGTTTCTTGCCGTCGATTTTGACAAGAAATCATGGCAGGAAGATGCTCGCGCTTACCTTGACACTTGCGCGACAATGGGAGTTCCAGTGTCCCTGGAGCGTTCGCGCTCAGGAAATGGCGGGCACATCTGGATTTTCTTCGATCAGCCCTTGCCCGCGGTAACCGCGCGGAAGATGGGAAGCGCAATCCTTACGCGAACCATGGATCGGCGACACCAACTCGGCCTAGACTCCTATGATCGATTCTTTCCGAACCAGGACACAATGCCGAAAGGCGGTTTCGGAAATCTAATCGCCCTTCCTCTTCAATTTGGCCCGCGGAAACAGGGTAACAGCGTTCTCCTCGATGCCGATTTCGCTCCATACTCGGACCAATGGGCCTACTTGTTCTCCGTCAAGAGACTGCCTGCTTCCAGAGCGATGGCAATCGTCGAGGAAGCGCAGCGCAAAGGCGATCTGATTGGTGTGCGCATGAGTTTGTGCGACGAAGATGAGTCGTGTTTCAAAAACATTTTCGTAGGGTGATCCAGAGACAGGCGAGATGGAAAAAGGCACGGTAAACGGTAAGCAGATGTTCGTGGCGAACCAGCACGCGGCGGAACTGACCGAGCCAGGCATTGGTGCGTTCGATCTTCCAGCGCCGTTTGTAGCGTCGCAATTTCCGGCCATCCTCGTATCTCCTCTCTTTGTTGTTCTTCCGGTAGGGTGCGATCAGCTCGATGCCTCGGCGTTTCCATCGCTCCCGCAGCGGATCGGAGTCGTAACCGCGGTCGGCGATCACGCGCTTGGGTTTCTGCCGCGGCCGGCCTTTGCGCCGCGGGACGCGGACTTGTTGGAGCGTGGAGTCCGCAAGCGTAACTTCTGCCGGAGAGGCGCTTTCCAGCCGAATTCCCAGCGGAACACCTTCACCGTCTCCCAATACCATCCACTTTGTGCCTTTACCACGCTTGGTTTTGCCGACTGCGTCGCCCCCTTTTTGGCTGGTGCAAAGCTGCCGTCCAGAAAAGCCTCGTCCCACTTTAGAAGCCCTTGTTCATCCAGTGCGCCCAGTAACGTACGCCAGGCTTTGAGCCAAACTCCCGTTTCCTCCCACTGCTTTAAACGTCGCCAGCAGGTCGAAGGCGAAGGATACTCGTCGGGAAGAAAGTGCCACGCCGCTCCGGTTTGCAGTATCCATAGAATCCCCTCCAAACAGTTGCGGTTCGGTGCTGGAGGACGCCCTCGCCCATCCTTGCGTCGCTTGGCCTCCGGTAACAGCGGGCCAATCAACTCCCACTGCTCATCTGTTAACAACTTCTGCCGCTTCTTCATGACAGAAGCTCAACACCGCAACTGTCTCAAATGCAAGTACCTGGATTGAGGCCGAACCTATTTTTGAAACACGCTCTAGTCTAAGTGCGGACGACCTGGGCCGTCCAGCATCGGCGAGTGATCCACGCTAAGTTGTCAGAATCTTAACCAGCCGCGGGTGGCGCACGCTTGATTTCGCGCCAATGGGTGCCCCATCTGGGCGCCCTCTAGGCACGACGTACTTGTTTTTGTCGCAAGGGTGGGAGAGCAAGCGCTCAGTATGCGAACGCTCGGAGTTCACTCACAGGTTCCGAGCGAGGGGAGCGTGGCGTCAGCTACTTGTGAGTGCCGGGAAGCTGAAAGTCGACTCCTGCGTCTTGATTCGCTTTCGCCGTTGCAGCGAGGTCGAGTTGATCCGTTGGAATGTCGCGGGGATGCGGGTCCCGGACGTAAAGCGTGGTCGGGGTCAGAATGTAGTTATGAACCTGCACAGGGGGTCGGCCATCTTTGAAGACGAGCGTGACCCCTTCCGCGCTTTCCGGGCTCGGGGGCGGTTGCGCCAGATCGGAAGCCGGCGGGTAAGGCATACCGGGCCATGGCTGCTCCTGCTCCGCGGTCCCCGCATCGTATCCATCGGGTCCTGCGGGAGCGGCGTTCGGTGAGGCTCCAGAATCGTCATAGCCCATGTCGTACGGGTAGGCAAGCGAATAAGGGCCGATCAACCCCGGATATCCGTAGCCCTGAACATCGTAGCGAACTCCCGCTCCGTAAGTCGGCCGGTAAGGCCTTCGTGCGCGCCGGGATTCGGTATACGGGGTACGAGCGCTGAAGCTGCCGGCAGTCCCACTCTGCAAGCTGCGGGCCGTGCCGAAGGACCTGCTGACCGAACCGGGAGAGGCCGTGAATCGGCTCGGAACGGAACGGCTGAACCCTCCGCGAAACGCCGGTGCGGAGCGGCCCGAGAAGCCGCCGCGCGATGCCCCTCGCTGCGCGCACACCGGAAGCGCAAACCCAATCACAAGCAGCGCAACCGCGGCGAGACGCCTCATGAAGACATACTACGCCGTTTTTAAGTCAAGGGTGGAATGCAGCGCCGCTCGTTCCCCAAGCGCCTTTCGACCTCAACCCGCAACCGCCGCAGCCCGAGATTTCGCCGTGCATAAAATTGCCTCCCGTTCATGCACAATAGAAGCAGTCGATCAGGCGAGCGCATTTGCTGTTCCCTGATCTCTGACCCCTGAACCCTGATCTCTGAAACCCCTCCCCTCCCCCTATTTCCGCGCAACACAATGAAAATAAATATGTTAATGCTATTTTATAGAGAATAAGAGGCGAATAAATACCCTCTTTTGCACCGTAATCAGGGCAAATCCAGTCGTGTCCGCCAGCGCCAGCAACCGCCGCCACGCAAGCTGCTTCCTGTAAAGTTGAAGGCAGCACCGCGCATCGTTCGTGCCATCTCGCACGCTGTGCGCGCTCTTCCCGTGACCACTCCCTCCAATTCGAACGACGGGTCCAATCCGGATCTGCTGGCCGATCTGCTCCGCTCGGTCTTTGGCTTTGAGCGCTTCCGCGCCAATCAGCAGGCGGTCTGCAAGTCGGCGCTGGCCGGCCGCGATCTGCTGCTAGTCATGCCGACTGGCGCCGGCAAGAGCCTCTGCTACCAGTTGCCGGCCATCGCCCGCGGCGGCACGGCGCTCATCATCAGCCCGCTGATTGCGCTCATGGAAGACCAGGCCGCCAAGCTCTCCACCCTCGGCCTCAAAGTGGCGCGGATTCACTCCGGCCTTGAGCGCGGTGTGGCGCGTCAGGCCTGCGTGGATTATCTACAAGGCAGCTTGCAGTTCCTCTTTATCGCGCCGGAGCGGCTGCGTGTGCCCGGATTTCCCGAGATGCTGGCCAAGCGCAAGCTGGCCCTCATCGCCATTGACGAAGCGCATTGCATCTCGCAATGGGGCCACGACTTCCGTCCGGACTACCGGATGCTGGGCCAATATCTGCCAGCGCTTCGGGCCGGGGAAAACGCCGCGCCCGTCCTGGCGCTGACGGCTACGGCCACACCAACCGTGCAGGAGGACATCCTGGCGCAACTGGGCATGGTCAAGCCGATCCGGTTCATCCACGGCTTCCGGCGCGAAAACCTAGCCATCGAGGTGGCCGAGGTTCCGGTGCCGGAGCGGGCAGTCGCCATTGCGCGGCTGCTGGCCGATCCCGCGCGCCGTCCGGCCATTGTCTACGCCACCTCGCGCAAGAATGTCGAGCGGCTGGCTGAGGAGCTATCCGCAACGCCATCCGGACAGGGGCGCGCGAGCCGCAGGATTCCAGCCGCCGCCTACCATGCCGGCCTCGATGCGGAGACGCGCGAGCGTGTGCAGACCGCCTTCCAGGCCGGCGAGCTTGAGGTGGTGGTAGCCACTATCGCCTTTGGCATGGGAATCGACAAGGCCGATATTCGCACCGTGATCCACGCCGGGCTCCCCGCCACTCTCGAGGGCTACTACCAGGAGATTGGCCGCGCGGGCCGCGATGGCGCTCCAAGCCGCACCTACCTGATGCACAGCTACGCTGACCAGAGAACCCACGGCTTCTTTCTGGCCCGCGACTATCCGCCCGCGGATCATTTGCAGCAGGTCTTCCGGGCGCTCACAGAGGAGCCGCAAGCCGTTGAGGAACTGCGGGCGCGTGCTCGCCTGAGCGAGGAAGAGTTTGACAAGGCGCTCGAAAAGCTGGAAATTCACGGCGGCGCGCGCATGGACTACTGCGGCAACGTCACGGCAGGCGGCCCCGGCTGGAAGAAGACCTATACCGTGCAAGCGCAGTTTCGCGCCGAGCAGTTTGAGAAGGTGCTGCGCTATACCACCTCAAGCGACTGCCGTATGGCGTCGCTGGTGCGCCACTTCGGCGATGTGGAGGACGCCAGCCAGCCCTGCGGAGTCTGCGATGTCTGCGATCCCGGCGGGGCGGTGCTGCGGCTCTTCCGCCGCGCCACGCCGCAGGAGCGGGCCATGGCTCAGGCGATTGTGGACGACCTGAGGCCAGTCGCCTATAAAGCGGCCGGCACGCTGCAACGCAACCTCGACCGGGTGAGCAGCCTCAGCCGCGACGACTTCGATGCCCTGCTGGGCGCCATGGCGCAGGCAGGCTTGATCGCGACAGAAGATGCCGAGTATGAGAAAGATGGTGAGGTAAGACGCTATCGCAAGGTCATGCTGACAGAAGCGGGCCGCGATCTGCGACCGGCCTCTCCGCTGGAGCTGCTCATCGGCGACGGCCTTGTCGAGGAATTTGGCGGGCGGGTCGAGCCTACTCGCCCCCGGAAGAAGGCAAAGGCCGCCGCAGAGCATGCGACAGGCAGATCTTCGGCGGCTGGTTCGGCGAAGGCGGCCGCGCCCGTCAGGCTCACCGTCCTGGATGAGGCGCTGGCCGCGCGCATCCGCGAGTGGCGCGCCGAGGAGGCGAAACGGCTCAGGGTTCCGGCCTATGTGGTGCTCCACGACCGCACGCTGACAGCCCTCGCCCAGACTCGCCCGCGCAATCCCCGGCAGTTGCTGGAGGTGGATGGAATGGGTCCGGCCAAGGTCGAGCGGTTCGGCGCGGCAATTCTCTCCCTCTGCGCGGCAGAGTGAGCGGTGGGCGACCGAACCGGTTCCCCCATCGAGGTTTGGCAAAGTTGGCCAATAATCTTATACTGCAATCGAGGTGCCCTATGCCCACGCGCAACGTCAGCCTGACCAAGGAACTCGACGAGTTTGTGGCTTCTAGGGTCGAGAGCGGACTCTACGCCAATGCCAGCGAAGTCATGCGCACCGCCCTGCGCGTTTTTGAGCGGGATGAACGGGAGTACGAAGAGAAGTTAGCTACGCTCCGAGCGGCCATCGATAAAGGACTTGCCAGCGGGATAGCCGAACCGGGAGTATTCTCTCGAATACGCAAGAAATACGGACTTCCGGATCGAGAGGCTTGACGATGCTTCAAGTCGATGTTTCCCTTGAGGCAGAAGAGGATATTGACGAGATTACAACCTATACGACGAGCACTTGGGGATGGCGACAGACAAATCATTACCTCGCCAAGCTGGAAGATGGTTTCACTCTACTGGCTCAGAATCCTACTGTAGGGCGGCCGTGCGATTCAATCCGCCCTGGCCTGCGCCGCTTTGAGATTGGGAAGCACGTTGTGTTTTACGTTTTACTGCCCAACAGCATTCAGATAGTGCGCGTCCTGCACCAGCTAATGATCCCTGCGAAATCGCAATTTGACCAGTAAGCAATGGCACTGTCTTACACCCGTGGGTCAGCCTACGGGATAGCGATGCCGAAGTACTTGCGGGCCACAACAAGGAGATCCTCATCCGTCATCACGCCAATTTCGACGTGCGGTTCCTTGTCCGGCGCGATGAAATAGTATCCAACGCCGTCCTTGCCGGTTTGAAAAGTTCGTAGTTTCGCCCCGATCCGAGTCCGGAACGACCGTTCTTCTGCCACATGGAATTCAATTCCTGCATTACGCA
>Ga0302189_10000416_pt1 | contig 37103 bp, 22 predicted proteins | sample II_Bog_E2_2_FD_194551 | JGI IMG/M metagenome (GOLD analysis project Ga0302189, IMG submission 194551) | Peat permafrost microbial communities from Stordalen Mire near Abisko, Sweden - II_Bog_E2_2 | ecosystem: Environmental > Terrestrial > Soil > Wetlands > Peat | place: Sweden: Abisko...
GCCCAGATGGCACGACGAATTTTCAGACGGGCAGTGGCGTTACGATGTTTCCCCTGGTGTGGGTGTATTTAATCCCGCGACTTTTCCGCACTGGGTCAAGAATGCCGACAATGTGTCCGTTTCCGTGAGCATCAATTTCAAGCGCAAAAACAACGACGTGATCGGGGCTTACCGGGCAAACTACTATGCGCGCAAGTTCGGGTTGCAACCCACTGAACCCGAACGCAAGCCCGCCCTCGATCGCTTTAAGAATCTGACCTTCGGCAAGCTGTATGAAGGCGCGCACGCGACGCGAAATGCGCTCCGTTCTCGCTTGGGAGTTTAGGGCGCTGTCTCGCGGAATTTCTAAGCTACACGAACCCAAGCGGCTTACATCATAAAGCTACCTGAACTGTGGGGATACCTGCTGAGGTATGAGGTGCGGAAATGGTAACCATAAGAAATGGAATCCGCCACAACGACAATAGCTTCGATACACTGCGGCTGGTGTTCGCAGTGCTGGTGATCTTTTCGCATAGCTTTGCACTGGGTCGCGGTTCCAACGACACTGAACCTCTCTCGGTGCTGACTCACGGGCAAATTACTCTAGGAAATGTGAGCGTGTGGGCCTTCTTTGTAATTAGTGGATTTCTCATCGCGCAGAGCTGGACGCGCTCTCCAAAGCCGCTGAAGTTTCTCAGGAGGCGCGTCGCGCGTATTTATCCGGGGTTCGCTGTTGCTGCCTTGCTTACCGCCCTGATCGTCGTTCCCCTAGCAACTGATCCGCCAGTACATCATCCAATGGCGATGCGGAGCTTCTTGTGGCAAACTCTCCGGCTGCAAGTATTTGGTGCCCCGCCGGTCTTTGTTCATAATGCCTGGCCCAATGTACTGAATGGCTCTCTTTGGTCGGTTCCTTTTGAATTCTGGTGCTATATCGGAATCCTGTTGCTCGGAGTGACTGGAATTCTACTGCGCCGCTGGTTGGTGGCAGCGCTCTTCGCAGCGGCGATTGGATGGCATCTCTATCTCTCCATTACAGGATGGATTCCAGGAGGCAAGATCCTTGGAGTCATCTTCGGCTTCCCGCTCTTCTGGGCAGTCGTTCTTCCTTTCTTCCTTGCAGGATCTCTCTTTCATATCTTCGGCGGTGCAATTGTGCTTCGCAAACCTCTGATGATTGTGGCTCTTGTAATTCTCATCGCATCGAACTTCATCCCGCATGCGCTCGTAGTGACTCTTCCAACCTGCGGCGCATATGTTCTCCTGAGTCTTGCCTATCTTCCGTTGCTGCGCCCGCTGAATCTAGGGCGATTCGGGGATTTCTCTTATGGCGCCTATCTGTATGCTTTCCCGATTCAACAGTTGATTGTGAAATACGCTGGCGGAGCGATGGCACCGATCAAGCTTTTTATGCTGGCAGCTCCCCTTGCAGTGGGGGCCGGCGCTCTCTCCTGGTTTCTAGTGGAGCGCCATTTTCTCACGAGCAGCCATGCACTGAAGCTCGTGGACTTTGATTGGAATCATGCAGCCACACGCTTGACCTCGATATGGAGATGGAGATGGAGAAGGAGATCGTCAGTCGCAGGGCCAGGCGTTTCTGCGGGCGAGGGAGCGAGACAAGACCGGCCACCCGATACAAGCCCCCAAACTGCGGAGATCGTATCTGCGTAAGCCGATACGGACTGGCGATTGGAGCATCTGCATCTCCTCTGTCCTCGGAACCGGTGCCATAATCCTCGCGTACTTGTCTGTTGCTTCCATCCAGCCACGATTCAGAATGCAGAACATAAGATAACCCAATCCTCCGATAATCTTTTGCCAACTGATAGCGCCTAGATAGGACATACTCGATGCTTGAACTCTGCGAGCCTGTGACAGGGACGGAAAACCGCGCCAGAGTGGACGAAATCGCCCAGAAGGTACTCGAATCGAAGGCGATGAACGCCACGTTCTGGACTGTGATGGACTACGGGTGTTCGATGGCGCTGCGCGTCGTTAACAGTCTCGTTCTGACACGTCTGTTGATGCCGGAATCATTCGGTTTGATGACACTAGTCACGACGCTCATCGTGGGCATCAGCCTGATCTCCGATATTGGTCTTGGTCCCAACGTGATTCAGAGCCCCCGCGGGGACGAACCCGCCCTCCTGAATACAGTGTGGACTTTGCAGGTGCTTCGCGGCGTGGGCATCTTCATCGTTTCACTCATACTGGCTTGGCCAATGTCGATGATCTATCATGAGCCCCGTCTCATGGCGCTGTTGCCGGCGCTGGGCATAAACGTCGTTATCAGTTCCTTCAACAGCACGAATCTACTTTCGATGTCGCGGCATATGGGCGTGCGCAGGGTGTTCCTGCTCGACATCACCACGCAGCTCTTCGCTCTGCTCATCACGGCAGGTTGCGCATGGGTCTATCCATCGGTGTGGGCTCTGGTTATCGGTTCGATTCTGAGCACGGTATACCGGCTCTCGTTCAGCTTTTACCGTCGACTGATCCCCGGCATCAGGAATACGTTCTGCTGGGACCGTGAGAGCTTGCATGGCCTCATTCACTTTGGCAAATGGATCTTGCTGTCAACGGCTTTCTACTTTTTTGCATCGCAGGCGGACCGCCTGATTCTCGGAAGACTGATCAGCTTCAGCATGTTGGGCGTGTATGGCATCGCTTACTCGGTTTCCGATATTCCGAGGGCGATCATCAATGCTTTCGCGCAAAGGGTCGGCTATCCGTTCATCGCCAGAATGGTCCATTTGCCGATCGTTGAATTCCGCAAAGTGTTCTTGCGTTATCGTCTGCGCGCACTGCTGGCAGGCGCGGTTATGCTGTGCCTTATGGTGCATCTCGGCGGCTTTCTAATCATCAAAATGTACGATCAGCGATATCATGCAGCGTCTTGGATGGTGCCAGTCCTGGCCCTTGGCCTGTGGCACACACTGATGTATGCCACGACCATGCCGGCCCTGTTCTCTCTCGGCAAATCGCGGTACTCGGCGATCGGCAACGCCGCGTACAGCATTGCGGTTGTGTCTGCCATTCCGATTGCCTTCCATTTCTTCGGTATGTTCGGCGCGGTAGTTGCCGTGGCCGCAGGCGACTTGCCGCTATATTTCGTGACAGTAGCGGGAGCCAGCCGAGAAGGTGTTGCGACATGGCAACAGGATCTGCAGGCAACCGGGATATTCCTCGCCTTCCTGGGCTTGGGAGCCGGCCTGCGAATTGCCTTAGTCCGCTAACAAGGACTTTGGGGACGCATCGCGTTATTGAGTGTGAGCTTCACATTTACTGAATAGCTCTGGAATTCCGAGCATGACTATGAGCGCTACGGGCACAGCGCAAAGCATATGGACGATCGACGCGGCGGCCACGGACCGTCGACTCGGACGTGTGGCTTCGTCTGCTCTGAAGCCCTTGTGGCAGATCTTCGATGAGGTAGCCGCGCAACATGCCGATCGGACAGCGGTAACCTTCGGCCACCAGCAGATTTCTTACCGCGAACTGCAGGCACAGGCCAGCCAACTTGCGGGCCGCCTCCGCAGCATGGGCGTGGGCCCGGATTTGCTGGTCGGCGTATTTCTGGAGCGCTCGGCGCGGGCGATTGTTGCGCTGATCGCGATTCTCAAGGCCGGCGGAGCATATTTGCCGCTCGATCCTGCCTATCCAAGCGAGCGCATCGGCATGATTCTCGACGATGCCCGACCAACAGTCGTCTTGACCGAGGAGCATCTTCTCGACCGTCTGCCGCCGCATAACGCTCATGCGGTTTGCCTTGATCGCGAAACCAGCGCGGGTTCCTTTTCGGAAGATATAGCATTCGCGTCAGGCGCAAGTCTTGAGGACCTGGCGTATGTCATCTACACTTCGGGCTCGACCGGAAAACCCAAGGGCGTGATGGTGACGCAAGCCAATGTTTCCCGCCTGTTGAGCTCAACGGCGGAATGGTTTTGCTTTAACGAAGACGACGTCTGGACGCTCTTCCATTCCCTTGCCTTCGACTTCTCGGTTTGGGAGATTTGGGGTTGCCTTCTTCACGGTGGAAGGCTGGTGATCGTTCCCTTTTCCGTCTCACGTTCGCCAGAGGATTTTCATGAATTATTGGCAAGGGAACAGATCACGGTTCTGAATCAAACTCCGTCCGCGTTCTATCAGCTCATGAACGTCGACCAGGCGCGGCGGTCGCCGGAATTGGCCTTGCGAACAGTGATATTCGGTGGCGAGGCTCTGAACTTCAAGACGCTTATCCCGTGGTTCAAAACGCATACAGATATGCAGCCGCGATTGATCAATATGTATGGCATTACCGAGACCACTGTTCATGTCACCTATCGGGAAGTGACAGCGGCCGATGCCGTGGATGGCGCGCGCAGTTTGATTGGCGTCCCAATCCCAGATCTGCAGCTCTACCTGCTCGGAGATGACGGGCAGCATGTACCCGCCGGAGCAGTGGGCGAGATATGTGTGGGCGGAGCTGGTGTGGCGCGCGGTTATCTGAACCGTCCCGAACTGACCGAGGAACGTTTTGTTCCCGATCCCTTTTCCAGGACTCCCGGCGCGCGGCTGTACAAGTCCGGCGACTTGGCTCGCCTGCTGCCGAACGGCGAAATGGAGTATCTCGGACGCGGCGACGCCCAGGTAAAAATTCAAGGGTTCCGTATTGAACTTGGCGAGATTGAAGCCGCCATTGCGGGACACGCGCGGATACAAGAAGCCCGCGTGGTTGCCCATACGGATGACGCGGGGACGAAGCGGCTCGCAGCCTATTACGTAGCGGATACGGATGCGGACGCGGCGCTTCCGGCAAGGGAGCTAAGCGAGTATCTGAGTGCAAAGTTGCCGCCCTGGATGATGCCCTCAGTGTATCTGCCTATCCCGGCCTTTCCTCTGACTCCCCACGGCAAAGTGGATTTTGCTGCGTTGCCAGCGCCGATGGCAGGATCGGCCTGCACTGGCATGGAGACCCGAGGCACCGAACTGGAAGAGGAAGTAGCCGGCGTCTGGCGGAAGGTGCTGGGTGCGGATCACATTGGTCTGGAGGACAACTTCTTCGACATCGGCGGAACCTCGCTGCTGTTGGTGTCGGTCCACGGCAAGCTGCAAATGTTATTTAACAAGAAGATTCCTGTCGCAGAACTCTTTGCTCATACAACGGTCCGCGCACTTTCACAGAGCCTGAGAAAGACGACGCCGGATTCCAATTCGTGGCATGAAGCTCAGAGTCAGGCTCAGAAGCAGCGGGCTGCCTTTGCACGTGCCCGCTCGACAAGAAGGGTGGCCATATGAGTACTCCTCAATGCGAGAACCGTTTGGATGGCGTTGCGATCATCGGCATGTCGGGGAAGTTCCCCGGCGCGCCCGACCTGGAAACATTCTGGGCGAATATTGCAGCGGGCAGAGACACGATCACTCGCTTTTCGCGCGCGGAATTGGAAGCGAGAGACCGCGCTTCTTTGGAGTTTGGTCCTGACTATGTAGCTGCCCACGGCGTTCTGGATGGCGCAGAGTTGTTCGACGCCAGCTTTTTCGGCATCCCACCCCGCGAAGCTGATTTTCTCGACCCGCAACACCGGCTTTTTCTTGAGACGTGCCGGAATGCGCTTGAGGATGGCGGATATGATCCGGCGCAGTTTTCCGGACAGATCGGCGTTTTTGGCGGTTGCAGCCTGAACACTTATCTACTGGCTAACCTGAGCGCAAGCAGGGAATTCATCGACGAACTCACGGGCAACTATCAGGTCGGTGAGTTTCAGGCGGCATTGGGCAACGACAAGGATTTTCTTTGCACGAGGGTAGCGTATAAGTTGAATCTGCGGGGACCGTGTCTCACGGTTCAGGCCGCGTGTGCCACGTCGCTGGTTGCCATCTGCCAGGCCGCCCAGAGCTTGCTCACATACCAGTGCGATATGGCGCTGGCCGGTGGAGTCTCAGTTACCTTTCCTCAGTATCGGGGATACGTCAATCAGGAAGGCAGCATGGGGTCGCAAGACGGACGTTGCCGCCCTTTCGACGCCGACGCCACGGGCACCGTTTTCGGGCATGGTGTGGGAGTGGTTTTGCTCAAGCGGTTCGAAGACGCGCTTGCGGATGGCGACCGAATCTGTGCAGTCATTCGAGGCTTTGCGGTTAACAATGACGGGGCCGCGAAGGTCAGCTACATGGCTCCCGGCGTGGATGGGCAGGCGGCGGCAATCGAGGCGGCGCAGGCTATGGCGGGTATTGGCGCCGACGCGATCACGTATGTTGAAGCGCATGGTACCGCTACGCCGCTCGGCGATCCTGTCGAGGTTGCCGCGCTTACCCGCGCCTTCCGCCAGAGTACTCAACGAAACGGCTTCTGCTCCCTGGGCAGCACCAAAGCAAACATCGGCCATCTGGACGCAGCGGCTGGAGTCAGCGGACTGATCAAGACTGTACTTGCCATGATGCATAAGACGATTCCGCCAGTCGCCCACTTTCGCCAGCCGAATTCCCGTATAGATTTTGCGCATACGCCTTTTTATGTGAGCCGCGAAGCCTCACCCTGGCTGGCCGGCGGTCCGCGCATGGCCGGCGTGAGCGCTTTTGGCGTCGGAGGCGTAAATGCGCATGTGGTACTTGAAGAGGGGCCGGAAGCCTCACCGGAACTCTCTTCGCGCCCTGCCCAGTTGCTCTGTGTTTCCGCGCGCTCGGCGGGTGCTCTGGATGCGGCGATCGGCAACCTCGGCCGGCATCTGCAGGAACATCCCGAGACGAATCTGGCGGATGTCTCTTATACGCTCCAGACCGGGCGGCACGGCTTCGATTATCGCGCCACTCTCGTATGCTCCAGTGTGGACGAAGGCGTACAAATGCTTGCTGCGCAATCGAACCGTCCGATTCACAGATCACAGGGCATCATCACGCGCCCCCAGCCGGTCTTCCTCTTCACCGGGCAGGGCGCGCAGTTTCCGGGAATGGGCCGCGCGCTCTACCAGTCGGAGCCCGTTTATCGAGAACAGATCGATGAATGCGCTGAGATTCTGCGGCCCATACTGAATCTCGATCTGCGCACACTGCTCTTTCCGGCGAATGCCGAATCGGAGGAAAGCGCCGAGGCCCTCATGGAAACGCGGCTTGCGCAGCCGGCGCTCTTCATCACCGAACTGGCGATGGCCAGACTATGGATGGAGTGGGGGATTGAACCGAAGGCCATGACGGGACACAGTCTCGGAGAATTCGTGGCTGCCGTTCTGGCCGGCGTGATGAGCCGCGAAGACGGACTCAGATTGGTGGCGGCGCGAGGGCGGTTGATGCAGCAGATGGAACGCGGAGCGATGCTTTCGGTGCGGCTCGGCGAACAGCAGATCGCAGCCCTGTTGGACAATCAGGGCAATCAGAACAAGCGGCTTTCGATTGCCGCGCTGAACAGCCCGTCTCTGTGCGTTGTCTCCGGGCCGATCGATGCCGTCGAGGAACTGGAGAAGCGGCTTGAGCAGGAGTCTGTTGGATGCAAACGCCTGCGAACTTCCCACGCCTTCCATTCCGCCATGATGGATCCGATGCTGGATGACTTTGAAGATGAGGTTCGCCGGGTAACCCTTCATGCGACCTCGATTCCATATGTATCGGGAGTGACCGGCACATGGATCACACCAGAAGAAGCGATATCCACGCGCTATTGGAAGGATCATTGCCGCAAGCCTGTGCGTTTTTCCGATGCAGCAGAGCTCTTGCTCGATCTGCCGGGCGCGGTGCTGCTTGAGGTGGGGCCGGGGCAATCCTTGATCACCCTTGCGCACCAGCAGCGCGGCAATCGCCCCACGCCGATCGTGGCGTCGATGCCGGAGCGCGCCGCGGACTCTGCAGTTGCCTCCGAAACCATGTTGGGTGCCCTGGGGCGGCTGTGGGCGGCGGGCATTGAGCCGCAATGGAAGAGCTTCTGGAGCCATGAGCGCAGGCAACGCGTGTCGCTGCCCACCTACCCTTTTGAGCGCAAAAAGTACTGGGTAGATCCTCCGAAGTATGTCACACCGCCGCAAGCGGCCCCGGCTAATGCTCCGCGGCAAGTCACGGCCGCAACTCTAGAGACTGAATCTCAGACTGAGAGGGAAACTGCCATGTCAATTGACACGAATGGAATCGCTCCAGAGCGTAGGCTTCGGCTTCAGCCCGTAGTGGCAAGCCTCTTTGAAGAACTGAGCGGGATTGCCACCGGTCCCGAATCGATCGATGCTTCCTTCTTAGAACTCGGATTCGACTCGCTTTTTCTGACCCAGGCCACGCAAGCTGTGCAGCGGCGCTTCGGCGTTAAGGTGACGTTTCGGCAGATGATTGAGCAGTATTCGAGCATTCGCGCCCTCGCCGACCGTCTGGATTCGATCCTTCCCGAAGATGCCTTTCCGGCGGAGCCGCCGCGGCCACAGATGCTTGTGGCTGCGCCTGCCGCCGCACCTGTCGCATCGTCGCTGCCAGCCGCAACAGGTACGCAGCTCGAAGAATTGCTCAAGGTGCAAATGCAAGCCATGTCCCGGCTTTTCGAGCAGCAACTGGCCGCGATACACAGAGCGGCGCCAGAATCGGCTTTGGCCCAATCGTCTGACGCAGTGGCAGTTGCAGAGACGAAAGCGCTGTCGAGAGAAGCCTCTCAATCCGCTGAAGCCGCGGGGTTCAAAACGCACGGACCCTTCAAGCCTGTGCAACCAGGTGCAAAAGACGGCCTAACCGAACCGCAACGCGAGTACATACAATCACTCATCGCTCGATACACGCGACGCACGGGAAAGTCGAAGGAGTATACCCAGGCGCACAGGCAGCATCTTGCCGATCCTCGTGCCGTCGCCGGGTTCAGGTCGCTGTGGAAAGAGATGGTCTATCCGCTGGTGACAAGCTGCTCCAAAGGCTCGCGCATCCTTGATATCGATGGCAACGAGTACATCGATATCGTCAACGGATTCGGCGCCATCATGTTCGGGCATGGACCGGAATTTGTGACCGAGGCGGTACACAGGCAAATCGACCTTGGGGTGGAGATCGGTCCACAGAGCTCGCTGGCTGGAGAGGTCGCTGATCTGATCTGCGAACTCACGGGCATGGAGCGCGCAGCTTTTTGCAACACCGGCTCCGAAGCGGTGATGGCGGCGCTGCGCGTGGCCCGGGCGGTAACCGCGCGCGACAAAATCGTGTACTTCAGTGGCGACTACCACGGCACCTTCGACGAGGTTCTGCTGCGCCCGACCCCACACGGCGCGGCGCCGATTGCTCCTGGCATTATGGCTGGAAACGCGAACAATGTGGTGGTGTTGGAATACGGTGCGCCGGCGTCTTTGGAGTTCATCCGCACTCACGGTGGCGAGATTGCAGCGGTTCTGGTCGAGCCCATCCAGAGCCGGCACCCAGAAGTGCAGCCGCGGGAATTTCTGCACGAGTTGCGAAGCATCACAGCGCAGGCGGGAACGGCCCTGATCTTCGACGAGGTAGTTACCGGGTTTCGAGTCGCTCAAGGCGGCGCTCAGGACCACTACGGAATTCGCTCCGATCTGGCCACCTATGGCAAGGTGATCGGCGGCGGCTATCCGATCGGCGTGGTTGCGGGGAAGGCGGAGTACCTGGACGCACTGGATGGCGGAGCGTGGCAATACGGAGACGATTCGGCGCCAGAGGTAGGGATGACCTTCTTTGCAGGAACGTTCGTGCGCCATCCTCTCGCTCTGGCGGCGGCTAAGGCCGTTTTGCTCCACCTGAAAGAAGCCGGACCGGGGCTTCAGGAATCGCTGAGCCGGAAGGTGGCAAACGCCGCGCGCTCCGTGGAAGAGTGCTTCCGCGATGCCGGACTCGATACTAATGTGCATCCGTGCGGCTCGTGGTTTACATTCAGCCTGCCCGCCGAGGCCCGTTACGGCAGTCTCCTGTACTACCACATGCGTGAAAAGGGAATTCATATCCTGGAGAGCTACCCTTGCTTCTTTACCACGGCGCACTCTGACGAGGATTTTGCGCGCGTGGTCGAGACCTTTCGCGAATCGCTCCAGGAGATGCGCCGGGGCGGCATGTTGCCGGCTGCGACAGCACTGGACGTTTCCGCGCCGGCCGCCCCCGCAGCGCCAGAACTGCATCCGGCCGCGCTCGGCCAGGCAACAGTCTACAAGGCTCCAGCCAAGGCGCCGCTCACCGAGGCGCAGCGCGAGATATGGCTTGCCGCCGGGCGTGGAAACGATGCGAACTGCGCATTCAACGAATCGCTGACGCTTCGCCTGCATGGAGCAGCCAGCGATGTCGATGTGCGGGATGCGATCGAAGCGGCGATCGCCAGGCACGACGCCCTTCGTTCCACGGTCGACCCGAACGAGGAATGCATGCGGATCGCGCCCTCATTTGCGAATCAAATTCCTTATGTCGACCTGAGTGCGCTTTCCGCCTCAGAACGCGAAGCATTCGTTGCCGCGAGGATCGAGGAAGAAGGATGCACGCCCTTCGATCTGTCCAATGGCCCGCTGACACGAGCAACCCTGTTCCGCACTACGCCCGATGAATTGGTACTACTGCTGACAGGCCACCATCTTGTGCTGGATGGCTGGTCGTCCAATCAGCTTCTGGAGGATGCAGGCAAAATCTACAGCGCGGCACAAGCAAAGTCGAAACCGGCTCTAGCTCCGCTGATCCCTTTCAGCAGCTATGCGCTCAAAGAGCAGGAGGAGGCGCAGACCGGCGCCTACGCCGAGAACGAACATTACTGGGTGGATGTCTTCGCGGGTCGGACGCCGGTCCTGGACCTGCCGACGGATCGGCCGCATCCGGCCATGAAGACCTACCAGGGCGCCACGCTCCGCAAGTCGCTGGGTGCGGAACTATCTGCGGAACTGAGGAAAGCGAGCTCTCTCCTGGGTTGCACGCAGTACATTATGCTGCTTTCGGCGTTTCAGATCCTACTCCATCGCCTGACGCGCCAATCCGAAGTGGTAGTCGGCATCTCCGCCGCTGGGCAGGCTCTGTTCGATGATGCAAGCCTCGTTGGGCATTGTGTACACTTCCTGCCGATTTTGAGCGTGCTGCCGAACGCCTGTCTGGTTAAAGAGCACTTGGCCGCTACGCGCGGACAGCTCCTCGATGCCTACGATCATCAGGAATTCACATACGGCACGCTGCTGCGAAAGTTGCCGATTCCGCGCGATTCCAGCCGCTTGCCGTTGATTGAAGTTCAATTCAATCTCGAAAAATTGGGAACCAATCTTCATTTCGAGGGTTTGCAAGCCGAGGTGCAGCCGAATCCGAAACGATTTGTGAACACGGATCTCTTCCTGAACGTGGTCGAATCCTCAGGCGACCTCCTCCTGCATTGTGACTACAACACGGACCTGATCGACCAAAGCACCCTCGAACGATGGCTAACTTCGTATGCGGCGATCTTGGGGGGGATCGCAGCGGATGCAAACCAGCAAGTCGAGGATCTCGACATTTTGGCAGAGAGTGAGCGGAGGCTCGTGATCGACGAGTGGAACCGCACTGCAGTGGACTTTGGCCGGTTCGAGCCGGTCTACCGGATGTTCGAGCAGCATGCGGCCCAAACTCCCAATCGAGTTGCAGCGGTCTGCGAAGGTGAGGAGTGGACCTACCGCCAGCTCAATGAATACAGCAACCGGATGGCGCGGCACTTGCGCCGCCAGGGCATTCGGGAAGGCGCGCTGGTAGGCGTATGCCTGGAGCGCTCCCTCCACATGCTTGGCGCGGTGTTCGGTGTGCTCAAAGCGGGCGCGGCGTATCTGCCGCTCGACCCCAGCCATCCCGTCAGCCGTCTGGAACTCGTGTTGGCGGACGCCCAGGCATCTCTGGTACTCACCCAGGAACATCTGGCTTCGCGTCTGCGCACCAGCGCGCGGGTGGTTTGCCTGGATACCGAGCAGAGGTTGTGGGCGCGGGAGAGCGGCGCGGACCTGGACTCGACAATCGCGCCGTATTCCCTCGCGTATGTGATTTATACGTCGGGATCCACGGGCCGGCCTAAGGGCGTAGCCATCGACCACGGGGCGTTGCACAACCTGCTTCGCAGCATGGAGCGGGAACCGGGCCTGAGCGCCAGTGACACGCTGGTCGCCGTTACAACTCTGTCCTTCGATATTGCGGCGCTGGAACTCTTCTTGCCTCTGATCGCTGGCGCCCGGTTGGCGATCGCGAACAGAGAGGAGGTTCTTGACGGCTTTCGTCTGCTTAAGCTGCTGGAGCAATCCCAGGCAACCGTGCTACAGGCTACTCCGGCCGGCTGGCGGCTTCTGCTGGAGGCGGGGTGGAAAGGGCAGCCGCGCCTGAAAGTTCTCTGTGGCGGCGAGGCCCTGCCCCGCGATCTGGCCGATTCGCTGCTGGCCGCGAGCGATGAGGTCTGGAACGTCTACGGGCCGACTGAGACGAGCATATGGTCGTCGGCCACGCGGCTCGAAAAACAGCCCGGCCCAGTGCCGATTGGACCGCCCATCGCCAATACCCAGTTCTATGTGCTCGATGAGCGCCTGCATCCGGTTCCGGTGGGCGTTATAGGTGAGCTGTTTATCGGTGGCGCGGGGCTGGCGCTCGGTTACTGGAACAGACCTGAATTGACTGCGGAGAAGTTTCTGCCGAATCCGTTTGGCGAAGGGCGTGTATACCGGACCGGCGATCTGGCTCGCTGGCTATCGGACGGTCACATCGAGCTGTTGGGCCGAACCGATTTCCAGGTAAAGGTAAGAGGGTTCCGGATTGAACTGGGCGAAATTGAGAGCGCATTGGCCGAACATCCCGCCGTGCGCGATGCTGTGGTTGCAGCGGTCGAAGTTGGACGGGGAGACAGGAGGCTCGCGGCCTGGGTGGACTTGACGCCGGCCCAGCCTCCTGCGGATCTAGACGCGCAACTCTACTCTTTGCTTTCCAGGAAGCTGCCCGAGTACATGCGCCCGGCTGTTATTACGGTGATGCCCGCGTTGCCGCGCACCGCAAACGGCAAGATCGACCGCAAGTCTCTGCCATATCCGGCTTTCACCGGCAAGACACAGAAGCAAACATTCACCCCGGCAGAAACGCCTGAGCAAAAAAAGTTGGCGGCTATCTGGGCGGATGTTTTGCAACTGGAGCAAGTCAGTATTACCGACAGCATCTTTGAGCTGGGAGCCGATTCGCTCCTCATCTTCCGGATCTCCGTGCGCGCCGGACGCGAAGGTCTGCCTATCCAGCCTGCGCAAATCTTCCAGCACAGAACCATCGCCAATCTGTCGAGTGTTCTTAGTGAATCCAGAACCTCAAGCCTGGAACCAGTACCCTCTAGCCCTGCGATTTCCGCTGTTTCCCGCAAGGACTTTCGGAGAAAGTAAGCGCGATGCCAAACAAAACGGAAAAGAAAGCTCGCTCTCAGGAAGGCAAGAGCGGCAGGGCAGAAGCAGATCCTGACGTTTTCGTGATGCCGGCGACACCGAGCCAGGCACGTTTCTGGCTGCTGCACCGGATGCACCTCGGCAATCACGCTCTGAACATGCCGATCGCTTGCACTTGCCGGGGAGAGTTCGATCACAATCTCGCGGCTGCTGCGCTGGGTGAACTTGTGCACCGCCATGAATCATTGCGTACCACCTTTGAACTAGTGGATGGCCGGCTGTCGCAGGTGATTCATCAACCCTTTAAGGTTCCCGTTCCGGTAGAAGAGCTGCAGCATCTGCCGAACCATGCACGCCAGGAGCAAGCCAGCGCCACCATCCAGCGACAAGCCCGTATCCAGATGGATTTGGAAGCAGGGCCGCTCATCTTCGCCAGGGCGATACGAATGGGAGCTGACGAGCATATTCTCCTTGTCACCATCCACCACAGTGTCTGCGACGGATGGTCGAACGGAGTAGTGCTTCGGGACTTTGCCGCAATCTACGACGGTCTGATGCGACAGGTTCCCCCCGAGCTGCCGGGGTTGCCAATCCAGTTCGGTGATTTCGCGGTCTGGCTAGACCAGATAAGGAAGGGGAAGGAGCACGAAGGGTCCCTGAAGTACTGGCGCGAGACTCTTGGTGGAAACTTCACACCGCTTTTCATCCGGCGTGACTATCCCGGTGGCGGAGAAGAAGAACAGGGCGCGATTGAGACTCTCTTGCTGGCCCCGGAACAGGTACAGCGAGCGCGGGATTTCTGCGCCGCGCAGGGAGTGACGCTTTATATGTTGCTGCTGTCTGTCTACGCGGCAACGCTCAGCCGGCTGACCGGCCAGGGAGACATTCTTATCGGCACGCCCTGCGCCAACAGGCGCCAGGAGACCGAAGACCTGATCGGTCCCTTTTCCAATCCTCAACTCATCCGGATGAAGATGGAGGAGGGGGACAGCTTCTACACGGTTCTCGAGCGCGTCCGCAGTTGGGCGCTCGGCGCGGTGGCTCATCAGAACCTCCCCTTTGAGGATCTGAACGAAGACGAATTCTTCTCATCCGAGCAAAACCAGATTTCGCTTCAGGTCTATTTCATCTATCAAAAAGCCTTCATGCAGGCACAGTTTACGCCTTCTCTACAGATCGTTCCCTTGCGCTCCGTCAGTCCGGGGACCATGTTCGATCTGATGTTGAGCATCGTGGAGCGCACAGAAGGCCCGCGTCTGCAGTTGGAATACAATCCAGGGTTCTTCCGCGATTCAACCATCCAGCGCATCCTGCGGCTTTATGTCCAGACCCTTGAGTCCATGCTGTCGGATGCGAAGAGTCCCGTGATGGAAGCGCCTGCCCGCAGAGAAGGCGCGTACCAGCCCATGATTTCATCAAACGGCGAGGCAGAAGGCTATATTGCCGAACAGGCCGCCAATGGGAATGGCCATTTGAGTTACGGCCTTAACCAGGCAGCGCCCGCGGACGCCAAAGTGAGGGAAGATCATGTGGCGCCCCGCAATGCACTGGAGCTGCAAATTGCTGGAATTTGGGAGACGGCGATGGGGCTTAGAAACCTGAGTGTTCGAGACAGCTTCTTCGACCTCGGTGGACAGTCTTTGACAGCAATGCGAATCGTTTCCCGAATCAATAAGACGTATTCACTCGATTTTGGTCTGGCCGTGCTCTTCTCAGGCCACACGGTCGAACGAATGGCAGATATGGTCGGGAAGCGCCTTGGCGCCGACTGTACTTCCTCCATCGTGCCTATGAAATCGCGCGGGTCTGCGGCCCCCCTTTTTATCATTCACGGCGCAGGAGGAAATATTATTCGCTTCTACCAGCTTGCCATGCTGGTCGGGACCGACCACCCAATCTACGGAATACAAGCGCAGTCACTGCTGGCTGGGCGGCCAGCGCTTCTCTTCCTTGAAGATCAAGCGGCATATTACCTGGACGAGATCCGGAAAATCCAGCCAGAGGGACCATACTACTTTCTCGGATATTCCTTTGGAGGTATGGTGGCTCTCGAAATCGCGCATCGGTTGCGTGCGCTGGGTGAGCAGGTAGAACTTCTCGGTATGCTCGATAGCCGTCAGCGCGATTCAATTTCTCTGACGCAGCGGCACGATCCCGTCAGGGTGCAACTCAATCGCCGTATCGGGCGATTCTTGGGAAATATCTCCAATCTATCGCTGAGGGAAATGGCTAGTTACCTCTGGGAAAAGTTGTACACGCGAACTCTACGCCGGGTTTACGTGGTGGCGGCTGCTATGGGATTTCGTTCCGTGCCTTCATTTATAAAGAGTACTGACGATATCAGTTATGTGGCAGCAATGAATTACCAGCTGCGGCCTTGGTGTGGACAGGTGACGCTCTTCCGCACCTCTGTCCAGCCGGATCCCCGGCTCCCGCAAGATTTGGGATGGACTCCACTTGCGGAGGGCGGAGTCGAGGTGTACGAACTGCCCGGTGATCACGACCTGGTATTCCGGGAACCGAACATACGGGTTATGGCGGCGCAACTCCGCGCCCGCCTGGAACGATCCAATCCGGCCGAGATCGCTGAGCATGAAGCCGCGGCCTGCGCCAGCTAACGAGGGAATTGCCCAATGCCCACTCGTCACGTGTATATGGTGCTCTCACCGCGCTCGCTGAGCTATGCCAGAGATGCGCTGGAGAGCTTGTTTCGCAATTCGGTTGAAACGCTTCACCTGCGTCTCATCACGGACTCCCCGCAGGATAAAGAGGAGTTGTCTGAGACCATGGCGGCTCTCGATTCCAGGACGCATCGGTGGACTGTGTATGCGGAGCAAGACATGGTTGCGCGCGAGGATGCGCTCTTCGCAGAGCACAGCAACCTGCGCGCTTTTCGCCGCGGTCATCCGTGCTGGCGCAAGATTACCGACCCGCTGCTGTTGAGCGATTCCGGTGAAGAACTCGTGCTGCTCGACCCGGACCTGTACTTTCCCAACCGCTTTCAGTTCGAGCAAACTCCTCAAAGCGGGTTGCTGTTGATGTGGCAGCGTCCGAACTGCCTCTATCCGCCTGATGTGGTGAGGACGGCCATCGACGCCGGGTTTCGGCTTGCCCATCATGTAGACATTGGAGTCGCGCACTGGCGCGCTTCGGCGGATTTGGACTGGCTCGACTGGCTGGTGGGCAGACTCGGCGGCAATAAGCTTCCGCGTATTATGCACGTGGAAGCGATTGTGTGGGCGGCTCTGGCGATGCGAGTCGGTGGTGGGCATCTCGACCCGGCATACTGGAAATGCTGGCGTCGTTCCCCGGCAAAACGAGTGAGGACGAAACTTGGAGTGAGCGGCCTGCGCATTCTCAGATCGGAACTCTGGGCAGGCTTGAAATGCTTTCACGCGGGCGGCGAAGCTAAGTGGTGGCTGCACGCGGCTCGCGAAGCTGGGATGCTGGATGGCGGGGCCACGCACATCCAGCCAGGCAGAGTCATTTCATTTGTAGAGCTGACACCGGCACACTATGCGCGGGAACTGGCTTTCAAAAAAATGCTCGACGCCATGGGGTATTACCAAATCTTCCGTACCACGTGAGCTCCTATGAGAATCTGCGTCGTTGCCGAACACGCCTCGACACGCTTCGGCGGCGAGGCCATCCTTCCCGTTCACTACTTTCGCCTGTTGCGGTCTCGCGGCGTCCAGTGCTGGCTGGTTGCGCACACGCGCACGCGAAGCGAAGTGCTCGCGCTGTTTCCGCAGGACACGGACCGGATTCTGTTTGTTCCCGACCTGTGGATTCAGAAGCTGCTCTATCGTCTGAGCGGTTACCTGCCAAGGCGATTGGCGGAATCCACGTTGGGGCTTGTCAACCAGCTCATCACGCAATTCTGTCAGCGTAAGATCGTGTGCCGGCTGATCCGCGTCCACCGGGTCGATGTGATTCATCAGCCCATTCCGGTTGCTCCGCGCTTTCCTTCCGTAATGTTTGGATTGGGAGTTCCTGTAGTGATCGGACCCCTGAATGGCGGCATGGAATACCCGCCGGCGTTTCGCCGCTCTGAGGCGTGGATGAGCCGCGTCGCGGTTGCCTTCGCCCGGCTGTTTACGAATACAGGCAACACACTCCTGCCAGGAAAGAAGAACGCAAGCGTGGTGTTGGTAGCCAATAGCCGCACGCGCCAGGCACTGCCCTCGGGAATACGCGGCAGAGTCATTGAACTTGTAGAGAACGGGATCGACATCGGCGTGTGGCAAGGCTCGTCCAATGACGCAAAGAGCGCGATTCCTCGCTTTGTATTCATCGGGCGTCTCGTGGATTGGAAGGCACTCGATGTCGTGATCCGGGCGCTGAAAAATGTTCCATCTGCCGAACTCGAAGTCATAGGCGATGGCCCCATGTTGGAAGCATGGCGATCCTTGGCCGCGGAACTGGGTGTCGAGCACCGCATTCATTTCATCGGCTGGCAGCCGCAGCCGAAGTGCGCTGCTCGCTTGCGAGCCGCCGATGCGCTGCTCTTGCCAAGTCTCTACGAATGCGGGGGAGCCGTTGTGCTTGAGGCTATGGCCATGGGTAAGCCCGTAATCGCCACTCGATGGGGCGGTCCGGCCGACTACCTCGACGCATCTTGCGGGATCCTTGTCGAGCCAGTCAGTTACTCGGGCCTGGTTGCCGGATTTGCCGAAGCGATGCAGAAGATGGCAGATTCCCCCGGATTGGCCCAATCCATGGGCGCAGCCGGACGCGAAAGGGCAGTTCGCAATTTTGATTGGCAGCGGAAAATCGACCAGGTGATCGAGATTTATCGCTCGCTTGCCGCAAAGCAGGATCTTCCGATAGAAGTCAACGATGAGCTAGTTTCTCCCGCCGCGGTTTCCCAGCATAACTGAAAATAGGTCTCGTCACGCATGGATGCTAGTTCCCAAAACGCAACGCCGTACGCAGTGAGTCCAGCGATGGTCCTGGATCGAGAAATGCGCGCTGATGCGTCGCCTTTCACGCGGGTCTCGGCGGAGAAGACCCCGGAGGCGCCGTCGTCGCGCCGGCTTGTCTATCTTCTGAGCCGCTATCCAGCTATCTCGCACACTTTTTTTCTAAACGAAATACGGGAATTGAGAACACAGGGCTTCGCTGTTGAGGTTGCCTCTATCAACTCACCCGACCGTGCGCGCGCGTCGATGCCTGCGGATGAAGTCGAGGAGGCCGAGAAGACGTTTTACATCAAGTCGGCGGGAGCCGTGCGTGCAGCGGCGGTTGCCGCAAAGACGCTCCTGCAGAGACCGACGGTCATTGGCCGCGGGTTGGCGGCTGCGTTGCGCCTGGGACGATGGGATCTCAAAGCAACACTTTTTGCCTCCTTTTATTTCGCTGAGGCACTCATTCTTGGTGACTGGATGCGTTCCCGTGGTCATCGCCATCTTCACATTCACTTCTGCGGGCCTGTGGCGACGGTGGGTATGATCGCGTCGATGGCATGGGGTTTCTCTTACTCCCTTACCGTGCATGGTCCAGACGAGTTCTACGATGTGGAGAAATTCTGTCTTCGCCAAAAAATCGAACGCGCCACGTTTATCTTCTGTATCAGCAACTTCTGCCGAAGCCAGTTGATGCGCATCGCAGCTCCGGAGCACTGGGACAAAATGCATGTGGTGCGGCTGGGGGTAGATACGGATATATTCTTTCCAATGCGCGAACGGCCTGAGCCGGAGCGCGCCGTGGAAATCCTGTGTGTAGGCCGGTTAGTTCCATCGAAAGGCCAGCTCATTCTGTTGCGCGCTTGTGCCATATTGCGCGATGCGGGCTATTCGCTCCAGGTGCGTCTGGTGGGCACGGGTCAAGACAGAAAACATTTGGAAGCGTTCGCTGAGCGGAACTGCCTTCCTGTAGTCTTTGAGGGAGCAAAGAGCCATAACGACATACAGCAGTTGCTCGGTCGCGCGGATATCTTTGCTCTTGCTAGTTTTGCCGAAGGCGTGCCTGTGGCTTTGATGGAGGCAATGGCCATGGAGGTTCCATGCGTGAGCACGTGCATTGCCGGAATTCCAGAATTGATTCGCGACGGCCTAGATGGGCTGCTTGTTCCTGCCTCATCGGCCGAGGAGTTGGCCTCGGCATTGGAAAGGCTCATCGTAGATCCAATACTGCGCCGCAGCCTTGGGATTGCGGGTTGCAAGCGTGTACTCGAACTCTACAATCTGCCTGAAAATGTGGGCTTACTGGCGCGTGCATTTCGAGAGTACGCCCCCATCAACACCTAGGACGGCTATGAGTGCCCTAAGTTCCGCCTTATCCGAATTCGACGTCTCCATCGTGATTGTGTCTTTCAACACGCGCGATGTATTGCGGGAATGCCTGCGCTCAGTCGATCGCGAGGCGGGCTCGCTACGCGTTCAGGTTATTGTGGTCGATAACGCTTCGACCGACGGCTCTGCCAAGATGATCGAGCAGGAGTTTCCTGCTGTGCTGTTAATACAGAGCGAGGTCAATCTCGGATTTGGCCCGGCAAATAACCTCGGCTTTCAGTCGGCGGCTGGGCGATATATTGTTCTCCTCAATTCTGATGCATTTCTGAGCGAAGGATCACTTGCTCTCTCCGTGGCCTGCATGGACGCGAACCCGCGCGCAGGACTTGGTGGTGGGCGGCTAATCGGGCGCGATGGTTCGTGGCAGCCTTCGGCGCGCATGTTTCCCACGGTCGTAAGCGACTTGATTGTACTTTCCGGGTTTGCTGCGCGCTTTCCCCGATCGCGTTTCTTTGGCCGAGCCGACCGGACGTGGGCCAACGAAATGGAGCCTGCGGAGGTTGACTGGGTTCCAGGCGCGTACTCGATCGTACGCGCTGAGGCAATGTCGGCCGTCGGCCCATTCGACACGCGCTTTTTTCTGTACTACGAGGAGGTCGATTTTTGCAAACGCATCAAGAAAGCAAGATACTCGATCTGGTATTGGCCGGAAATCGTCGTGGTGCATATTGGGGGCGAGTCCTCACGTCAGATTCAGTCGCTCCAAATGTCGCGAACCGGAGCACAGCTTACACTTTGGCGCATGCGCAGCATGCTGCTCTACTATCGGAAACATCATGGATTGTCCGCATGGTTGGCGATGGTGGTGGAGGCTGTCTGGTATTGGCTGCGGTCGCAGCGCAGACGGTGGAGCAAGGATTCAGATCGTCGCGCCAGTGCAAGCGCCGATCGGCGCCTGATCGCGATTTTGAGCCAGGCGTGGCGCGATACCCTGGGAGGACGCTTTTCACCGGCGCAGCCGTGGTGAAAGATGCGACATGGGAAGACGGACATCGATATGCCCGCTAACAAAATGCGCCGACTGTTTAAGTCTTTGCTTACATCGCTAGTATCGTCGCTCTACCGGGCGACATCCGGTTTGCGTCTGCACCTGGGCCGCATCCGCAATCACGCTCTGCTTTCGTCCAGCATGGCGTCGCCGCTCGATTCGTCGGTCGTGGTGATGGGGCCGGCGGAAGTGCATGGCACGGGCATGATTCGCGTTGGACTGGACGTGCTCTTGTATCCCGCCCTATATCTGGAAACAGAGGAGAGCGGCTCGATCCAGATCGGCAACGGAGTCGTGATTTCGCGAGGAGTTCACATTGTCTCGCGAGACGCGATCACCATAGGCGATGGCACGATGATTGGAGAGTACTCAAGCATACGCGACGCGAATCACTCCCGGATGCAGGGACAGGCGATTCGCGATTCCATCCACATTGCGCGTCCCATCGTGATAGGCAACGAGGTGTGGATCGGCCGTGGCGTGACCGTGCTGGGCGGCGTAACTATAGGAGACGGCGCCACCGTGGGCGCCAACGCAGTTGTCACCCGCGATGTGCCGGCGGGAGCGACGGTGGTGGGTGTGCCCGCGCGGGCGGTTACCGCCAGCCAGGCGCGTTGAATTCAGCTGCGGCTAAGAAGCGCATCATGCGCGACCGTGAGGACAACACTGGAATTCCGGCTAACTTGATGGACTGCCCAAGGATTGCAGAGCACAGCATGGCGGCGATCGCCGGAGTCGGCAAACCTTCCTCGTATTGTGAATCCGAGGAGAGTTTACAATCGGTAGACAAACGCGGACCTCGCGATGCGAGTAAGAACAGAACGAAGGCAACGGTCATTCCGAGGACGCGTCTTCCGTGAAGGAACTGTTCGGAGAGGTTGAGTTTGTTCGAGAATATCCGTGAGGACTGGCGCACGCACTGCCGTCAACTTTCCCGTCAGGGTTTGTGGGCCATGGCTGTGTACCGCTATGGACGCTGGCGCTACACCATTCGCTGGAGTTGGCTGAGGATGCCTTTCTCGTTTGTCTATAAGGTGTTGAAGCCAGTTTCCGAAGTGCTGACGGGCATTGAACTTCCCTGTGAGGCAACGCTGGGAAGGCGATTCCGCATCGACCATTTTGGAGGGATCGTCATCAGCGGCGATGCTGTCTTTGGAGACGACTGCGTCATTCGCAACGGAGTAACCGTGGGACTGAAGAATACCGGCCATCGCGGAGCGCCGATTCTCGGGAACCGCGTGGATATTGGCGCTGGCGCCAAAATTCTGGGGCCGATTCGAATCGGGGACGATGTGCTGGTCGGAGCCAATGCCGTTGTGATCACCGACGTGCCGTCCAATTGCATTGCTGTCGGAGTTCCGGCGCGGGTGCTTCCACGAAGAACCGCATCGACGGTGGTGAGCGAAGAACTGGTGTATGCCAAGTCGGCGCGTGAGCGGGGTGTGCATGCAGGACAATTCTGAAAGCTTTTCGAACCTGCGCGAGGATGCTCCTCAGCCGTCCATTTCGATTGTCGTGATTGGGCGCAATGAAGGGCAGCGGCTTGCCGCGTGTCTTCAGTCCATTCAACAGATTCGAGGCGTTGCCGTGAATGAGGTCATCTATGTCGATTCGGCCTCGACAGATGGCAGCCAGGAGCTGGCTCCCCGATACGGAGCAACGGTGATCGAGGTTCGCCCTGAGCGGCCGACCGCTGCGATCGGGCGCAACGCCGGTTGGCGGCGCGCGGCATCCGACCTCATCCTCTTTCTGGACGGAGATACAGTGCTGCATCCGGCTTTTGCCCGGGCGGCGTGTGACGCATTATTCCGGGAGTCTTCGATTGCGGCCGTGTGGGGGCATCGCCGCGAGATCCATCCCGAGGCATCGGTCTACAACCGCATTCTCGACCTCGACTGGGTGTATCCGCCAGGGCGTGCGGAATTCTGCGGCGGGGACGTGCTGATGCGCCGCAAGGTTCTGCTGGAAACAGGAGGCTTCGATGAGAGGCTGATCGCGGGAGAGGAGCCCGAACTTTGCCGGCGGATCAGAGCGCGGGGATACGGAATACTCCACATCGACTGCCCGATGACGGGACACGATTTGCAGATCACCACCTGGAGCCAGTACTGGAGGCGCGCCACTCGGGCCGGTCATGCCTATGCCGAAGTCTCCGAGCGCTTCCGCAGCAGCAATGATCCGTTCTGGACCTCCGACCGCAGACGAAACTTGATACGCGGAAGCTGGTGGCTTGTTTCGTTGGCAGCCGCCTTTGTGGCCGTCCTGCTCTTCGGAGCGCTCCCCATCGGACTCTGGCTTGCCTTGCTTTCGGTATTGTCAGTGCGATCGGCTTGGAAGGCTCGCTGGAAGAGAGCTACTCCCGGTGTCCTGCTGCTTTATGGACTTCACTCGCACCTGCAACAGGTGCCCATCTTGATGGGACAACTGCAATATGAACTGGGCAAGAGAATGAAACGAACGCAGAAACTGATCGAGTACAAGGAGAGGCGCGCCGGTTGAAGCCGGTGGAGACGTTGCGTCACAGGTCCTTCCAACCTCCAATCGGGCGGCTTGGTAAAGAGCCTCCGATCAAGTTGCAAGATACAAAGCGCCGGAAAACCTGCTCTTTCTGAAAGCGGCCGACATGCGGAGGCATCTACAAGCAATGCTCGGCGGCATGGTGGTGCTCGTCTCGGCATTGTCAAGTCCATTGCACTTGGGGTGCTCAGGCAGCTTCGACACTGACTGTGGAAGATAGCGACAGCGTATTGAAACCCTCAACCTGCAAAGCCGGCTAAGCGGTCGGCAGTTTGACGGCGCAGCCAATACCGACCTGCCGCACGGGTATTTCCGGCTGGACGTATACGCTTCGCACAATTTTGGCAAGCGTTTCCAGATGTTTACCGCAGGCGAGAATCTGCTTAACCGCTAGATTGAGGTTGCCAAGACTCCGACGACCACTCTCGCAATGCCACGCGTGGCGCGGATAGGCTTTGAAGTGTGGATCGGCGGAGAGGACAGTTAATGCGAAGCGCCAACCGACGATAGATCTGAATCCATTTCGGCCAGGTTTTCTGAATGCGCAGCGGGCGGCAATCGAAAGGGATAGCCGCCCGTTGTTTGAGTCTATCTGAATCATGGTCTTCCTATGGAGCCGTATATGACCAACTTGTGACATTCTGTACCGCGGTCATTGATCCAGTACTGCCCGTGAAACCTACATAAGCCGTGTTGGAGCCGACGATGCTCGTAATATTAATCTCCAATTGTTTTGTAACGCTGGCTCCCGTCTTTGTGTCGGTTAACGTCCCAGTAAATTCCATTCCGCTGTACACAATATGAACATGCATCAGGTCGCCATTTGACAGCATAATTCCGGTTGAACTTAGATCTGTTGCCGGCACCGTAGGAGCCGCACCGTCTGTGTACACCCCGACTGAATCCGCGCCTTCACCGGCATCGTTGTAGATGTCGAATTTCAGGGCCACGCTGTTCTGAATGCCCTGATAGCCAAGTCCGCTGCCGCCAGATCCGAGAGCATATATTCCCTTGGGATCATTCTGAATTGTGAAGGTAATTCCATCGGCAGTCGCGGCAAGCATCTGGAATGTGAAATCGGTGGTGAAGCTGCTCACGGGAACCTTTGTCGTAGACCAGGCGCTCCGCATTTCCCCGGTTCCTCCGTCCGTCACCTGGAGTACTCCGCCAGACACTGTCGTGCCGTTATTCAGCGACAGGCTACTGGCCGTGAATCCGCTGCTGGGATAGTTGATGTAGCTGGTGCCAGACGCGCTGATGGTGTACGTCGCCGTGGCTACCATGCTATTCGTATAGCCCGTTTCAACTGCAATTGCTTCCAGCGTCTCGGTCGCGCTCACTGTGATCGCGCCACTGTACACGCTGGACGAAGTCGTAGGCGTCGTTCCGTTGGTGGTGTAGTAAATCGTTGTCCCAGCCGTTGCGTCGCTGAAGGTGACCGTTTGCGATGTGGTGTAAGTGCCGGGAGCAAGGCTGAACGCAGGCGCTGGCAGCATGGGTGCGATCGTGTAAGCCGCCGAAGCGACCGTGCTGTTCGTATAGCCCGTCTCGACTGCGATGGCTTCCAGCGTCCCCGTTGTGCTCACCGTGATAGGGCCGCTATACACGCTCGACGAAGTGGTGGGCGTCGTCCCGTTGTTGGTGTAGTAGATGGTTGTGCCAGCCGTTGCGTCGCTCATGGTGACCGTTTGTGATGTGGTGTAAGTGCCGGGAGCTAGGCTGAACGCAGGCGCTGGCAGCATGGGTGCGATCGTGTAAGCCGCCGTGGTTACAGGACTGTTGGTATAGCCAGTCTCAACCGCAATCGCCTCCAGCGTCTCCGTCGAGCTCACTGTGATCGGGCCGCTATAAACGTTCGACGAAGTGGTGGGCGTCGTCCCGTTGTTGGTGTAGTAGATGGTTGTTCCGGCCGTCGCGTCGCTTATGGTGACCGTTTGCGATGTGGTGTAGGTTCCAGCTGCCGGAGAAAACGTGGGCGCGGGCAGTGCCGTGTTGATGGTGTAAGCCGCAGTTGCAACCGCGCTGTTGCAGGAGCCCGACGCGACTGCAATCGCATCCAGAGTCTCTGTCGAGCTCACCGTGATCGCGCCCGTATACTTGGTGGACGACGTGGTGGGTGCAGTCCCGTTGGTGGTGTAGTAGATGGTTGTGCCAGCCGTCGCGTCGCTCACGGTCACCGATTGCGAGGTGGTGTAATTGCCTCCCGCAAGCGAGAAGGTTGGCGTCGGAAGGATCGGTGCGATGGTGTACAACATCGAGCTCATGGGGCTGTTCGTATAACCGGTCTCGACTGCGATGGCCTCAATTGTCTCCGTCAAGCTCACCGTAATCGGGCCCGTATACAACCTCGACGAGGTCGTAGGCGTGGTGCCGTTTGTGGTGTAGTAGATGGTTGTTCCCGCCTGCGTTTCGCTGATCGTTACCGATGGCGGTGTGGTAAAAGTGGCCCAGGAGGCGCCACCGCCCGTCGGGCTGAATGTGGGGGCGGGCAGCACAGGAGCGATCATGTAAGCCGCCGTTGTTACCGCGCTGTTGGCATAGCCCGTCTCAACCGCGATAGCCTTCAGCGTCTGCGTGGAACTCTGCCAGATCGCGCCCATGTACTGGGTCGACGAAGTCGTGGGCGTCGTCGCGTTGGTGGTGTAGTAAATTGTTGTACCCGCCTGCGCGTCGCTGATGGTCACCGACTGTGGCGAAGTGTAGGTGCCGGGCGCCGGCGAGAAAGTGGGCGCGGGTAAACCCGCAGCGATAGTGTAAGCCGCCGTGGCAACCGTACTGTTGGTATAGCCCGTCTCGACCGCGATAGCTTCCAGCGTCTCCGTCGAGCTCACCGTAACCGGGCCGCTGTACACGCTGGACGAAGTCGTGGGCGCAGTCCCGTTGGTGGTGTAGTAGATAGTGGTTCCAGCCGTCGCATCACCAATGGTCACGGATTGTGGCGCGCTGTACGAGCCGCCAGCCGGCGAGAATGTTGGCGCGGGCAGTGCCGAAGCGATGGTGTAAGCCGCCGTAGAGACTGCGCTGTTCGTGTAGCCCGTCTCGACTGCAATTGCTTCCAGCGTCTCCGCCGAGTTTACCGTGATCGCGCCACTGTATACGCTGGATGACGTTGTGGGTGTCGTCCCGTTGGTGGTGTAGTAAATTGTTGTCCCCGATGTCGCATCGTTGATGGTTACCGATTGCGGGATGGTGTAGCTGCCCGCCGCGGGACTAAAAATTGGAGCTGCCGCGGCTGTCGAACCTGACGCGCTGTAATCAAGCGCAGTAGCGGAGAAGGGTGGCAGTGTAATCGAGCCTGGGCTGGAGAGTGTGGACATTTCGATGGCTACCGTATCCGGCGTCAGGTTAGTGGCGGTTCCGGTTGGCGCCTCGTTCATGTCGTCCAATTCGGCAGGAGCAAACTGCCTTTGCGTAACCGTTCCCTGCGGAGGATTGGTCCCGGCAAAGCCGATAGTGTGACTGCTGGAAAGATCGGTGTTGATCAAGACCAGAGACCGCTTGGTCCCGTTTTCAAAGCAGAACGCGTAGAGATAGGGAACATTGTTGAGTGCCGGCAAAGGGGCGATACCGTTCGGCGATCCCGCAAAGTTATACGTCAGGTTGCCGGCGATCGGGCAGGAATACATGGGGCCGATAATCGATTGGTTCGCCAGTTGCACACCAAGGAACTCCGGGCGGACGTTATTCGTCGCGCCGCCCATGTCTACAACATTGCCCCACAGTTTGCTTGTCAATCCATTCGGCCCGCCGTTCTTGAATTCGGTCAGCGAAAAGAACGATTGAGGGCGGATGCCGTAGTATTGCATATTCAGCAGGGGCTGCAAAGCCATTACCACGCCCTCGCCGGCTCCGGCATTGACGTAGTCCAAGTGTGTCTGGTCGAGGCTGCCGGCGATTGTGCCCTGGCCCCACTCGTACACATTGACTTTGCAGGCAGCCGTGCCCGTCCCTCCGCAGGTCGTCTGCGACTGATAGTCGTGGACAGATTGATAGAAGTTATAGACATCCGTGGGATTGGTCACCTTTTCGTAGGGTTCGACCATCGCAGGCTGCCACAGAGCGGAGTCTGTGCCGAAGCTGCTCACCGAGCCATACGTGTATCCCTCGATCTCGATCGAATCGGGGCGGGCTCTTTGGATCGCTGTGTCCATCGAGTAATTGACACCCGTCTGCGCATTCATCACCAGATCGAAAGAAGGCGCCGAGTAATAGCTATCTGCGCGCATAGCGGCAAAAATGTCACGGGTCCGCACGCTGTAGTCGTAATAATACTCAGAGTTAGGCGCAGTACTCCTCATGGCAAGCGATTGGCCGCTAAAGGACTGCCCGTTCCAGCATTCATTGCAGAAGGAAAGATGAATTTTGCTGAACTCACTGGTCCATGGATTCGCTTGACCCAGTGCCGCCCGACGGCTGCCATAAGCCGTGCTCGACGGGCTGGCGAGAAACTCAATCAGGTTGGCCGCGTCCGTCGTGGAGAGGGTCACCGGAACTTCAAGATAAGGCTCCGCATTCAGCAGTTGGCAGATCGCGAGATAGTCCTCAAGCGAAAGACTCACCACTCCCGCTCCTCCCGGACCGACAAAATAGCCCGTCCCCCCGCTGCTTGGCGCATGCGCGTAATCAGGCTGCGTCCAGTTGCTTATGGTTTCCCCGTTCTGGTTTACCCAGTAGCGAAACATGCCGGGATTGCTTCCAATTGACAGGCCATAGTAGCTCTGCAGGGCCGCGATGACCTCATCGCGAAGAACCGTGGTGTTGCTGGGATTGGTGCCGCCCTTCTCAAAGCTGACATTGTCAAGATAGACCGAACCTCCCGTCACATTGATTGCCACCTGAGCTGTGCCCGGCGACGTGGATGCTGCCGATTCAGAGGCCGTGCAGTTCCATGTATATTGCGCCCAACTCGGCGTCAGCGCCGGCTTGTATAAGCCACAGTTGAATCCCCCCTTTGAACCCCGGCTGGCCGAAGCGGTCAGCACAGGGGTGCCTGACGCGGCTTTGGCCCAGAACGTGAGCTGATAGGCGCCGTTCATTAAAACGAAAATGTTATCTGTGTTCTCGCTGTCAAAATACCAGGCTGCAGTCGCTGAGGAGCCCGCTGTTGCAGCGTTCATGTTGAGAGATTGGGCACCGCAGGTCGCGCAGAGATCCGTCGTATCGGAAAGCAGTTGCGCCCCGCCTGTAACTGTCCCGGCCATTCCGCCCAGCGCCCCGCTTTCCCACCACGACTCAGGCGTAGGGAATGTCGATCTGCTCATCACAACGACGTCGCCTACGCTGAAGGAAGCGCCGCACGCCGTGGAAACCGTGACCACCGGAGCTACCCATGTCGTCACCCCTGCGACCGGATAATTTGGGCCGGTGTTCGATGCTATGGCGCCCGTGCAGCCAAGCTCGGCGCCGCCCGATTGCGATTCGACAACCGTAAACGTGCCGCCCGCCCAGTAGTTCGGAGGAACACCATCGTACTGATCCGGAATGGTGAAGGTGGTCGCGCTTCCAGCCGCCGTCAGAGCCCATATCTGCCGGTTCTGCAATGCCTCGAACCCTGGGTTGGTGGATCCGATCAGGTTCTTAAGAATCTGTCCGCTATCCCAGTAGTCGATGGCTCCTATATTCAATCCCATTCGATTCGTGCTGCCCTGCACGATGGTCCCGTCGTTCAGTGTCAACGTCTGCGCCGATGCGGAAGTAAAAAGAAATGCCAGAATGCACGCCGCAAATACTGCAAATACCCTTTTCATGGCCCAACTCCTATTACTATCGTTTGCTTGCCGACCTTTGGAGTTATATGACCATCCGCGGACATATAAAGTCCTAACGTCCGCTATGGCTATAGCAGACCAAGGTATCCAAATGACAATTGACGTCTGGCTATAACCAAACGAACCATCGCCGTCATCGCAATGCTTAAGCGGTCTAATCTCTCAAGCAAGTTTGTCTTTCTTGGCTTGCATTCCTCAGAATCTTATCTTGAAGATCGAGAACGAGCGAACGCACACTTCGTGCTGCAAGTAGTAGCGGAGCCAATCTTCCGGCTCACTTACGCTCCACATTCCAAGAGGCATAGTTACCAAATTACCCAACGGGTACCTACACCCACTCATGCAGTTTCGCTACTTTCTTCAAGTCGGACCAAAAGGTTCTTTGGAATCCAGGCAGTATGCTTGTACTCCATGCCAGCCCTATGCAGTGATGCTGGTCACAGGTACATCTCCTACTAACGCACGTTTCTGAATATACAGGACGGAAATAGGGATAAGTGGTCAATAGGTCACAGGAACCCCGTTGGTTACGGTTGCATAACATAGATGTCACACCATACATCTTTGGATTCTTTTGTTTTGCCATGAAAATTAACTTTGCCATGAAAATTAACGCGGAATTATCTAGAAGCCTTCTCCAGGCTACTCGCTATTTCTCTGATCCCCAGGCGTGCATTGACTTCGTGGCAGCTATGCGCTGGCCAAACGGGGTTGCTTGCCCACATTGTGAGACAAAGAGGGTTTCATACTTGTCTACCCGGCGGATATGGAAGTGTATGAATCCGAAATGCCACAAACAATTCAGCGTAAAAACCCAGAGTATATTTGAGAATTCTCCCGTTCCGCTTGATAAATGGCTTACCGCGGTTTGGCTGGTAGTGAACTGCAAGAACGGCGTTAGCTCCTACGAACTCATGCGGCATTTAGGGGTGACGCAAAAGACAGCGTGGTTCATGCTGAATCGGATTCGCCTTGCGCTTATGGATTGCAACTGGAGCAGGCCGGCCAGCGGGCAAGACCTCGGCTCCGTGGAAGTGAATGAAATCTGCGTTCCAGCACATACGCAAGATGCACACAACGCACAGTAACAGATGGAGGGCTCGCGGAAACCAAATCGATTCTCATGGGAATGTTGGACCGTGACGCATGCAAGGTCCGCGCTGTCCGGCTCATAGCCGTTGACGTATACCGGACTGACCGTCAAGATAGACGCGATGTGCAGTACCTAAGTTATCGAAGTAGCGCGAGAAGTTGATGCGGCGGACACGGGGGAAATGGGAGAAGTCTTATCTTGTCTCCCTTTTCTTCGTGCCGCATCATTCCGCTGCGTCATGGTAACTTTCGACACTCCCATGATGTGCCTCATAGCTAGAGTGAAGCGGACGAATTCAGCGTTACCCGGAGGCTTCTTCATGCTGCTATGTTACATTATGGAGCGAACCATGCGGTGATTTCTCTATGGAGTTCGACGCATACTTACCCCGCCTTGCCAGCGGGGTTTTCTATTGCACAGATACTGATCGCCGATGCATCTATCCAAATTGACGGCGATAACGTAGCTTACGATGCTCTCTCACAATTCTCGCTATGCGAGCGTGTGCGCCTTTGGCGAGAGACGTCCATCTCTACGCTGCGCACTAAGCTGGAATCTATTCCTAACTAAATACCCGCCTGAAAGCGAACCTGGAACGCGCGGCATCCCCCGATGAGACTGGCGGCAGAACAGACTGACCCCAACCAATCAGAAGGAAGGCAATCTGCGGCAATTGCTCCCCCATAAACACAGTGGTGATCGATATCCAGAACACAGCCATAGCCCCCAGCAGGGCAATGGCAAAGGCGTGATCCTCCGGTTCTTGCAATTGCAATCTCCATGCGCGCGCAACCAGACGCCGCAACGACTCCATTGCTATCAACACGAAGAGGATATATCCAGCATCGCCATAGGCGAGATGAACAAGCAGAAACTCGTTATCGATGGAGAACATGCCAGGAAGGACTGGACGGCTAAGCACACCCCAGCCAAGCAACCCGCCCTGTTTCACAATGGGTTGGTAGAGTTCGTTCATTTGACGCCTGTACAGCGCGCTGCCCTGTTGCTCATTTGCAACCGCACCGGGGTCGGAGACATTCGTATAGTGAGAAAAGTACTGGAACGCGGCCACGCCTGCCGCGGCAATCAGAATTGCCACTGTAATTGTTGCGGCTTTCTTGTTTTTGAATTTTGGGATTTGCAGAATCAGGTAGGCGACTCCCACGGCGAGCATTGGCCCACGGGATTGCGTAAGGAATACATACAGCAGCAGCAGTAGGCCCGGGATATGGTATTTCTCAAGCCAGGCAAGCCGCCTTCCAAGATTCGCGGTCGGACGCCATTTGAGCAGGTAAACAAGCCACGAATTCAGAACCGCGGTCATGCCAATGACGATTCCAGCCAACTCGGCATCGTTAAAGGACGCCGCCATTCTTCCACGTCCGGATCTGAATTGAACGAATGCGCGGACACCGTCCAGATTGAACACCCGCGCTCCTATCACACCATAGAGGCTCTGTCCCATCCGCCATTCGTACAGGCCGAAGGGTCCCAACAGCAGAATCAGGATGACAATGCGTCGGACGGTAACAAGGCGGAGGTCTGGCTCAATGAGCATGCGTCCTGCCGCATACGCAAGAGCGATAGAAATAAAGGCGATAATGGCGGCAAAGATGCCATCGTTCATGACACGCTCGCGAAGAACCTCGCTGGCGGTAATGCTCACGATGAACAAGCCCACGAGAATATCCATGAGTGTGGGAAAACCGTTCCGCGCGAGGCGATACAACGCCACTGCGCCTATCGGAATCAACGCCGACTGGGCCGCGGAGATTGCAGGCAAGTGAGGAAACTTAAGCGCGTATCCGTCTGGAAGCAACAAGAGCGCCGGAAGATAGACGGACAAAAATGCCGTCACAATCCGTCCTCGGATGACCAGATAAAGCGAGATCAGGCCAGGCAAAAGAAATATCGCACTCATAAAGACAGGTTAGCCTATTCAACTGGCCTGCGCGATGGCGAACTAAGGTGCTGAGTATGTCCACGACAATACATTCTGGGTCGCGGTCAAACCCCCCGTTGAGCCAGTGAATCCGACATAGGCCGTAGTGCCTCCCACGGCGCTGGGGATATTCACCGGGAACACCTCCGTCACCGTGCCATTGGTCACTGTGTCGGTCAGCGTCATAGTCAGGTTGGTCCCGTCATAAACCAGTTGCGTGTTCATCGTGTCCCCGCTGTGCAGATTGATCCCCGTCGAACTCAAATCCACCGAGGGCACTGTCGGCGCCGCACCGCCTGTATATAGTCCCGTAGAGTCGCCGCCCTCACCCGAGTTGTCATAGAGGTCAAACTTCACCGCTACGCTGTTAGCTATTCCCTGATAGGCGAGACCTCCGCCAGGATAACCAAGTGCCCAGATGTTCTCGCCCTGAATGGTAAATGTCATGCCGTCCGCCGTGGCATTTGACAGTTGGAAAGTGAAGTTAGTCGTAAAGGCCTGTACCGGCACCTTGGTTGCAAACCAGACGGATCGCTCTTCGTTGGCTCCGCCGTCGGTCAGTTGCAGCAATCCCCCAGTCACAGATGCGCCATAGTTCAGCGACAAGTTGCTGGCCGTGAATCCGCCGCTGGGGTAGTTGATGTAGCCGGTTACCGCGCCGATTGTGTAACTCGCCGTGGCAACCGTGCTGTTAGCATAGCCAGTCTCAACTGTAATTGCTTCCAGCGTCTCCGTTGCGCTCACCGTGATCGGGCCGCTGTACACACTGGACGAGGTCGTGGGTGTAGTCCCGTTGGTGGTATAGTAGATCGTGGTTCCAGCCGTCGCGTCGCTGATCGTTACCGATTGCGAGGTGGTGTAAGTGCCAGCCGCAGGCGAGAACGTGGGTGTGGGCAGCACCGGAGCGATGACGTAAGCCGCCGTGGTAACCCCGCTGTTGGAATAGCCCGTCTCAACCGCAATCGCCTCAAGCGTCTCTGTCGCACTTACCGTAATCGGCCCGCTGTATTTCGTCGACGATGTTGTTGGCGTCGTCCCATTGGCGGTGTAGTAGATCGTTGTCCCCGCCGTAGCATCGCTGATAGCCACCGATTGCGAGGTGCTGTAAGTGCCAGCCGCCGGAGAGAACGTTGGCGCGGGAAGTAATGGGTTGATGATGTAAGCCGCCGTGGCAACCGCGCTGTTCGTATAGCCCGTCTCAACCGCAATCGCTTCCAGTGTTTCCGTCGCGCTCACCGTGACCGCGCCGCCGTACACGCTAGACGAGGTCGTTGGCGTGGTTCCGTTGGTGGTGTAGTAAATTGTTGTCCCCGTCGTCGCGTCGCTAATGGTCACCGATTGCGAGGTGCTGTAAGTGCCAGCCGCAGGAGAGAAAGTGGGCGCGGGCAGCACTGTGTTGATGGTGTAGACTGCATTGGCCGCTGCGCTGTTGGTGTAGCCCGTCTCGGCTGCGATGGCCTCCAGCGTTTCCGTCGCGCTCACCGTGACCGCGCCGCCGTACACGCTGGACGAGGTCGTTGGCGTCGTCCCGTTGGTGGTGTAGTAGATTGTTGTTCCAGCCGTCGCATCGCTGATGTTCACCGTCTGCGCAGTGCTGTAAGTGCCAGCCGCAGGCGAGAAGGTAGGCGCGGGCAGCGAAGCTTCTGCACTGCTTGCCGGGCTCACATATGTCCACGACAAAATACTCTGGGTCGCGGTCAAATTCCCCGTTGAGCCAGTGAATCCGACATAGGCAGTAGCGCCTCCCACGGCGCTGGGGATATTCACCGGGAACACCTCCATCACCGTTCCATTGGTCACCGAGTCGGTAATCGTCATAGTCAGGTTGGTCCCGTCATAGACCAGTTGCGCGTTCATCGTGTCCCCGCTATGCAGATTGATCCCCGTCGAACTCAAATCCACTGAGGGCACCGTGGGCGCAGCACCGCCCATATACAGCCCCGTGGAGTCGCTGCCCTCGCCTGAGTTGTCGTAGAGGTCAAACTTCACCGCCACGCTGTTAGTAATTCCTTGATAGGCCAAACCCCCTCCAGGATCGCCTAGCGCCCAGATGTTGTCGCCCTGAATGGTAAACGTCATGCCATCCGCCGTGGCATTCGACAGTTGGAAGGTAAAGTTGGTTATGAAGCTCTGCACCGGAACTTCAGTTGCATACCAGGCGGATCGCTCTTCGTTAGCTCCTCCGTCGGTCAGTTGTAGCAATCCCCCCGTCACAGATGCGCCATAGTTCAGCGACAAGTTACTGGCCGTAAATCCTCCGCTGGGATAGTTGATGTATGTAGTGCCGGGCGTGCTAATCGTGTAAGCCGCCGTGGCAATCCCGCTGTTGGCATATCCCGTCTCGACCGCAATCGCCTCCAGCGTCTCTGTCGCGCTCACCGTAATCGGGCCGCTGTACACACTGGACGAGGTCGTGGGCGTCGTCCCGTTGGTGGTGTAGTAGATAGTGGTCCCAGCCGTCGCGTCGCTGATGGTCACCGACTGCGACGCGCTGTACGAGCCGGCCGAAGGCGAGTACGTGGGCGCGGGCAGAAGAGCTGCAATGGTATACGTGCCACCAGCAACCGGACTGTTGTTATAGCCTGTTTCCGCGGCAATCGCCTGCACCGTCTCACTACCGCTGACGGCGATTGGGACACCATAGATTGCAGACGAGGTTGTCGGCGTTGTCCCGTCGGTTGTGTAATAGATCGCGGTACCCGCAATGGTATCTGTCATGGTCACCGTCTGTGCCGTCGTATAGGTGCCTGGGGACGGAGACAGAACTGGAGCGGGCAGGATTGGAGCTATGCTGTAGGCCGCAGTTCCCACTGCGCTGGGACCGTAGCCGGAAGCAACGGCGATCGCTTCCAATGTTCCCGAGGCACTCATCGCGATTGGAGCGCCATAGACCGTCGATGATGTTGTCGGAGTTGTCCCATTCGTCGTGTAATAGATCGTAGCGCCCGAGGATCCGCTGCTTATCGTCACCGTCTGTGCAGCGGCGTAGGCTCCACCGGGAGGGTTGAATATTGGTGATGTCGTAACCGGCAAGGTGTTCGATACTGTCGCATAGACCCATGTCTCAATCTTTTGGCTTGAAGCTAATCCGCCCGTTGCACCGGTGAATCCAACATACGCAGTGTCGCCGCCAACCAACGAGGGAATGTTCACAGGCCAACTCGTGGAATAGGAGGCTCCGGTGATCAAGTCCGAGATAATCATCGACAAGATCGTGCCGTTATAAGTCACGCTCACGTCCATCGTATCGTCGCTGTGCAAGTCGATGCCGGTTGTGCTCAGGTCAATGGCGGGGACCGTGGGGCTGGCGCCGTTGATATACAGCCCAATTGAATCCGGGCCCTCGCCCGCCGCGTTATCGAGATCGAACTTGATTGCAACGCTGTTGGCGATCCCCTGATATCCAAGCCCCGATCCGGCCGCGCCCAGAGACGTGTTGTTATCCCCCTGGATTGCGAATGTAATACCTTCTTCAGCCGGATTGGATAACTGGAAACTGAATTCGGTCGTGAATGCCTGGACGTTGACAGGCTGGTAGTACCATGCCGACCCTGCTTCGCCAGTTCCTCCATTCGTAAGTTGAAGCCGGGAGTCATCCAGGTCGGTGCTGCCATTCAGAATCATGATTCCCTGGGTTCCTGCAAATCCCTCCGGGAAATCAATCCCAGTTTGTCCAGTGTTGATTGTGTAAGTTGCACTCGCCACAGTGCTGTTGACAAAACCGGGAGCCACAGCCATGGCGTTGAGAGTCTCGGTAGCGCTCACTGTTAGCGCTCCGGTGTATTGCGTCGAGGAGGTCGTCGGCGTTGTCCCATCGGTCGTGTAGTATATTGTTGCTCCGGCAGTGGTATCGCCGATGGTCACAGGCACGGCTTGCGTGAAGGCGCCGCTACTGGGATTGAAGGTCGGCGTACTCACTTGCAAAGAGTCAACATACGTCTCGGGAGTTACCCCGCTTTGCAGGTAGCCGGGAGCGCTCGCCATCGCCTGTACCGTAGTCGTTGCCGTGATGGCGATTGGAGTTGTGTACACGGCGGATGCTACGGTCGGCGTCGTGCCATCCAGGGTATAGTAGATTGTCGCCCCCGGGGTTGCGTCCGTCATGTTCACGGTGAGACTGCCGCTAAAGGTCTCCGCTGTCGGAGTTAACACTGGATTCGATGCCAGTTGCTGACCACTCAACAGTCCATACACGCTCAACTGATATTGCGCACCAACATATACTTTCCCATTGACCACCGTCGGCACTGTGAACTTGACCGCGTTGCCGGGGTTGTCGCGTAAGGGGTTCGTGTTGCTTGAATAGAGCGTGGTAGACACATTGCTTGCATTGTGGGCCATCAATACCGAGGGGCCGGAGGTCATATAGGCATCGGTTTCAAGGCTCCAGACAATGCCCTGCGCATTCCCGTTCGCAGATATTGCCGGATTCGCTCCCGGATAGCCGTACTTTTCAGAGGAGGTGGCAGTGGGGCCGGTTAGTTGTCCATTCACCAGGTTAAATGCTTTCAGAGTGTCAATTTGCCCCCAATAATAGACCATTCCGTTCCAATATGCCGGCGTGCTCCAGGCGCCCACGTTCCCCACCGCCCATGGAAGCTCCTGCACCACCTGATCGCCAGCGGTATTGTATCCTCCAAGATTCTGGCGATTGAGCAGGTATACTTCGCCCGATTTTCCAGCCTGAACCAACAGATATGGGTAACTGCCTGAGGTCTGAGTGGGAACAATCATGAGCCCTCCGGATGCCTGGTCCATATCCCACTCATCCAGTTGAGCCTGACCCGCCGGCGTGAATTCATCCTGAATGGTCGGCACACCATTGGTCAGGTCCAGATCAAGAATGCTGTCTCCGTATTCCATGCCGGTTGCATACGGCGTGGTCGCAGTGTAATCGCCGTTGCCGGTGGCCGCGAAGATCCGGCCATACGGATGATTGACCAGATCGAGCACATCGGCTGCAAGCCCTGCGCCTCCCATCCATACACCGCCTCCAACACCGTTAGGGGAGGTGCAAAACGCGCCTGTCTGCTTCAGCGTCTGTGCGTTGTATCCCAGAATCCACCCGTGCCACGGCCCGTTGTCGCCGTGAGAGCCGAATCCTATGTAGAGAATGCCATTGAGCAACAGCAGCCCCGGACGCTGGTTCTGCCATTCAGGGTCCAGGGTGAGCGTGCCGCCTGAGCTGCCGCTTCCTGTGCCGGTAACCGTTGCCGTGATGACAGCAGGTCCTC
>Ga0302189_10000418_pt1 | contig 37061 bp, 30 predicted proteins | sample II_Bog_E2_2_FD_194551 | JGI IMG/M metagenome (GOLD analysis project Ga0302189, IMG submission 194551) | Peat permafrost microbial communities from Stordalen Mire near Abisko, Sweden - II_Bog_E2_2 | ecosystem: Environmental > Terrestrial > Soil > Wetlands > Peat | place: Sweden: Abisko...
TCCACAAATCCTTCCACAGTGCCGTTGTTATAGAAGGGGCTGATCGCGATCGGTATGGCAACGTTTCTCATGCAGATATTTTCATAGGTCAGGTCGTGCACCGGACCCCCGCGCGCCGCATTGCTCTTGATGCGAATGCCGCTGGTGGTGCCGTCTTCGGTCAACCCGGCCACCAGAAGAAAGCTGTCGCCGCTGAATGTTTCGCTGCCAATGGACATCCCGTGGCCGTCGTAAAAATGATTGTTGAGCACGCTCATGTGGGTTATGCCGGTCTTGATGGCAATGTTATCGTCGCCGTTGTCGATCCAACTGTTGGCGATGGTGATGTTGGTCGAACTTCCCGGATCGATGCCGTCGGTGTTGCGCGAGTCGACGCCGCGGACCGTCGGCGTCAACAGATGCACGCCCCATGCCGTGAAGCCGTCGGTGTTGCTCACCGTGACGTGGTAATTTGGCGAATTGTGCAGCGCGATGCGATACAGCGTAAAGCCGTCCGCGTGGTTAGCCGTAATCAGCTTGGTGCTGAAGTAGCGCAACTGCTTCGGTTCGGCCGCGCGCGCCATCTGCCACCAGGTGTAATCATGCCCGATCACCATTGCGCCGCCGCGTCCATCGATCACTCCATCGCCCATGATTGCGGCGTTCTTCACATTCACGCTGATGAGCGACTTGCAGGGCCGGCCTCGCGGCGGGGTTGGCATCGCCGGCCGTGAAGCCGCACCCGCATCTTTGGCCGTGATGTAGGGATTCCCCACGTCGCTCATCGTCCCGCAAAGCAACTGCCCTTCTCCAGACGGATTAGGGTCATAGTCCTTCGGATCCCTCGATCCATAGAGGGTCACGCCTTTGTCAATCAACAGCGTTACTCCCTCTCTCAGGTCCAGCGAACCGGTGAGAAACGCATTCGTCTTGTCGCCGGCAGCCAACTCCACCGCCATACCCGGTTTGCAGGCATCCAGAGCCTTCTGGATCCGCGCTGTATCGGTCGTCTTTTCAAAGACTTCCGCGAGCCTTTCGGCGTCTCCCGACTTTTCCGCCAGCAGCTTGGTACATGCTGGTGGCAGCACCGGTTCAGTCACAGTGCGCGTGTCTTGCGCCAACCCTGAAAGCGTCGTCAAAACCACCGCGACACTCGGCATCCAAATGCGATGAATCCCTCTCATTGCCGGCCCCTTTGTCCTCTTCTCAAACTGTTCGGAATTATAGCCCGCGACTGGCTTGTCATTGCCAATCAGGTCCGTCGCGTTAGCGACCTGCCGGCCGGCTCTTCGATTGAAGCTTACGCGTCTCGCTATACTCACGGGTGCAGGCCCCGGTCCGTCACTGCCGATTCTCGTGCCAGCGGAAGCCGTCTGCCCCCGGAGCTGTTTTAATAAAGAGATGGGTTCAGCAATGCGCACGGCGATCATTGGTGGAGGCATAGCGGGGCTGGCGGCTTCCTATGAACTCGAACAGGCGCGCAAGGCAGGCGCGCAGGTCGAGTACACACTCTTTGAGTCGCGGGAGCGGCTGGGCGGGTCTTTGTCTTCGGAGATTGTCGACGGCGCGGTGGTGGAGCGCGGGCCGGACTCCTTCTTGACCGAGAAGCCGGCGGCAGCGCAGTTGTGCCGGGAGCTGGGCATCGGGGGCGATCTGGTGCCCTCGAACGACGCCGCGCGCAAGACCTGGATTGTGGTGAAGAACCGGCTGATCCCGCTGCCGGACGGGCTGATGTTCCTGGTGCCGACCAAGCTGATTCCCACTGCGCTGACCCGGCTCTTCAGCTTGAAGACCAAGGTGCGCATGGGGCTGGAGCTGCTGCACCCTCCTCGGCCCAGCGGCCTGCCCGACGAGGCAGTGGCGACGCTGGTGGAAAGGCACTTTGGCCAGGAGGCTGTGGACCGGCTGGCCGATCCGCTGCTCTCGGGCATCTTTGGCGGAGACGCCTCGCAACTGAGCGCGCGCACCGTGCTGCCCCGGCTGGTGGAGATGGAGAGCGAATACGGATCGCTCACGCGCGGCATGTTGGCGGCGCATCGCAAGATGCGCGCCCGTGCCAAAGAAACTGCGCAAAGGAACGGGGCCGGAAGCGGGCAGACTGGCGTCAAACCAAGTCCAGGGCCTCGGGGCATCTTTACCTCGCTGCGGGGCGGCATGCAGCAGATGGTCGATGCGCTTGTTGCGCGGCTCGATCCCAAGTCGGTACGCTTGTCAACGCCGGTCAGCGGGCTTGAGAAGACAGCGGACGGTTGGCGGGTCGAGGCTGGCGGCAAGTCGGATGTCTTCGATGCGGTGATCATGGCCTCGCCCGCCTGGGCCGCCGGAGCGCTGCTCGGTCCAGTGGATTCCGCGCTGGGCGAGGAACTGAGCGCGATTCCCTACTCTTCTTCGATCACCGTGAATCTGATCTACGACGAGGCGAAGCTGGGCCGCCTGCCGGATGGGTTCGGCTTCCTGGTCCCGGCCAAGGAAGGCCGCTCGATGCTGGCCTGTACGTTTGTGCATCGCAAGTTTCTGGGCCGCACGCCGCCGGGCAAGGCCGTGCTGCGCGCCTTTCTGGGCGGCATGAACAACGAGGCGCTGCTGGCCGAGACGGACGAAGCCCTTGTGGCTACCGTGCGCCGCGATCTGGAGTCGATTCTTGGCACCGATGTTGTGGGGCTGGGAATGGAACCGGAACACACGCGGGTTTCGCGCTGGCGCCGGGCAATGGCGCAGTACGCCGTGGGCCACCAGGAGCGGATGGGGCGGATCACGGCGCGGGTGGCAGCGCTGCAGGGGCTGCGGCTAGCCGGGAACGCCTACGACGGCATCGGGATCCCGGACTGCATCCGGCTGGGAAGAAAAGCGGCGAAGGAGCTGGTGAGCGAGTCGGCTAGTCAGCGGGTCAGTTAGTCAGCGGGTTGAATGGATTCTGTGGTGCTACCGTCCTTCGAGCAAAAGCGCTTGAAGGACGGGTACCCGGCTCACGCGAAACCTGACGGGAGCATCTACCTACGTCACGGTCTCCTCGATTAAGAATGGCTCGATCGCCTTCCCGTTCTTGCATTCACTGCGTATGCGGTAGGAAATCTTCGTGTTCAGACAATCGGGAAGAAAGTAATCGCGGGGGATAATTGCCAGCTTCACCGGTTTGCCGGGCGGAAAATATCCAACACACAAGAAGTCTGCTCTTAGCCTCTTGTGTTCATCGACCTCAGTTTCGTAGAGATCGGGAATCCCGTTGTACAGCTTGGCGCTTCCCTTAACCTCGAGTTTCAATTCCACGGAGCCTTTCGTCGCGAGCAGGTCATATCCCTTATGTTTCCCGCCTGCATGTGCCACCTTCGTCAGCTCCCAACCCCTCTGCTTGTAGTGGCATATAACCAATTCCATCGCTCGAAGTTCCGGGCGCTCTTCCTCGTGATCTGCCATTCCATCCTCCGGGTGAGACAAGGCAATTGTATTCGTGTGACGCTTCGACGGCTTCCGCGAAAAATATATTTCCCAAAGTATCCTGTAGATTCCTACCATATGGTCTAAAATGCCGGGTGCCAATTGGCCCAGTTCTCGATTTTAGAGACCTTGGAATCGCTTCACTAAACCGCCGTTGGGTGGACTCCTTCCGATGTCCGAAAACCCGGATATGGGTTACGCGGCGAAGAACGAATCTATGGCGAGGCCCGCTGAGGCTTCGCAATTGTCACTACTTTTAGGTTGTTACGTACCTTGGTCACGCCTGGCACGCCGCCGGAGATAAGCTCCGCTAGTTCCCGGGCGGATTCGCTCGATACTGACCCCGAGAGTGTAACTTCACCCGTTCGGGTGTCTACGCTGATGCCTTCGCTCTTCATGGTTTTCGAGGCGTCTAGAGCGTGTAGAACATCCAATTCGATCTGGCCGTCTGAGCGCGCCGGAGAGCGGGCTGCGTCGGGTTCAGGTGGGCTCGCAGATTGGCTGGGCGCATCTGGCTCAGGTACATTTGGAGATTGTCTGGTGGCAGGTTCAACTTGCAGTGGCCTCACAACTTTTTCGCGTGGATCTGAAACTATGCAATTTCGGAGTACTCGAGCTAGTCCAAAACCAAGACCAAGGTCCATACCGGACTCTTCGTGGTAATCTCCCATGACCCGGACACGATCACCCTTGTGGTAATAGTAATTTGCGTCTTCAAACTCGTCGGGGCTCATTGCGCACATCATGTACTGTCCCTTTTCCTGTTCGTCTTCCAAGATCATCATCTGACCGAAGTTTGCATAAAAAACCCCTTGGACGATCAGGGATGAATCTGGCGGAATGCGTCCAGTGTGGGCTGTGATAAGCGCAACGCTATATGTCCTCCCGTCCTCTACAGCTCCTCTGCCAAACAGATTTGGCACCAACCGCAACTCGTGATCGTTGGGATCGCGATCCGTCTGTGACGTTGGGGAACCTTGGGGTGCCGATTCTGAAGACGCTTCTTCACTGTTCGCGACCGGCGGGGACGGAGAAGATGTTTGGGCAGCGTCCTGGACGCTGCTGGCTGGATCTGGCTTATGGGAAATCACGACGACGGCGGCAATCAAGACAACAACGGCTAGCGCGATAAAAGAGAACGCCTTTGGTGGCACACTCTTCGGTCTTGTAAAGGGATTACCACAATTCGGGCAAATACTGGCCGTCTCTGGGTGGTATTCACCGCAACGGACACAGACCTGTGTGGTGGATTCTCGCATTCTGCTCCCCCGAGATCTGCTCAACGGGCGAATTGTGCCACTTGAAAGCCCAAGCTGTCGATACCACTCTTGGCCTCTGGAGAGCCGACGGCCGGTTGCTCAAGGTCTCGCTTTGCTTCAGCGAACTGTGAAGACTACTGACCTCTATTTCCCCACCACCGGCAGAATCAGCGCGCTGGGGTGAGCCGCGTCATGGAGGATGGTGTTGGTAGCCTTCACAAAGGTCGAGTCGGTGGCTGCGTCTTTGCCGGTGTTCAGGTTGCGGTCAAAGCGGGGGAAGTTGCTGCTGCTCACTTCAAGGCGAATCCTGTGGCCCTTGAGAAAGACGTTGCTGGTGGACCACATATCGATTTTGTACTCGTAGACCTGGCCGGGGACAATGGGTTTGGCTTCGCCGGTGGTGGATTCGCGATACCTGGCGCGGAGGATGCCTTCGGTCAGGTTGATCGCTGTGCCATCGGGAGCTACATCGACTAACTTCCCGGTAAAGTCGGTGTCGGCGGCGGATGTGCTTGCGTATAAGTCGAGAGTTACAGGTCCGGTAACTTCGAGATCCTGATCGAGCGGCGGCGTGGAGTAAACAAGCACGTCGGGACGGGCCTCGACTTCCTTCTGGTCGCGCGGGCCCGGCGCAAGGTGAACTGCGTCGCAGCAAAGAGGGCCGCCGACCGTAGGAACGGGCTCGGCGGGGTCGTAGACGTAGGTGTCTGGCGAGTCAATGTCAGGAATCACAACTCCCGCAAACAGCCTTCCGTCCCCTGAAACGGAGTTTGCACGCTTGCCGGAGTGCAGGTAGAAACGCGTCTCTTTCGCCCGCTTGAGCGGCCACTCATCCTCGTAGCGCCACTCGTTCCTGCCCATCACGAAGATCTTGACCGGCTTGCCGTTGGCAAACTCATTCTGCTTGCCCAGGAAGAGGTAGTCGTACCAATCGAGAATGACGGCATTTTCATCGAAAGGTGCATCGGGGCCAAAATCGACTGTGCCGACCGTGCGGCCCCAGCCGGAATGGCCGCCGATGGCGACGATCAGATGCTGGCCGTTGCGGGCGGCCTCATTACCAGCGTGCGCCTTCATCCCCATGTAATTGCGCAGCGAGCCGCCCTGGAAGATGTCGTACCAGGCGGCAATGGTGAGCGCGGGAACCTGGATGTTCTGGTAGTTCTCCTCGATGGACCACTGCTTCCAGTAATCGTCATAGGTGGGGTGATCGAGCCAGTCGAGAAAGTAAGGCGCGAGGGCGTGGGTCAACGCCGCGCCGTCGTGAGGGGCGCCCAGGTTGAAGACGGGGTACTGATTGAGCGGCAGGACGGTGCTGCCGACGAGGGCGTTCTTGGCTTCGTTGACCTTGCGATTGAGGGTGTCCTGGGCCAGCGACGAGGTCCACGACTCGTTAAACCACTGCTCGAATGCACCGCCCTGGTAGGTCCAGTTTTCGTGGTAGTTGCTGGCGGTGACGATGGGGCAGATTCCCGCCAGGTGCGGCGGATGGGCGATGGCGGCCAGCATCTGCGTTGCGCCCACATACGATCCGCTGAACATGCCCACCTTGCCGTTGGAATTGGGCAGCGCCGCGGCCCATTCCACGGTGTCGTATCCGTCATTGATCTCGTTCTTGAAGGTGTACCACTCGCCCTCCGAGTTGTAGCGGCCGCGCACATCCTGAACGACGACGATGAAACCGCGTCCGGCTCCCTTGAAGCCGATGGGCGACATGCTGTCTTTGTTATAGGGAGTGCGCGTGAGCAGGACCGGGTACTTGCCCTCGGCGGCCGGGTGGTAGATGTCGGCGCGCAGGGTTACGCCGTCGCGGGTCTTCATGGCGACGTTCTTTTCAACAGCGATCGCGCCGGGAGCTTGGGCGGCGGCAGGCGCCTGGCCCAGAACCGAGTTGGGCAGCAGGATAAAGGCGAAGGCAAGCAGGCAAAGAGTCTTTTTCAGCACAGGATTCTCCCAGGGGCGAAGGCCGAATTCATTCTATGCGTTTCGCGGTGTATGGTTACAGACGGCGGCTGAATTCAACGTCTGAGGTGCTCGAATGCAGGGACTGAATCGCAGGGGATTTTTGAGGGCGGCGGGTGCGGCAACAACGGGAACGCTGCTGGGAGCAAGGCTTCACGCGCTGGCCGCGTTTGGCGGCGATGCGGGCAAGCCGGTTGCGGCCAACGATCATATTCAGATTGCGCTCATCGGCGCGGGCGGCCAGGGCCAGGGCGATACCAGGACGGCGCTGCGAGTTCCCGGCGTGAAGCTGGTTGCGGTGGCGGACTGCTATAACGGCCGGCTCGATCACAGCAAGGAGATGTGGGGCAACGACATCTTTACCACCCGCGATTACGCCGAGATTCTGGCCCGCAAAGACATTGACGCAGTGATTATCGGCACGCCCGACCACTGGCACAAGCAAGCCAGCGTGGATGCCATGAAGGCCGGCAAGGACGTTTACTGCGAGAAGCCCATGATCCACTTGTATGCCGACGGGCCGGAGATGATCGAGACGGCGCGGGCTACCAAGCAAATCCTGCAAGTGGGCAGCCAGCGCGTGAGTTCGGTGATTTACGCCAAGGCCAAGGAACTGCTGGCGGCGGGCGCCATCGGCCAGTTGAATATGGTGACCGCGCACTGGGATCGCAATTCGACGATGGGCGCCTGGAGTTATACCGTTCCGCCGGATGCCTCGCCTGAAACATGCGACTGGCCGCGCTTTCTAGGCACCGCACCGACAATTCCCTTCAACGCGGAGCAGTTCTTCCAGTGGCGCAAGTGGAAGGCTTATGGCAGCGGCGTGGCCGGCGACCTGTTTGTGCATCTCTTCAGCGGCACGCACTTCATTACCGGATCGCATGGGCCTACACGCGGCATGGCCACGGGAGGGTTGCGCTTTTGGAAGGATGGCCGCGATGTGCCGGATGTGATGCTGGGGCTCTTCGACTACCCCGAGGGCTTTAACCTGAGCGTGCGCGTGAACTTTGTAGACGGCGGCGAAGAGAGCGATGGGCTGACCTTTACCGGCTCTGAAGGAACGATGGAGATTGGCGGCAATGCGGTGAGCGTTAGCCGCACGCCCCGCGAGAAGGAGCCGGGCTATATGATCGGCAGCTTCACCGAGGCAACGCAGAAGCAGTACGTTGACGAGTACCGCAAGAAGTATCCGGCGGCAAATCCCGAAGGAGAGCCTGCCATGGGATTCGAGAAATACGTCGCGCCGCCGGGCTACAGCGACAGCTATGACCACTTCAAGAATTTCTTCGCCTCGGTGCGGTCACGGCAGCCCGCGGTGGAAGATGCGGTTTTTGGATTCCGCGCGGCCGGGGCGGCTCTGCTGAGCAATCTTAGCCTGGAGCGCGGGGCTGTGGTGGGGTGGGATCCGGAGGGGATGAAGCTGGCGTGAAACAAACATCCGGAGATTGGTTGTGCTCGGATAGCGGGCTAGACGGAAGCTGGCCCGCGACGAGAAGCGCTAAATCGGGGCAGGCAGATACAGGTTAGTACTAAGTTATTAATCGATCGATTCCGCGCGCAGGTTACTGCCGAGAACCAGAACAAGGAATGGCTCGATTGCGAAGCATTACGAAGAGCAGCCGGGCGTTTTTTCTTGACATCCAACGGCAAGCATGGCAAGCTCCATAGCATCGTATTGAGGGCTTGGCTCGGTTGTTTCTTCCCTCTTCATAAGCCAGGCGGCTCATCCGCTTTCTTAGATCAAGGCCCCCTGTTGGTAGTTGGGACAGAGTTTCAGTAGGATGCATCCAATCGCAAAGCGGTCGGATGCATTCGTTTCGTTACGCGCCTCGCCGGCTGTGCGGCACACAACCCAAAGCAAATCCACAATCCGAATGTAGCAACACCAACCCTGGGAAACCGGAACGAGAATAGCTGGCCAACAAGCTTGGCGGAGGAATCAAAATGAACCATGGCGAACTGCTAACTGCTATGACCGATGCACAGACGGGAACGGCGCCTGCAACGCTGGGTTATCCCAAGGCAGTGGTGATTGCATGTACATGTGCGAATACCAGCCCGCTCAATCTTTCAAAAACGTTGAACGATCTTGGCGTGGATGGAGTCTCTTTCCAGGGCGCGGTTTTCAATTCGGTACGCAAGTCGGGCTACTCGATCGCGATCGACTCGATCCCGGATGCGCCGGCCACCATTTTGGTTGCGGTGGTTGAAGCGATTCAGAATGCGACGGTATAACAGTTCCAGGCGGAGGATTCTGTGCGTCACATAGCAATTCTGTGGCTGGCTCTTTTTCTGACACATTCTTCCTTTGCGGGTGGCCAGGTTTCCGCGGCCAAGGCTCCGATAGTCACTGCGCAGATTGTGGATAGCTCGAATCGATCGCTGATCCACGTTCTCTTCGACTATCCATTGCCGCACACCGGCGATATTTCGGACCCGGCATCCTGGGTGATTTATGTAAAGACCCAAGACGGCAAGAATCCGGCTCAAATTCAAAAGCTGGATGTCGATAGTGTCGATGTTTCCACTTTTTCCGAGCAGAATTCAATAACTCTAGTGCTCAGGAATCCTGTGTCACAAAGCGTGAAGCTGCTGGATACTACGCTCCTCACTTCAAGTTTGATTGTGCATTTGCCTCAGGTGACCGATAACGCTTCCCTGGCTACTCTGGCATCAAAGCCGGCAGACGGCGGGCAAGCGCCGGTGGGCCCAAGCACCGGCAGGAGCGATTCGGATATCTACTTCAATGGATCCTACACGGCTACGGAAGGCGGGAGTCCTATTTACAATATCGATGCATTTGCGGGCTATATGCAGGCGCTGCAGAGCAAGACAGCTTACTACGGGAAGCTGGGCGTATATGGGCAGCTAACGACGAAAGCGTCCGCAACGGTTGACCCAAATTCGTTCTTGGCTTACCTGGTCTATCAGCGGCAGATTTCTTCGGCGTCGGGTTGGCATGGGCAGTTTCAGAATCCATACATCAACTATCGATTCGTGGGTTGGGAATCCGATAAGAGCGGTGCGCAGGTGAATCTCATCGATAGTCCGGTGGTCACTTTTCCGGTGAGATTTAGCGCACGCACTTTGGGCAGGATCGAGCCTGGTCTTACCGTGCCGCACATGACACTGACCATGGGCACGGAATTCGTGGATGTGCAGAAGAGTGTGCTGGCGCCTGCCGGCTCATGGCATACTCGCGGCCTGGCCAGCGCAGCATTTACCGCCGGCTTCAGGGCGCCGAAACCGATGGCGCTTTTCAACTCAATCGAGGTGACTTCCGCCTATCAGGTTCGAATTCTCTCAGCGCCGGAGATATTCTACGACCCCAAGTTTGGGGTTCTGAACAAGACAACCGGTAAGACCGTAATTCCTCCCTTGCTTGGAACTCAGCCCAGGCACAATGTGGATACGAAAGTCACCTACAGCCTCGTCAAATGGGCTGCCTTCACTTTTGAGAATACGTACGGCAGCCTCCCGCCCGTCTTCGTCAAGACCGACCAGACTTTTTCGTTTGGTTTGTCCTTCACGCTCAAGCAGACGAGTTATGGACGTTATTCGATTCTGAGGCCGTAGGCGCCGTTGGCGCAGGAATATCTGCATTTGGCCTTAAGCGTCAGTTCTTCCAGCGGGTGCAACGCAATGTGGATTTGGAGCCGTTTTGAGTGTTATCGAAATGAAAAGTCGGGAGGGAGAATGACATCGTCTTGGAGCAGGCTGTTGGCAGTTACATGCACCGGGGGAGCATTAGTCGTTCTCGGAGTTTTGCATTGTTCCGCATCGACGCCAAAACCGCCTCCGGATCCGGAAGCCAGTTGCGCGAGCGCGGAGTATCGGGCCGATAAGAACGCCATGGAAACCCAGCCGAGTTCCAATGAGGCTTCTTCAGAGCCCGAAGTGGTGCTCGGCAACGTCTCCGGCAGAATCAGTACTTCCGGGCAGGTGGAGATGGGGCGGGAGGTAACTGTCTGCGTCAAGGGTCTTTACAATTGGATTTATATCCAAAAGAACCATGCTGCGGACCTGCGCCTTTTCATCGGCGGGCAGATTCTTACGACAGTGGCTCCCAGTTCGCTGTCGCCGCCCGGCCAGGAGTATGTGGATTTCATGTTACAGCCGGATTCTCCGGATTCTCCGGATTGGAAGGCCTGGGCCGCAATCGTAGACGCCTCTCGGGAATCTTCGAACAACAAGCTCACGATCAGCATCGCTCAGGGGTCACAGGTTTTTGAATCCAACGCTGTAACGACCGTCACGCCATACCCAGAGCATTGGTACTACGTGGTTGCGCTCCTGGCCGGCCTTTTAGCGGCGTTGGTGATTCTCGCCTGGAGAACCACGCTGCTCCGCTATACCGTGGGCGCGAACCCCGCTGCGCCTGAGACAGCCCCGTTTAGCCTGGGGTTGGTGCAAATGGCGTTTTGGCTTTTCCTGGCGGTTGCCGCTTACGTGTACATCTGGGCGAGCACGCATCAGATTCATATTCCAATGGGTTCGGTTTTGGGCTTGCTGGGTATCAGCGCCACCACCGGGCTCGCCGCGTCGGCTGTGGACACGAAGAAGACATCTACGGCAAACAAGCAGAAGAACGACCTGCTTGTCGAGCAGCATGCCTTGAAAGCACGGATCGCCGATCTCCACTCCAGCGCCCCCGCGACAGGTTCGGCTGAGGAAAAGGAGCTATTGGACAAAAGGGGCCGCCTGGCCACGGTCAACGCGTCTATTGCAGCGCTGCCTGCCGCTCCGAAGCTTTCAAAGAGCGATGGGCCGCTTAAAGACATCCTCAACGATGGCGACGGGATCAGTTTCCATCGATTCCAAATTGCGGTGTGGACACTTGTGCTGGGAGGCGTCTTTGTGGTGGGCGTATACCACAACATGTCGATGCCGGAATTCGATGCCTCGCTGCTTACACTTATGGGGATAAGTTCGGGCACTTATGTGGGCTTCAAATTCCCTGAGGCGCCGAAGAAATAGCAGTCACAATTTTCAACGTGCCTGAAACGGCAGTCACCCCAAGGGTCTAAGGCCTCGATTTTGAGACCTGAGAACTCCGCCTTTTCTGGCCCCGCGGAACAGGAAACCGATTGGGGGCCCCGATCCGGGCGGTCGAGGGTTGAGTTATCCCAGATCTGAAAATCCAGACCCGAGGGCACCCGGCAAAGCTCGGTCGATTGAGGTTCAGCTTTCGTGACTGACTAGCCCGGTCTGCCGCCGAAACGCTCCAAGGATCAGCAGGACAAGAAGCAGGATGGCTCCAGCGCCAGCAACGACAGCAGCGCAAACGGAGTACAAGCCCAATCCCCAGGCTTGATCCAGCACTCTCTCTGGCAGTCCAACATATAGCCTCGTATCGGTACTCCGCATTCCTTTTTCGGCGTCCGGCGATTCAACGTCCTGATGGATGCTAACAATGACTCTCTCGCGTGATCCACGCTTTGGCCGAAACTGCCTCTCAAGAATCGCATCGTTGCCCCGCAGTTGCCGATCGTCTGTATAACTTCCACTTTGAATAACAGTCCCAGTCTCATCCACGATCTTCCAGTTAAGATCCAGCGGAGTTGTGCGATGTGGGAGAAAGTCACTGGTGTCCGGTTAGATGTTGAATAGATTCAGTTGGTTAGAGAAAGCCGATTGGTCGGTTCTGTGGAGATATGGCTGAAGGGCGCATGAAATCTCGGTATTCTCGAAGATCGACACCGACAGAATCTGTAGACAAGTGTAGAGCGAGGCGTCGAGTTTTAGTTCCTTCTTGACGATGGCGATCAGCACATAGGTGGCGATGGCGCACCAGATTTGGCTTCTCACGGCGTTCTCGCTGGTGGCCAGAAATCGCTTGATGCGCAGGTGCTGCTTGATCCATTTGAAGAACAACTCAACCTGCCAGCGACTTTTGTAAAGCGCCGCGATGGTCAAGGCTGGCAATGCGGTGTTGTTGGTCAGAAAGACCAGCGTCTTGCCGGTCTCGGGGTCGTGGAAGCGAATGCGGCGCAGATGATCGGGATAATTTTCTGCCGAGTAGAAGCCGTTGAGCATGACGCGCTGGTCGCAGACGATTCCGCTGGCCCGGTCGACGGGATACGAATACACGCGCCGCGCATCCATGTTCTGTTTGGCGCGTGTGACGAAGAAGGCTCCGGCCCGGTGCATTGCGTGCAGCCGCACGAAGTCCAGGTATCCCCGGTCCATGATGTAGAAGCTGCCCGCTTCGACAAGTAGAATGTCGAGCACGTTGACATCGTGCAGTTTGCCGTCACTGATGTGAATGAACGCTGGAATCGCGCCGCGCAGGTCCAGCAGCGTATGTAACTTGATGGCCGCCTTGGTGGATCGAAACGGTGCCCAGTCGAACAAGCTCAAACATAAGTCGATGGTGGTGGAGTCCAGAGCATAAACGCTTGCATCGAGTCCCAGCACCGAGGGATCTTCCGCATACAGAACCCTGGCGTGAGAGATCAGCCGCAGGGCCAGCGCGTGGTAGATGCGCCAGTCGCGCAGGTTCAGCGCATCGGCCAACGTCGAACGGGCGGGCGGCGCCGCAATGCCCATGTGAAACAGCTTGGCCTGGTTGGCCTCCAGGCACACCTCGATGTCGCGCAGCGACTCGCGCCAGGTGAGTTGAGAGAAGGCCATGATGCGAAACAGGTCTGCACACCCGAGCGTACGAACAGACACATCGCCCTTGTGCCGTTCAATGATGCGTCCAAAGGTCTTCCACGGCACAAACTCCATCACCTGCGCAAACAGCGTCTTGCCCACATTCATGCGGCGCTCCCGGTCGTTGAATCCCGAAAGCATCGCAAATGATCCCCACGCAATTCAAATCGTGGACACCCTGAAATCGTCGTAAACCACACAATCCGATGAGCTTGAAGGCGGTAAATCCAAATTAAACCGGACAGCAGTGAACTCCTACGCAATAACGGCAATTTATCGGCGGATTAACGGCATGTTATCGGCAATTCCAGCCGCCGTTGAGCTAGTCATCATGGAGTGACCGGTCCAGCGCGCCGACCGCTCCCGGCGCTGCGTCCAATGAGTTGGCAAAGATCAGAACTCCAACCGCAGCGCGAACTGCATCTCGCGCGGAGTTCCCGATCCTACCGGGGTTACCGGCGACACCGTGTTTACCGTATTGATGATGCTGCCGAACCCTGTGGGATTCGCCGGGTTGAAGGTGGACTGCGGCTGACCCAGCTGCGGGTGATTGAAGATGTTGTAGAACTCCGAGCGAAATTCCAGCCGCCCGCGCTCCTTCAACGAAATTGCTTTGGTGGCGCCGAGATCAATCTGCCAGTTGCCCGGCCCACGAACCAGGTCGCGGGGCGCGGTGCCGAATTCTCCGGACGGAGTGGCAAAGGCCGCAGGATTGATCCACTCCGTCACCGATCTGCCCCCCGGGGGAATCAGCGAGACGCCGGGGACCAGGTCTGGACGCTGGGTGCCAGAAGCCCCATCCGGAGCAATATAGCTGCTGGGCATCAGTACATTCACCGGAAAGCCCGTGCGAGCCAGCGCCGTCGTAGTCAGCTCCCAGTTGCCTGCCAGGGCGCTCGCAATCCCGCGCTGGTTCAGCAATGGCTTGCCCATGCCGAAGGGTAGCTGATAAACCGCATTGCCATTGATCACATGGCGGGCGTCCCAGGCGCCGCTGGCGCGATCGCAGATTTGGCACAACGGATTTTGCGGATTCAGGTTGTCGCCGTCTCCGCTGCCGTTGGAGCCGTTGTCGATCTCATGTGACCACATGTAATTGGCCGTGACCAGCAGGTTGCGGGCCAACGACCGCCGCATCGCCACGGAGAGACCGTTGTAGGAACTCATGCCGGCTGAGCCGCGCCAGGCGATGGCGGGAGCAAAGGCCGGATATTGCACAATCCCGGTGGCCGGATCGATCAGGTTCACGACATTGGTCTCAAGCAAATGCACGCCGTGGCTTCCCAGGTAGGAGACCGTGCCCACGAAATCCGCGGGTAGCTCTCGCTGCGCCGAGAAGCTCCACTGCTCAACATACGAGTCTTTGCGGTCCCGTTGTTCGGCATTCGGTGAGATGGTTCCGGCGCCGAACGTGACCGGATAGGAGAGGGGCGCCTTCGAACTGCCTGTCGCCGAATAGGAAGGCACTTCGTTTTTGGCAGGCAGATTCTGATCGTCCAACTGTCCGTCTTCATGGTAGATGCCAAATCCACCTCGGATCACGGTGCGGCCGTCCTTCCGCGGCGTCCAGGCGAGGGCCACACGGGGATCGACATCGCCGTAGTTCTGGTGGCCGAAGCTGGCGCCCACGCCGCAGAATCCCTGCGCCCCGCAGGTGTCAAAGTCAAAGGGGTTGGCCTTCCCGTTCTTCTCGTCGAAGAGATCGAAGATGGTATAGCGCAGGCCCATGTTCAAGGTGAGATTCTGCCGCCACTTGTAATCGTCCTGCGCGTAGACGAAGTAATCGTTCTTGCGCAATCCGTTGACCGGCAAGGCGCCTGTCAGGCTGGCTTTCTTCACTACATTGTTTGCGAGATTCTCCACCGAGGAGAACGTAATTTTTCCGTGTTGGCCGTATTCCTGGTTCATTTGAATGTAGCGGATCTCCGCTCCGGCTTTGAACGTTTGCCGGCCGTGAACCCAGGTCAGGTCGTCGGCTCCCGAAAATGAGTTGCCCACATAGACGCTGGCGTAGTTGTAGTTCTCAGTGACAAATCCCGGCCCAGGACCGGTGGAAATCGCGATCTGATAGATGATCCCGGAGTCACTGTAGTTGTACTGGTTAGAGGTGGAGCGATTAAAGCCCGCCTTGACCTCGTTCACGAGGCGGGAACTGAAGACGTGCAGCAATTCCAGCGCACCATTGACCGGCGTGGAGACCTTCTGCTGCAAGTCCGTCGCGGCAGCCGAAAGCGGCTGCGTATCGACCGACCGGTCGTAGCTGAAGCGCATAAAGCCCGTAGTCTTAGCCGAGAAATGCTGGTCGAGCCGCAGCATCGCCGAGCTCTCATTGACCACCTGCGTGCACGCGCAGGTCAGCAGGTCATAGTCCATGTAGTTCGGATCGCCCGGGTCGTTGGCTGGCGTCCAGGGCGTCAGAATTGCCTTTTGACCGGCTTGGGGATATCCGTTGACGATGGCATACACCGGCGAGGTCTTCGGAACCGTCGATATGAGCAACTGGCTCGGCACGTCGCCGCTCACCGGATAGCCCCAGTTCTGCCGGTACGCTTCAGAAGCGAGAAAGAAAAACGTCTTGTCACGCACGATGGGGCCGCCCAGGGATCCGCCGAACTGATTCAGGCGAAGTGGCTGCTGGGCTTCACCGTTGGAGGCCCATTCAGGCAGCGGCGCGTCAAAGAAATCGTTGCGCAAATACTCGAAGAGGCGTCCGTGGAAGCGGTTGGTGCCCGAGGGTGAGGTAACGTCCAATTGGGCGCCGCCGGTGGAACCTTCCTCGGCGGTTGCCATCAGCGAATCCACGCGGAACTCCGCGATCGCGTCCAGCGGAATGGCCAGCCGCACCCACTGACGCTGCGTCTGATTCACAATGTTGGTGGCATCAACGCCGTCGTAGGTAAAGTTGCTGTCGTCGAGGCCGCGCCCGGCAAAGCGAATTGTCCGCTGGTTGCTGCCGCCCGTGTCAATGGCGCCGGGGATGAAGGCCGTCAGCGCCGACCAGTTACGACCATTCAGGGGCAATTCATTCGCCTGCGCTCTCTCGATCAAGCCGGTCACTGCGCTGGTGTTACGGTCCATGAGCGCCGAAGCCGCCGAGACGCTGATGCGCTCCTCGCCACCCTCGACCTGCAGCGCCGCGTCCAGGGTACGCGTCCTGCCGATGACCTGCTCCACATCGACAAACTCGAGCTTCTTGAAGCCCTGGTGCTCGAAGGTGACGGTATAAACGCCCACAGGCAATTGGGGAATGCTGTAGTTGCCGCTCGAGTCCGAAACAGTCTCGCGGCGCAGTCCGGTTGCGTTTTCGACCACCGTGACATGCGCTTGCGGCAGCAGACGGCCGGAGGAATCGATGACCGTGCCGCTGATTCCGCTGCGGTCAACCTGCGCGAAAGTGATTTCAGAGAGAATTATCACTGCGCAAAGTCCAACCAAGGCACGACGTCTTCGCGACGCGACGCATTTTACGGCGAATTGCAGACTCTTCTTGAAGTGAAGATGCATAAGCCCCCAGGGGAGGAGCCGGACTCCGGACGATTTGTGAAAGTGCCTCACGACTGAGCCCTTCCAGTACAATCCGCGTTCACGCTCGCAGTGTACGTTGAGAAATGTAGTTCAATATGAAGGTCCACCCTTTGCATGAGCAGGCCTTCCTCATCCAGTTGACAGTAGAAGGCGCTTGCGGCCAGCTACAGCAAAACCAGGGATGATGCATCGCGGAACCACAGCACTCAAGTCGACGCGACCAACAGGGAGTGGCGACCTTGAACGAAGCTAATCAGGATACAGTATCCCTGGTTTTGCTCTAGCTCTTCCCGAAAGACGCCTGTTTCGAGTCTTTGAATCGCGCTATCAGCCGCATGCTCGAATCAAGTTTTATCGGCGCCAGAGAGATTCCCCGGTGTGGCGTTTGCCGGCTTTGCGGTTTGCCAAACCCTCAGCGCGCCATCTCCATCGTCCCTGGCCGCCCTGGCTCGCCGCTCTTGCCGTTCTCGTCCATCTTGCCGAAGATCATCTTGCCGCTGGCGGTTTGCAGGACGCTGGTGACGGTAATCTCGACCGCCTTGCCGATCACCTTGCGGGCGTGATCGACGACCACCATGGTGCCGTCGTCGAGGTAGCCGACGCCCTGGTTGAACTCCTTGCCTTCCTTGAGGATAAGGACGTTCATCTTCTCGCCGGGGAGCACAACGGGCTTGAGAGCGTTGGCCAGGTCGTTGATGTTGAGCACCTCGACGTGGTGCAGGTGGGCAACCTTGTTCAGGTTGAAGTCGTTGGTGACGACCTTGGCCTCCCACTTCTTGGCCAGCTCGAGGAGCTTGAGATCGACCTCGCGGATGGAGGGAAAGTCGTCGGGGACGATTTGCACCTGGATGTTGGTGTTGGACTGCATGCGCTGGAGCATGTCGAGGCCGCGTCGGCCGCGCTGGCGCTTGGAGCCGTCGGTGGAGTCGGCGACAACCTGGAGCTCCCGCAGCACAAACTCGGGGACCACCATCATGCCGTCGATGAAGCCGGCTTCGGCGATGTCGGCGATGCGGCCGTCAATAATGACGCTGGTGTCAAGGACCTTGGCGCTGCGGCGGGTGGGCCGGTCGGCGGCGAAGACGGTGCCGAGCGCCGCCGGGTTGAGCAGGTCACCCTTGCTGGCGCCCACCAGCAGGCCGACATAGGTCATCAGCAGCAGGACAAAGACTTGCAACACAGCCGAGGTGGCTCCGGAGGGCAGGGCGCCGCGCAGGACCATGCAAAACAGCGACGCGCCAAAGATGCCCATCACGCTGCCAGCCACGGCGCCGATGAGCCGCTTGAGGCTGAGCGCGCGCACCCGCAGCTCGAAGACGATGATTGCGCCGGCCGCACCGGCGCCGACAGCCGCACTCACCCATTCCGTCATGCCCAATGGATGAAGAAAAAAACAGACCCCGGCAAGAAGGGCCACAAAAAGAAGACGAACCAGAATCAGATCCATAAAAAGCCAACTCCACAGCTGGCAGGGAAAGAATCCTCCAGACTGTGTACAGTTGGCGAGTATTCCACCTGCCCGCGGCCGCGTCAAGTGGGGGGGAGCGAGTTCTCAGTTCTCAGTTGTCAGTAGTCAGTTAAAACGGAGGGCGGGCGGCTAACAACGCTGACAACTGAGAACTGAAAACTGACAACCGTCTTTACGATGCGACCGCCAGCTCCACCATGGGCGCGAGCCGCTGGGAACCTTTGCGGGGGCCGCGCTTGCGGGCGCTCATCACCTTGATGCGCTCCAGCAGCTCCTGGGGGGAGCAGTTCTTCTTGGCCAGCAGGGCATCGGCGGCGTGCATCTCGCCGGCCATCCTCTGCGGATCGCCGAGCAGGATCATGGGCACATGAGACGCGATCTGCTTGAGCCGATCCACGAGCTGGGAGCCGTTCATCTGGGGCATGGCGAAATCGGCCAGCACCAGGTCGACAGGGGTTTCGGCAAAGAGGCTGATGGCCTGTTGCCCGTTGCTGGCGGAAACCACCCGGTACCCGTTGGTTGCCAGCATGAACTTGAGTACGGAAAGCTCTTGTTCGTTGTCGTCTACACAGAGGATGATCTTCTTGGGTCGCATGATGTGGGGGTGACTCCTGACTGCAGTTTTCTGGTTCGCCTGGCAACACTTCGCCTGTGCCCGCTCTGACGGCAGGATGACGTTGTGAATGTCCAAGGCTCAGCAACCGGAAGCGCGCCGGCCATATCCTGGTTGATCTTGCGCACCGATTGCCTCGCAGGGAAATTGCGCCGTCTCTTAAAGAGAACGGCGTGCCTGCCAAGGGGCAACGGGCATTCGACGCACAGGAGGCTGTCTTCGCTCGCGGTTGGGATTTTGAAGGATGCCTGGAGCAAGACCGGCATGAGAGCCGGTTAAATTGGTTCAATGAAACGCAAGAGTACGGGGCTTTGATGCTTCTGTGAAGAGGGAAAGAGAAGCGAAACCTCGCGTGAAAATTGATGTGAAACATGTGGAAATTAGCTAGATTTAAGGCCTGCCGTCACTTGCAATGATGAACGCCTGTTGAAAGCATGTGCATTACGGCAGGAAAAACCGTCCTCTTGCCACAAGAACAGTGCTGCCACCGACGCGCACATCGGTGACTTTCGCGGATTCCATCTCCGCGGGTGCGGGCTCGAGACGCGCGGAAAGATACAAATCGCCTGGCCGGCCGATCTCGACGCCCTGCCGCACGTGGATGCGTTCACCCGAGGCGACGACGCCGCGCCGGACCAGGTAGCTGATGGCGCAGCCGGCCGCCGAGCCGGTGGCTGGATCCTCGCCGCCGTAGAACTGCATGCGAGCGCGCCAGCCGGGCCCTTCTCCGCCTGACTGCGCCTCTGCCGGCCCCAGCACATAAAACCAACGAGCTCCCTGCGGACGCAGCCACGCCATGGCCTCTGGCGGGTCCACCTTGAGGCGCGCCAGAGGTTGGGCTGAGCGCAGCGCCACAATGGCAAAGGCGGTTCCCGTGGAGACGATCCGCGGCGGGAGGGCGGGATCCAGATCTGCCGGGTCCAAGCCGGTCAAGCGGGCCACTTCTCTGGGGTCCAGCTCCGCGCCAAATTTCGGGTCCGGCTGCGTCATCTCGCCGAATTGGCCCTCGGCGGCAAAGCGGACCGGCACGGGGCCGACATTGAGCTTCAGAGTGATGGTATCGCCCTGCATGGTCTCCGGCGCGTCGAGTTTGAGCACGCTGGCCGTGCCGAGCGTGGGATGGCCGGCGAAGTTCAGCTCTTCCTGGGTGGTGAAGATGCGCACCCGCACGCCTTCGGGCTGCTCGACGGCTGCCGGCCGCCGTTCGACAAACGTGGTCTCAGAGAGATTGAATTCGCGGGCGATGGCCTGCATCCGCTCCGTTGCGAGGCCGCAGGAGTTCACGACTACGGCCAGCGGGTTGCCCTTGAGGGCTGTTTCGGTAAAGACATCGACAACGGAATAGTCGAGTTGCCGCATCGCTTGATATGCCTCCCACCTGTTTCTAGTCTACGGCAGCTTAAAAATGAGGGATGCCCCCCGAATCCCTGACCGCTGACCCCTGTTTCACGGGCACCGGTGGCGAAGTGGCTAACGCGCAGGTCTCAAACAACCTGTATACGCGGGTTCAATCCCCGCCCGGTGCTCCAGATTCATGGAAGAGAAGAAGGGCCGCGCCCCGAGATGGGAGGCGCGGTCCAGGTTGTTACCGGGTTGAGGATGCCGGGAAGCGCCGTGCCTCAGAGCGCGATCATCGGCCTGGGCAGACGGGTTCTGGCGCGGTCAAGAAAGAGCCTCATGCGCAGAGCCTCGGCGCGCTCCATGGCCACCAGGCGCATGTGCCGGCGGATGTGGTCGCCATCCAGCAGCAGTTCGACCTGCGCTTCGTCGCATTCGGCGTCTTTCTCCAGGCGCGCGATCCGCTCTTCGATGGTGCTGCGAAACCGGGGACTGATCTCAAAACCTTCGCCAACTGCACAGTTGGTCGTCATCGCAGGCTCCTGAGGGAGGATTTTTGCGCCCGAAAATAGTTTCTTTCGAGGGCTAAAGTATTCTCGACCTGTGCCGATGCTAATGAAGAATCATTGAGAGCGCCAGATTACCGTGTAACGATACGAAGGTAATAAGCTGTCCAGAAACAGGTCAGTGCAGGCCAATTTCGGCGACTTCTTGCACAGCTCGACCCACCGCGCCCGAAGACGAGATATGCTCTCTGAGTTTTCTTGAAGGAAATTATTCGCTGCTGGAGACTGGACTGGAGACAAATCTTTAATTCCGATTGAACTGGGAGAACCCCCAAGCTTTGCCGGGGCGGCGGTTGAGATTTGACATTTACGGGAGTCGTCCAGGATTCTGTTTCCTCACTTTTCGCAAAAAGCGCCAAGAGGATGGGCACAGAGCGCCGTCCCTACAGGACTCCGGTTCCCTTCTATTACCGCTCCTTCCCAGCGCTGAAGCGCTGGGCTAACAACCACTGCGCCTACGGCGCGGGGTTTGTGGAGGCTGTTCCGGTCAGAAGGGGCTCCGTGGAGTCCCTTCTGGGCCACTAACCCTAAAGCCTCCGGCACTGCCCGAGGATATTTACTCCCGATTCCCTGTCCGCTAGTCCTGCGGTGGGATTGCGTAATAGCCCTTGCGGACCTGGACCTTCAAGCCGTCTCCGCGGCACTCGACCGAGAGCTTGCGGAAGCTGCCGTCGAGCTTGGCATTGCTGGGCGTATAGCTGGCCACGTACTGGGTGCGCAGCTCTTCCTCGATCTGCTCGAAGGCGGCCTCCAGCTTCTTGCCGTTGTTGCCCACGTCGATCAGCCGGCCTCCGGTCTCCTCGGTCATTCTCTTCATGTCGGAGTAGCCGTGGTAGCCGAAGCTTCCAGTAAATGCCCGGTCGGCAATCAGGATCACATAGACAATTACGTTGGACTTCTGCGCCGCGGCAATGGCCTCGCCGATCTTGTGGGTGCTGCCCTCGTCCCCGCCGTCGGTGAGCAGGATCATCGCCTTGCGGCCCGTCTCCTGGGCCATCTTCTGGTGCGAGGCCAGGACCACCGCATCGAAGAGCAGGGTTCCCTTTGGATCTCCGATGGTAGGAACGGTTCCACCGCCGGCGCCCGGAATGCCTGCCGCGCCATTGCCGCCGGCGGTGTTGATCTCGGCCTTGCTCATGGCCCGCGCCAACAGGCGGGGGTTGTTGGTGTAGTCCTGCAACAGGTCTACGTCCACGTCGAAGGAGAGCAGGAAGGCCTCGTCCTTCGGTTTGAGCACGCGCTCCAGGAACTGGCTGCCCACATCCTGCTCCAGGGGCAGCACACGCTGCTGGCTGCCTGAGGTGTCGAGCAGAATTCCCAGGGTCAGAGGCAGGTGCGCCTCGGCCGCAAAGCTCTTGAGGGTCTGCGGCGCCTTGTCCTCCGAGATCGCGCACTCCTCTTTGGTGAGGTGAGGGACCACGTTGCCGGCCTTGTCCCTGACGATGAAGACGACGTCGACCAGGTTGACATTGAGCTTGAGGGTCGCCACCGGCATATCTTCCGGCGGCTGAGCCGGCGCGGTCGAGACCGGGGGCTCATCCGGCGAAGGGGCAAGCTGAGCCCGTGCCGCCGGAAGCAGCGCCGGAAGGGCAAGCAACAAAGCGGCAACTCCCCATCGAGGTCGCATTCTGGTCCTTTAGACGAATTTGGAACTCCGAAGAAAGCATACCCGAAGTCTTTCGCCTCTGGCTGGCAACCTGCGCGGCTCTGGCGCGTCTGATACTCTGACGAGTGCGGGCACTGTTTTCAGTGGACAGTGAACAGTGGTCAGTGATCAGTTCCCGGTCACCGATCTCAATAGGCAACCGCCAGCCGCAACCGGCAGCGGAGGATGGATCGACATCCGGGGCTTTTTTGACTGATCACTGTTCACTGACCACTGTTCACCGTTCGCTGACCACTGGAGAGTACCTGTGAAGCTAGGTTTTACCGCAATGGCGCTGGCTGCGCTTCTGAGTTCGACCCCGAGTCTGACGCCGGCTGCTCTGGCCCAGCAACAAGGCTCCGTGCCTGACGCCCCGACGCCCCATGCGCCTCGGCCTCTGTCGGATGTGAACGGCCCGATTACCCCCGGCAAGGGCGCCGGTGATGAGCAGCCAGGGCCCAATTCCTCCTCCAGCCCCACCAGCCCGCAATCGGCCGCGGAGAGCCAGGCGCCCTCCAGCCAGGGCAAGGATCTGGTGCAGACCGCGCCGCCGGAGATGCCGGCTGCCGGCGAGGGCTTTGGAACGGCAACCAAACTGGGAACCATCAACGTGAACTTCGTCGAAGTTCCGGTCACCGTGAAGGACTCGAAGGGCAAGCTGGTGGCGGGACTCACCTACCGCGACTTCAAGATCTTTGAGAACGACACGCGCGAGCCGATCAGCTTTTTCACCACGGATTCGTTCCCGCTCTCGATCGCTTTCGTCATCGACCAGAGCCTGACCTCCGACGTGATGGCCAAGGTCAACAACTCCCTGGATGCGATCCAGGGAGCGCTCACGCCGTATGACGAAGTGGCCGTCTTCTCCTACGGCAATGGCGCCCATGAGCAGACGGGCTTTACCGGCGCGCAGAGCGCCCGTCTGCCGGCGGTGCTTGCCCTGACCAAGGCAACCGGCAGCGAGATGCTGGTGCCGGTGGGCGGCGGGCCATTATCCGCCAGTTGCAGCATCAGCCAGAACGGCAGTTGCGTGGATCCCAACCTGCAGGCGGGCGGCTCGGCCGGCAACGGCATCTGGATGAATATCCCCAAGGAGATTCACACCCTCAACGACGCCATTCTGGCCGCCGCCAAGGAGCTCTCCACACGCCCCAAGGGCCGCCGCCGCATCATCTACGTCATCAGCGACGGCAAGGAGAATGGCAGCAAGGCCAAATTGCCCGAGGTGCTGCGCTACCTTGAGACCAACAAGACCGCCGTCTATGGCACGCTGGTGGGCGATTCGGCACGCTGGGGCGAGGGCTACGTGAGCCGCATCCACCTGCCCTTCACCATGTACGACAACATCCTGGTCAAGTACATCCATGCCACCGGCGGCACGGCCGACTCGGAAGGCAACCTGAATGGGATCGAAAAGAGCTATGCCAGGATCGCCGAGGAGGCGCGCACCCAGTACACGCTGGGCTACTATAGCCATCAGCCGATTATCGACGGCAAGTTCCGCAAGATACTGGTGCTGGTGGACCGGCCCAACATGGAAGTGATCGCCAAAACCGGTTATTACCCCTCGGGGCAGGATGCGCACTGAGCTGGGCTGAAGATACCGGCATCAACACGAAAGGCCTGTGCAATCGCACAGGCCTTTCAGTTTCAAGAAACCAACTGGCGCGGCTTCGGTGCTGGCAGCCGGGTGGATCTAATCCCGCCCGAAGCTTGCGGCCGCTGTGCCTTACTTGGGCTCGACCGGCGTCGTGGGCGGCGGCGCGGGAGCCGCATTTTGCTGCACCGTTGGCGACGGCGCAGCTGGTTCGCTGGCTCCCTTGAGGCCTTCTCTGAAACCCTTCAGACCTTCCCCTAATCCCTTGCCCAGTTCCGGCAACTTCTTGCCTCCAAATAACACAAGTAAAACAACCGCAATGATCAGCAGATGCGTCGGCTGCAGTAGATCGCCCATGATTTCACCCTCCGCGCGCCGTGCTCTCGCCGCCGCGCATTCTCAGGGTTTATTGTCGCACAAAGGCGGATGCCCGCGCAGGAGGCGGCAAACGCCATCCGTTCGGGGATCAGCCAGGAGTCCCCGGCTGATCCCCTGATCCCTGATCCCTGTTCCCTGATCCCTGCCTTAATTCACCTGCGCTGGCCGGCCCAGCCGCTCGGTGACCATGGCATAGAAGGCGCGCAGGTCTTCCTCTTCGCCCGCCGTCAGGCGGCGGTAGACCTTCATCAGGGGGAAGAGCCGCGAGCCGCGCACCTCGATGGCCGGGACCGCCACCACGCCGCCGGGATACTGGGTCATCTCCCAGGCGCCGGCGTAGCGGCGGCGCAGCACCTCGCCCAGGTAGCTCCCCCACAGGCGCACCTCGAAGTCCAGGTCCAGCTCCGGGCTCTCGCCCACCAGCACCAGGATCTCATCCAGCGGGTCAATCGATTCGGAGCTGAAGTCCAGCTTCTGCCGGAACTCGCGTTCGGCCCGCTCCGCCGCAGCCCGCGCATAGCCCTCCATCATCGCTCCGAGGTCGGAGAAGGGCGACGACTCCAGCTTTTTGCGCAGATCGGCAGGGTTCTTCATCTATTCTCCAGACTATATGCCATCGCGCCGCCAGAAAAGCGGCCCATGTGGAACCCGGCATGAAAATCGCGCGGGATTCCCGGTTTGTGGCAGACTGAAGGTAGTTGTGGAGGCTTCCCCTTTGAAGATCATCCGGTATTTTCCCGTTGCCGCGTTGTTGGCTTTAGCCGCCTGCAAGTCTGCCCCTCCCACCACGGCCACAACGGCGACAGCCAGCCCGGGAACAACCGCGATGCCCGTCAGCCGCGCGATCTATCCCGACCCGGCGCAGGCCCCCGCCGATCTGGCCGCTGCCCTGAAAACCGCCGCCGCAAGCCACAAGCGGATCGTGCTCGACTTCGGCGGCAACTGGTGCGGCGACTGCCTGGTGCTGGACCGCTACTTCAACGATCCCGCCAACCGGCCCATCCTCGAGGCAAACTTTTTGCTGGTCCCGGTGAACATCGGCAGGATGGACGCCAACCTTGACATCGCCCAAAGGTACGGCATCCCACTAGAGAAGGGCGTTCCCGCCCTGGCCGTCCTCGACGAGCAGGGCAAGCTGCTCTATAGCCAGAAAAGCGGCGAGTTTGAAGCCATGCGCCGCATGGATCCCTCCGAGGTCACAAGATTCCTGGTGCAATGGAAGCCTGTCCGGGAGGGCTGCTCGGCGGTGATGGTGAACTGCTAGTCCTTCCGGAACCAGCCGCAGCGGGGACAGACCTGTCAGCTCAGCGGCGCGAGGTGCTTGGTGTTCTGGTAGGTGTAGATAATGCGGTGGGCGACGGTGATGGTGGAGAGAACGGCCAGCACCCAGAGCACCGGAGCCATCACGCCCCAGTGGTTGAAGAGGGCGCCCAGGATCACCAGCACAATCCGCTCCGGCCGCTCCATGAAGCCCACTTTGCACTGGCCGATGAGAGCCTCGGCGCGGGCGCGCGTGTAGCTGACCATCAGCGAGGTGACCATGACAAAGGCCACCAGCACCACATAGCGGAACTTGTTGATGCGGCCGTAGTAGACCAGCAGGCCGAAGAAGAGAACCACGTCGGAGTAGCGGTCGATGACCGAGTCAAAGAACGAGCCGAAGACGGTGACCTGGTTGTTGCGCCGGGCCACGCGGCCTTCCACCATGTCGAAGAGGCCGGCGCCGAAGATGACACAGCCCGCGTAGAAAAACATCCGGCCAGCGTTGGCGGCGTTGGCGTGGCCAAAGAGGAACGCGGCCACGATGTTGATGCCCAGGCCGATGACGGTGAGCGCGTTGGGCGAGATGCGGGTCAGCGCCAGGCCGTGAACAATCCGGTCAAGAAGCCATCCGCAGGCGCGGCCAAAAGCGCTGGTCCAGGTGGTTGCCATCTTGCTACTTCTGCTCCAGATTCTCTTCCGCGCCGGCCCCTGCTTCAGCCGCGGCGGCTTCATCGTGAACGGTGGTCAGTTTCAGCACTTCAAGATTGCGCTTGCCGTTGGGAGTGACGATGACGGCCGTGTCGCCCACCCGCTTGCCCACCAGTCCGCGGCCGATGGGCGAGGTGGTTGAGATCAGCCCCTTCGTCACATCGGACTCCTCGCTGGTGACCAGGCGGTAGACGATCTCCTCATCCTTGGTCGAGTCGTAGACCACCACGGTCGAGCCAAAGCCGGCCTTGTCCCTGGGAATGTTGCTCAGGTTCACCAGCGAGAGCTCGGCCATACGACGCTTGAGCTGACCCAGCCGCGCATTCACGAAGGTCTGGCGCTGCTTAGCCATGTGATACTCGGCGTTCTCCGAGAGGTCTCCCATGGCCACAGCCTTCTTGATCTCGGCGGGGAGCTCGTGCTGGAGCTCGTGCTCAAGGAGTGCGATCTCGGCGAGAAGCTGTTTTTTGATGTGCTCGGGCATCCGGGGTCCGTGGCGGCGAGCGAGGTTGCTCAATCCGCGAGAGATAAAAGAACTCGACATCTCATTATACGCAGGGAACTGCTTCCAGCTTCTAGCCTCTAGCTCCTAGCTTCCAGCCTTGGGCCTGCCATGGAACGCGAAATCCCCTATTCTGTTCGGGGTATATTGGATTTCTAGACAGGCAGGTACTTGGATTTCAATACTTTACCCCAGCACAGCCCAGAGCTAGAGGCTAGCAGCTAGAGGCTGTTTTTTCGTTGATGAACGATTGCAGAATGAGCGTGGCGGCTACCTGGTCCACTACCCTGCGATGCTGCTGGCGGGGGTGGCCGGCTTCATAGAGAATCTGGTGCGCCTCGCGGGTGGTCAGCCGCTCGTCCCAGAGGTGAATGGGCAGGCCGGCCAGTTTGCCCAACTCGGCGGCAAAGGCCTGCGTTTTGGCGGCCTGCGGGCTCAGGTCGCCGGAGAGATGCACAGGATTGCCCACCACAATGCCCGCTACCCCAAACCGGCGCGCCAGCCTCGCCAGCGAACGCAGGTCTTCGCGGCGATTGTGGCGCCGCTCCAGCGTCAGAACCGGCTGCGCCGTCAGTCCCAGCTCGTCCGACACGGCCACGCCGATGCGGCGATTGCCGACGTCGAGGCCGAGATAACGGGGATGGAGGGCGGCTTCCAGCTTTTTGCTCCTGGCTTTTAGCTTAAAGCCCCCGCGGAGGCGGACATGCTTACTCTTTGAAGCGTCCTGAAAGCGCCGCTCCGAGAACACCTGCGTAAAACCAGCCCAGGAGGATGAGCAACCAGCGGCTGGTCGCCAGAAACAAGTAGCTGCCGCGCGTTGGGTCCGGCATCCACTTGTCGTCTATGCCCAGCTTCGCCATCGGAAGGGCATTTTCGAGGGTATAGACGAAGGGCTGGAAGGGCGGATAGTGCTCCATTGCGGAACTGGCCTGCGGATCATAACGGTCCTTGGTTGAGGGAATCATTGCACCGCTGCGGTCGGTGCCACTGAAGATGAGCGTGCCAAGAAAAAGAGTCGTCCCGATCAACCAGAGGATGCGGGCCGGCGCCTCTTCCAGCCAAGCGAAGAAGATTGCCCAGGCGCGACGGAGATAGGTAAACACGCTGCGATCTTCCTCCGACGACTCTCCCGGCAATACTTGTAGACTCCGGCGATGGAAAAGTCTGCTGCCAACCCATTCCAAAGGGTGCCATTTCAACTTTCTGGCCTGCAAGCGGTGCAACTCGTAGAGCACGTGCTTTGCTTCCCTGTGCCGCCCTCTGGCCTCCAGATACTTTGAAAGCTGCATCCATGGCTGGGGCCTGATGTATCGCTTGTCCGGCTGGCGCTTGAGCCATTCGATGCGGGCTCTGGTCCCCTCTCTGGCGTCGCGCGGCTGGGGTTCAAGGGTCAGTTCTTCGTAGACCAAGTCGTTGAGGAGAAGTTTGTCTTGCTCAGGCCAGCTTTCTATGTCGTCGCGCAGGTTTTTCACGCTGGCGCCTGTCAGCTTGAGAAAGGGCTTTGCTGGCTTCTGAATGCCCTTCCAGAGCAAGTCTCCCGTGAGACGCAGATTCGCGCAATCGACCTCTGCGACATCGGCGTCCGAGAAATCAAGATATGCCCCAATCCCCGCGCCCCTCAAGCGGATCGTGCCCGAGGACACGAGACTCTTACTAAACGAAACGTTTCCTCCGATATCGGCGCCATCCGCAGTCAGAGCGCTCTTCTCTGTCCCAGTCAGCTTCGCGCCCAATAGAGAGAGGTCGCCCTTGATCGTCGCACCCACCATGCGAATTTCGCCGCTTGCCTCGAATATGGGATTTTCGGCGGCTGACTCGCTATCCTTGCGGAAGAAGACATCTCCTCCAATCTCAGCGCCGTCGGCGAACAGCGCTCTTCCCTTCTTGACCTCAAGCTTCGCGCCTGAGCAATCCAGATCGCCCTCAATCCTTGCGCCTCCCAGGGAGATGGTGCCCGAGAAACTGCTCCCCTTAAGAAGGAGCAGACCGTGAACATGGATTGTGTCGGCACAGAAGCCTGTCTCTCCCTCCAGCGAAGAGTTCAAGAAGAGGATGTCCTGAGTCTCCGCTTGCTCGAGATTGATTTCACCCTTCGCGGTACAACGGCGGAAGTCGAGACGGACAGGAACGCGGCTTCCCTCCAAATCGAAGTTGCCGAGGAGGGTTGCGGCATAGACGCGGATTCCCTTGCAATCGATGTGCGGCGCGGCATCCGGGTCGGTGGCCAACCAGCGGAGGAAGGCCGCGCGAACCACCGGACGCAAGGCCTTCTCGTCCGGCTCAGGCAGCTCTTCGGAACTGGCGGAATCGCGCAGAACCTTTAACTCTGCCCTCTTAAGCTTGGGGTCGAAGCGAGCCTTGGCCAGTTCGATGAGCTTTTCATTGCGGATTTGGTCGAGGAGGGGCATGGGGGTAATCGCCTTTCAACGAGGCTTTGCCAGTTACTGTACACCCTTAGGAGCCAGCCTACCCGGTACAATCATAGGTAGGGAGTCCGCAGGGGATTCTTTGCGTCTCTTAATCACGAGGAAGGGTTAACAGCAACGAATGGCGCCTCGCAAACGGACGAGAAGAAGGAAAAGGGTCTCTGGCGCTGAGCGAATCTTGTGGACGCTGATTGTCTTCTCGCTTTTGGCGGTTCCGGCGGGCGCGTTGGCCTGGCTGATTCTTCTGCCATACGGGCCGGAGACGGAGACCTTTGTGGAGGTGACGCCGGGCTCTTCCACAGTAAAGATTGGCCGGCAACTGGAAGCGGCGGGGGTGGTGAGCAGCCGGTACGCCTTTGATCTGGTGCGCTGGGGGGAGCGGGGCAGGCTGAAGGCCGGCGAGTATCGCTTCGACCATCCGGCTACGGTCATTGAAGTCTATGAGCGGATCGCCCGCGGCGACGTTTTCACAAAGACGGTGACCATTCCGGAGGGGGCGAGCATCTTTGAGATAGCCGCTCGGCTGGAGCAGGCGGGATTAGGCCCGACGAAGGGTTTTCTGGCCGCCGCGGCAAAACAGACGGGCCTGGTGGTGGATCTTGATCCCGGAGCAACGAGCCTGGAGGGCTACCTGTTTCCGGATACCTACTCTTTTGCGCGCAAGGCGACTCCGGCGCAGATTTGCGCGGCGATGGTACGGCGCTTCAGGGCGGTAGCTGGGCAAATAGGATTGAAGGGGAACGTGCATCGAGTGGTGACCATGGCTTCGCTGGTGGAGCGGGAGACGGCAGTGGACGCGCAGCGCCCGCTGGTGGCGAGCGTCTTTGAGAACCGGCTGGCCCGCAAGATTCCCCTGATGACCGACCCGGCGGTGATCTACGGCCTGGAACTCGACGGACGCTGGCGGGGCGCGATCTACGAGAGCGACCTGAAGTTCGACACCTCCTATAACACCTATCTGCACACCGGTCTGCCGCCGGGCCCGGTAGCCAATCCGGGGCTGAGGTCGCTGCGGGCGGCGATGGAGCCGGCGAAGACGGATTATCTCTACTTTGTTGCTGCCGGAGCCAATCCCCAGGGAGGGTCGGTCTTTTCCTCGACCATCGAGGAGCACGCGCGCAACGTGGCCGGCTACCGGCAGGCCGTGAAGAAGGCAGGCAGCCAGTGAAGACCAGCCTCCGTCTCGCCTCCGCCGCTGCCCTGGCTCTTCCGCTGCTGCTCTCCGGCTGTTCGCTGATCTACTCCACGCGCAAGCTGCCCATCCCCAAGGCGCCTTCCACGATTCAGACGGTCACGCCGGATCAACTTGTGGCGCTTCTCAACCAGCGCTGGACCGCGCTGGAGAGCCTGAATGCCACCGTCGAGATTCAGGCCAGCGTGCTCCGGACCAAGGTAGGCGAGGCCAAGGACTACACCACCATCCGCGGACACATCCTGATGCGCAAGCCGGATCTGTTGCGGGTTCTGGGGCAGGTTCCGGTGCTGGGAACGCGCATGTTCGACATGGCCAGCGACGGAAAGAATTTCACATTGTACATTCCGGGCAAGAACATGGCGGTGAGGGGCTTGAATGCGGTGAAGAAGAAGTCGGCCAACCCGCTGGAGAACCTGCGGCCGGGGTTCTTCCTGGACGCGATGGTGGTGCGGGGGCTGGAGCCCGACGACTTGTACGGGGTGGTGGCGGACTCGGAGACTGTGGAGGACGCGGCCAGGAAGCACCTGTTCACCGTCCCGGAATACATACTGAGCATCAGCCGCCGCAATCCGGGCAGCCAACAGTTGACGCCGGTGCGCGTGGTAACGTTCAGTCGCGATGATCTGATGCCTAATCAACAAGATATATACGACAGCGACGGCAACCTGGAGACTCTGGTCGAATATGCGGACTACCAGGATTTCGATTCCGTCCGGTATCCTTCCACGATCACCATCAAGCGTCCGCTGGAGGAGTATCAGATTGTTCTGACGGTCGAGAATGTGAAGGAGAACATGACGCTGACCGACGACCAGTTCCAGATCAAGATCCCCGAGGGAACACAGATTCAGAACCTGGAGTAGCTGGCAGGCTTCCCTGCGCTTCCGCCCTTCTCTTCACCCAATTGCAGAACGAGCTTGCCTCACCGCGCCGGCGTGCCCGGCAAAAGAGATTCCGGCTGTGCTAGTATCCCGGCAAGCGCAAACACTGCAATTCCGGGGAGCCTAAGATGGAAACCAACCTCCGCCCGCTCACTCTGGGTGAGATTCTGGACCGCACCGCCCAGCTTTACCGCACGAATTTTCTGCTCTTTGCCGGCATCTCCGCCGTGTATGCCGGGGTAGGCATGGTGCTGAACCTGCTCGTCATCCTGCCCTTCCGGGGGTTCAAGCCACAGGATATGACCGACGTGTCGCATCTTCTGACATTTTTTGCGGCTTTTGGAATCGTCTTCCTGCTTCTTTTCCTGCTGTATGGCGCGACCACGGCCGCTACCACACGCGCCGTCTCCTGGGTCCATCTGGGTGAGCCGGCCACCATCCGCCGCGCGTATTTGAGCACCCTGCCGCGCCTGGGACGCTACTTATGGCTGAAAATCATCGTCGCATTCATGATCTTTCTGGTCGCGTTTGCTTGTGTGCTCGTCTTCGGCACCCTCGCCGGGGTGGTCTCAGTTGTGCTCGCGGCAGGCGCAGGTTCGGTCCCTGCCGCAGTCGCGGTCATCGTACTGCTGGCATACGTCCCAACCGGCATCCTGGCGACTTGGATGGCATTGCGCTACTCCCTTGCCATCCCGGCTTGCGTCGTGGAGAACCTCAAAGCCCGCCAAGCCATTCGCCGCAGTGTTGAGCTGAGCAAGGGCTCCAGAGGACGCATCTTCGTGCTCTGGCTGCTGGTTGGCATCATCTGGGTTGCCTTGTTCGTGATCACAAATGCCTTTTTCTTCATTTACAGCGCGACGCATAAGGGTATTCTGCCAATCGGTTTCAGTATTCTTCAGCAAATCCTCGCATTCTTCATGAACACCTTTGTTGTGCCGATCTCGGCCACCGGCATCACGCTTTTTTACTACGACCAGCGCATCCGCAAGGAGGGCTACGACATCGAGTGGATGATGCAGGCCGCCGGACTGACGGCGCCTCAGCCGGCTCCTCCAATCGAGGCGGCCGCTCCGCAGGCCGCAGCCGAGCCCTGGCTGGCGCTCGATGCGCAACTCGAGCCGCCCCCTGGCCTACCCGAAGCTTCTCAACCGGACGCGCGGGGCATGAATGAATGAGCCATTGCATCCCTCGAGCCTGGGGGAGATCCTCGACCGCACCGCCCAGCTTTACCGCTCGCGCTTCCTGGTGTTTCTGGGCATCTCGCTGATTCCCACCGGAGTGGTGGTGGCGCTGGCCTGCGTTGTCGGCCTGGTTGTGGCGTGGTGGAGCGCGGCGGGCGCCGGCTCGGTTGCTCGGGAGACGGGATTCGCTCTGGTTGGACTCTTCGGCATCGGGGTCGCGCTCGTGGCCCTGCCCACATTCCTGGCGGCATCGGCGCTGGCCGCGGCGGCCATGAATCACGCTGTTTCCCGCGTCTACTTCGGCGAATCGACGACCATCCGCGATGCCTACAAGAGCGGCTGGCGGCGCGGCTGGCGGTACATCGGGCTCTATCTGCTTGAAGCCCTGCTTGTCTGGGCCGCTCCCGCTGCCGTTTGGTTTGCGCTGGTCTTCCTCTCCGCCATGGGAGTAGCCCTGGCGAAAGGGGCTTTGGGAACGGCGGCCGATCTCTTCGTCGGCCTGATCTTCTTTCTTTCTTTTGTTGCTGTGATTGGCTACGCCATCTGGATGCTGATCGAGTTCTCTCTTGCCTTCCCGATATGCGTGGTGGAAGAGATGAGGGCATGGGCCTCGCTCAAGCGCTCCTTCTTTTTGTGCAAGGGAACACGCGGCCGCATCTTTTTGCTCGGCCTGCTGGTAGCGGTGCTTGGCTCGCTGCTTTCGATGGGGCTTGCGCTGCTCTTGATCATCCTCGTTTCTCTGATTCCCGGTATAGGCAGCCCCCAGCACGTGCAAGCCCTCGGTGTGGCGACGATTCTCATCATGTATGGCTCGGGCTTTGCAGTTCAGGCGCTCATCAGGCCTGTCTACGGCATCGCGCTCGTGCTCTTCTACTATGATCAGCGGATTCGTCTGGAAGGCTATGACATCGAGTGGATGATGCAGCAGGCGGGATTGGCGCCGCCGCCAGGGACGACGGCGCAAGTTCCCGTGGCTGTGCCGGAAGCAGGGCGGGAACCCCTCCCCTGGCTGCCGGTGGCGTCGCGGCTCACGCCCGCACCGGAAGATAAAGCAGACTCACCAAAAACAGGAGTGGAAGAATGACAGTAAACCTGCGCCCATTAACCCTGCGCGAGATTCTCGACCGCTCCCTGAGAATCTACTGGGCGAAGTTCCTGGTCTTTGCCGGAATTGCATCGCTGCCGGCGCTGGCGTACGCGATTCTGTCCACGATTGAGAGAATACTCGAGCTCAATCAACCGAAGTCCAGCAAGTATCTTCTTTTTCACATGACTCTTTCGGGGCTATCTTCCAAAGCAGCAGTGTATTTTGTCAACGAGTTCATTCACTTACTGGTTTACCCGGCATTCGCCTGCGTCACGGTCAGCGCCATTGTTGGCCGGCGGTCAAGTCTTCGTTCGGCGATTGCAGCTTCCCGGAATCGCGTTAAAGAATTCCTTACGCTTGCTCTGGCGCTGACCACTGTGGAGATTCTTGTCCCCGCTCTCCTCTTCATCGCGTCTGCCGCTTTGATTGGGAGGATCGTTGACACGCACGCCGGCGAAGCACTCGCGGCAGGAGCGAAGTTAATCTTCGTTCTGATCGTCGTCATGATTGTGGGATTCGTTGTGAGGATGGGTACATCTTTACCTTTGTCATTTCCAGCATCGGTGCTGGAGGGCGTTTCATGGCTCGAATCACTCAAGCGCTCATGGGTGCTCTCCAGAGGCTGCCGCGCCAGGATATTTCTTGCCTGGCTCCTCATCTTTGTGGTTGGAATGAGCTTGATGATGCTCGTCATATTGCCGACCGGTGCCCTGGTGTTTGCTCTGCATTGGAAGCGATTCGCATGGCATGGGTATCCCTTGTATAGATTGCTGACTTCGCTTGAGATAGGGACAATTTCCATCTTGATTGGTCCCATCTTTCCCATCGTCATCACCCTCTTCTACTATGATCAGCGCATACGCCATGAAGGGTACGACATCGAGAGAATGATGGAAACCGCGGGACTGAATGCGCCTGTAACTTCGCTCTCCGAAGGCGGTCCGGTTGCGCCCGCCGAGGCCGGGGAGGGTCAGGCTTGAGAGTTCGCGCACAGATGGCCGGCCCGGCGCTGGCTGCGGCTCTTGCCGCAGTCCTCGGCATGCTGCCGGCTCGCGCGCAGGCTCCGGCTTCCGCCGCAACCGCGCAGCCAACCGGCAATTGGCGCGATGCTTCGCTGGCCGAGTATCGCCAGCACCTGGTCGAGTTGAACGCCGTGGTGGAGGAGTGCGCGAAGGCGCGGGATACCAAAACCTGTGACCCCGCGCTGGCAGGGCAGGACGACCGTGTGCCGCTCAGCAGTGCAACTAATGCGGAGCGGCGGCTGGTGCGCTACAACTGGCTGCGCGTGCTGCTTGAAAGGGCTCAAACCAAGGACGAGGTCAAGGACAAGAACGAAAACAGGGACAAGCCCGCAGCCAAAGTGCAAGTCAATCCCGTCATCGGATCAGAACAGACTCCGGATGAGGAGCTGACGCGCCCGCCGAAGCCTACCACCGGCCAACAGTTGCAGGCGGCCGAGGCGCGCCTGACCCAGGATATGGCCCAGGCCGATGCAGCCGCCGCAGGCGCGCCCGCGGCCGCTGCCGATGACTCCAGGGAGCGCGAGGCGATGAAGCAGGTGCTGGCCGGCCGCGACTTCCGCAAACTCGAAGCGCCTACGGCGCGCGACGCCTTTCTGGAAAAGCTGGCCGTGTGGCTCAATGGGCTTCTTCGAAGCCTGGGCAAACTGCAGACCAGCGCGGCCTGGCTGGGGCCTGTTCTCGTGTGGGGCTTCATTCTCGGCGTTTGCGTCGGGCTGGTATGGGGGCTGATGCAACTGGAGCGGCGCTGGCGCATCCGGCTGGTGCCAGAGAGCGACGGCCCCGCCGCTGGAGCCGCCTCGGCCCGCGACTGGCAACTGTGGCTTGCCGACGCCCGCCGGGCCGCCGCCGCCGGACTGTGGCGCGAGGCGATTCACTTCGTTTACTGGGCGGCAATCTCCAGGCTTGAATCCAGGCGGTTGTGGCCGGCCGACCGGGCGCGGACTCCGCGCGAGTACCTGGCGCTGGTTGCCCCGGAAGACCCGCGCCGTGCGGGACTGGCTACGTTGACTGGCAGCTTTGAGCGCGTCTGGTATGGCGGGCGCACGGCGGCAGAGACCGACTACCGGAAGGCGGAAGAACTGGCCGCCGGGCTGATCTCGGGCAGCGGGGCGGGCGTAGTGCCTTCAGAAGGCGGCGCGCGATGAAGTTTCTCCCCTCGCTCGACCCAAAAGACCGCCGCCTCTTGCTTTGGTGCGTGGGAATCGCGGTTGCGCTGGCCGTTGCCACGGGCTTTCTGATGCCCAACGGAAACGACAACGACAATCCTCTGCCCTCGACCTATCTGGCCGGCCAGCACGGCGCCCGGGCCGCCTATGAAACCTTGCTCCGCTCCGGCTACCCGCTGGAGCGCTGGGAGCGGCCGTTGAGCGAACTGGCCGCCACATCCGGCCCAGAGACAGTCGTTATCTTTGCCCAGCCCTACTCCCGCGATCCGGAGGAGATCAAGGCAGTGCGCAAGATTGTAGAGCGCGGTGGCCGTGTGCTCTCGACCGGGTACTGGGGCGGCACCATCCTGCCCGGAGAGGCCAGCGATACGCCCAGGGGCTTCAACTTTGCCGCCTGCAAGCTCGATCCCGAGGGATTGGATGCGCTGGCGGGAACAGGCGAGGTGTGGATGGTCCCGCAGGCTACCTGGGCTGTGGGCGACCCGTCGCAGCGCGTCGAGTACGCTTGCGCGGGCAACCCGGCAGTTGTGGAGTATGACTGGGGGAAGGGTCACATTGTGTGGTGGGCCAGCTCGACGCCGCTCGAAAACGGCTCGCTCAGCCGCGCCCGCAACCTTGATCTGCTCTTGAACTCGCTGGGACCGCGCGCCGGCCGCCGCTTCTACTGGGACGAGTCGCTGCACGGCGACATCCGCTCCACATGGAGCTACGTGGCAGGACCGTCGTGGACCATGCTTTGGATTGGCTTGCCCGTGCTGGCGCTGCTGGTGATCCTCAGCTTCAGCCGGCGCAGCGGGCCGGTGCGCGACCTGCCCCCGCCGGCGCGAGCGGCTCCCATTGAGTTCCTTGAGGCGCTGGGCTCGCTCTATCGCAACGCCGGAGCCTCATCGACGGCTGTGTCGGTTGCCTGGGAGCGCTTCCGCCGCCACAGTCTCCGGCTTTGCGGGCAGACGGGTAACAAGATGAGCGCAGCCGAGCTGGCAGCGGTGATCCGCCGGCGTTTCCCCCGCGCCGACGCCAGCCTTGAGACCGACCTGGCCGCATGCGAAGAGGCAGCGTGGAGCGAGACCGCCAACCCGCGACAGGCGCTCAAGCTGATTCAATTGCTGCATGGGCACTACGAGAATCTGATAAGGGCAGCCAAGCCGGGCAGCCAAGATAGTTGCCAGACCGCACAACCGGAAAAGATCCAACCCAAGCCACAGGAG
>Ga0302189_10000421_pt1 | contig 36952 bp, 25 predicted proteins | sample II_Bog_E2_2_FD_194551 | JGI IMG/M metagenome (GOLD analysis project Ga0302189, IMG submission 194551) | Peat permafrost microbial communities from Stordalen Mire near Abisko, Sweden - II_Bog_E2_2 | ecosystem: Environmental > Terrestrial > Soil > Wetlands > Peat | place: Sweden: Abisko...
TGCGCGAAAACCTGGCATCGTATCTGGACCGCGTGGTCGACGACCGCGAAGTTGTGGTGGTGAAGCGGCGCGGCGCGCGCGATGTGGCGATTATCGCCGCCGATGAGTTGGCGGGCCTGGAAGAGACGGCGTATCTATTGCGTTCGCCAAAGAACGCGGAGCGGCTCCGGAGGGCTTTGAATCGTGCAAAGCGAGGCGAAGGCAAGGCTGAATCCATTGATGATTTACGAAAGTCTGTGGGGCTTTGAAGAAATAGATTGAGCGTCAAGACATCATGGTAAGGAGCGAGATGGCTCAACATGGGGCACGATCAGGCCAGCCGTCAGGACGCGTAGCCGTTTTCCAGCCTGAATTCCGCGCGGATCTCGCCTGGTTTGTCAAAAACGACCGACATGCAGCACTGAAAACGCTCGAACTGGTCGAGTCTGTTCTCGCCGATCCGTTTGCAGGTATCGGCAAGCCTGAGCCGTTACGACATGATTATGCCGGTTGCTGGAGCCGAAGGATCACTCGCGAGCACCGCATGGTTTATCTCGTGACCGCTGAGCGAATCGACTTTCTCCAGGCGCGCTATCACTACGAGTGATTCCGGTCACGTTAATCGATAGGTAATGCGATCAGCGGTATGATGTTTGACGGGTTCCTGCCGTGTCCAGTCGCTTGCGGGAAGCAGACGCGCGCAGACAGGGGCCGTCCATGATTGCTGTTTTTCCCAGGCGTTGTTTGGCATTCGTTCATCTTCACGTAGCCTGTCGTCGCGGACGCGCGGCCTTGGCCCTCGCCATGCTGCTTGCCGCGGGCGTGCTTGCTTGCGCGCAGAACACGACGGTAAGCGGGACGGTCTACGATCCGCGCACCACTTCGAGCGCGCTTCCGCTGCCGCATGTTCTTGTCTACGCCACCACGGGGCCAGTAGCCGCGCTGCCAGCAGGTGTGCAATGCCTGACCTATCAGGCGCCGACGGGCGTGGTGAGCTTTACCTATACCGGGGTGGACGGCACCTTCACACTCACCGACATTCCTGAAAACGCCAGCTATACGATCGTGATTCAAGCTGGAAAATGGCGGCGCCAGTTCCTCAACGAGGCGGTGGCGAGCATACCACTGACCGGGCTTACGCTGCACATGCCAGCCAACCATACCCAAGGCGACATCCCGCTGATTGCTGTGGCAACCGGCAACCTGGATGGCTCAGAGTGCGTGTTGCGCGACATGGGAATCGCCGATTCGGAGTATACCGACGACAATGGCACGAGCGGAGGAAGAATTCACCTGTATGTTGGCACCGACAACGGGTATGTCGGTACGAATTATGGATACCCCGGCGGAGGAGGGGCTGTCATTAACGCTTCTACCCCGCAAGAAACTGCGTTAACTGAGAATGCGGCGACCATGGCGCAATACGACGTCGTCATGTTTCCATGTCACGGTTATGCATCGGCAAGAGGGACCGATGAACTGAACAATGTTTTGAACTATGCCAATTTAGGTGGCCGTATATTTACGAGCGACTTCGGTTACCAATGGCTTGATCCCAGCGCACCCTATAACTCACCATTCCCGCCGGTTGCTAACTGGAATGTGGACGAGATGCCGAACTATATCTACGGAACGGTGACGGTGAACCAGAGTTTCAACGATGCCGCGACGATGGCGCAATGGCTGCAGAATGCCGGCGCAACGAATCCGGGCACGGCGAATCAGGTTCAGATTGAAAACGGATTGGTGCGGCTGGACACGGTGATCGCTCCTACGCAACCCTGGCTGACCCTGAACAGCAACACTTTCGCCGGACAAAGTGGCAATCCCGTCATGCAGTTTACGTTCAACACGCCGGTGGGGGCGACTGCGGCCAACCAATGCGGACGCGTGATGTTCAACGACTATCACGTGATTCCGACAATGGCCTACGGCACAATGTTTCCTGCGGAGTGCCCGCCGAATTCCGGGGCAATGTCACCACAGGAGAAGATGCTGGAGTATGCGCTCTTCGATCTGTCGGACTTCGTGCAGCCGGTCGTAGTACCCGAGCTCAACATCGTCTTCAATCCCAGTCCGCTGAGGGTTGGGTCAGGCGATGCGGCCGACCAGCTTGTGGTCACTGTGACCAACGCCAGCACGACTACTGCCATTGATAGCTCCGCGACGTTGAGCTTTAAACTTCCGCCATTATTGACAGTGACAGGCATAACGGACTCCTCGGGCGGCTGGACCTGCACGGCAGCGACGCTCACGTGCACGCGCAATTCGCAACTCGTCGTCGGCGCCAGCGATTCCGTAACCTTGACGATCGAAGTGGCGACATTCACGACTGCGCCGAGCGCCGGACAGTTGACAGCAACGGTTTCGGACGCGACGTTTTCGACCAACCCTTCGGCTTCCGATGTCGTCACGTATCAGCAGCTGCCGGTTATTACCTGGCCCGCGCCCAAGGCGATTGTCTATGGCACGCAGTTGAGCGGATCGCAGCTCGATGCGACGGCCAACGTGGCGGGCAGTTTCGTTTACTCGCCGGCGGCGGGTACCATTCTGAGCGCAGGCCAGCACACGCTGAACGCGACCTTCACGCCCACCGACACGGTCGATTACTCCATTGAGACAGTAACGGTGACGCTGACGGTGTTTCCCGGCGCGGTGACGGTGACGCTAACCTCGTCGGCAAATCCGACTTTTCTTTCGAACCCGGTGACACTCACGGCCAGCCTGCCCGCCTTTGCTTCTTCCGAGACCGGCAGTATGACCTTTTATTCCGGATCCACGGCGCTGGGCACGGCGACGATTTCGGGGGGATCGGCCACACTTACGACTACTTCGATCGCCGCGGGTTCGCAGCCGATTACCGCAGTCTACTCGGGCGACGCCAACATCAATCCGGCCACCAGCAATGCCATCAATGAGACGGTGGAGGATTTCACGCTGACCGTCAGCGGGCCGAGCGGGGTGAATGTGCGCGGCGGAGGCACGGCGACGTATACGTTGATCGTGACCCCAGTGGGCGGCACAACGCTGCCTGCAGCAGTGAGCCTGAGCGCCAGCGAACTCCCGCTTGATGCGACGGCTACGTTTTCTCCGGCTACGGTGGCGGCGAATTCCGCCTCGACGAGTGTGACGCTTGCGCTGAAGATGCCGGGCTCTGCCGCACTTGAGCGTCCAAGGGGGCTGTTCGGGAACAGCGGCATTCCAGTGGCGCTGGGGCTGGTTCTGCTGCCCTTTGCCGGCGGGTGGCGCAAGCTGAGGCGCGGCTGGCGCGTCTTGGCACTGCTTGCCATTTCCGCGGGGATGCTGTCGGCGGGCATAAGCGGGTGCGGCAGCCTTCGTCCGCAGTCGTTCTCATTGAACGTGACTGCGGCTTCGGGATCCTTGTCGCATGCGACTACGCTTCAAGTCACCGTGCAATAGTTTGCGGTCTTTACACGGCTTCGCGTCTCCTGCCACACTGGAGCGTGGACACCCAGACCGTCGTTATCCTCGATTTCGGATCGCAGTATACGCAACTGATCGCGCGGCGCATCCGCGAGCAGAATGTTTTTTCCGTGGTGCTGCCGTGCACGGCGCCGCTCGGCGAGATCGAAGCCTACAAACCTATCGGATTGATTCTTTCGGGCGGCCCTTCGTCGGTGTACGACATCGATGCGCCGGATGCCGACCCGCGCGTGCTGGCGATGGGCATCCCGACGCTGGGTGTGTGTTATGGACTGCACTTCATCGTGCATCACATGGGCGGCAAGGTGCGCTCGGCGCCCAAGCGTGAATATGGGCACGCGGAGGTGCAGATTGAAGACGGCGCTTCGCAGTTGTTTGCCGGGTTGCCGCCGTCGATCCAGGTGTGGATGAGCCACGGCGACGAAGCCGAGAAGCTGCCGCCGGGATTTCGCCGCGTGGCCGTAACTGAGAATGCGCTGGCCGGAATCGCCAACGAGGAGCGCCGCATCTGGGCGGTGCAGTTTCATCCCGAAGTGCACCACACGCCACTGGGACCGCAACTGATCGCGAATTTCCTCCGCATCTGCGGGGCCCGCGGCGACTGGACTCCGGCGCATTTCATCGAGACCACGGTGGCTCAAATCCGCGCCAAGGTGGGCACGGGTCATGTGATCTGCGGACTTTCGGGCGGCGTGGATTCTTCAGTGGCGGCGATGCTGGTGCACAAGGCCATCGGCAGCCAGCTGACTTGCATTTTTGTAAACAACGGCGTGCTGCGCAAGAACGAATTCCAAAGCGTGCAGAATAATCTGCGCGACAAACTGGGGCTGAATATTGTTGCGGTGAATGCCAGCGCGCGCTTCCTGACACAACTGGCGGGAGTAACGGAGCCGGAGATCAAGAGAAAACGCATCGGCGCGGAGTTCATTGCGGTGTTCGAGGAGGAGGCGCAGCGCATCGCCGAGCAGACCGGCAGTGTGGAGTGGCTGGTGCAGGGGACGCTCTATCCCGATGTGATCGAGTCATCGAGCGTGAAGGGCCCGAGCCAGACCATCAAGAGCCACCACAACGTGGGCGGATTGCCGGAACGCATGAGGCTGAAATTAATTGAGCCGCTGCGGGACCTTTTTAAAGATGAGGTGCGGCGCATCGGACGGGATATGGGTATGCCGGAGGAGATCCTGAGCCGGCAGCCGTTTCCGGGGCCGGGCCTGGCGGTGCGCATCCTGGGCGAGGTGACGCCGGAGCGCGTGGCGCTGCTGCAGGAGGCCGACGAGATCGTGGTGGCAGAGATCAAGGCCGCCGGCCTCTACAACAAGATCTGGCAGAGCTTTGCGGTGCTGCTGCCGGTGATGAGCGTGGGCGTGATGGGCGACCAGCGCACATATGCATTCACCGCGGCTATCCGCGCTGTGCACTCCGAAGACGGCATGACAGCGGACTGGACGCCGCTGCCTTACGAGCTGCTGAAGCGGATGTCGAATCGCATTGTGAATGAAGTGCGCGGCATTAACCGCGTGGTCTACGACGTGACGTCGAAGCCGCCGGGCACGATCGAGTGGGAGTAGTTTGCCATTGAGGCAGCCGCGCCTGCGGCCGCCAGGCGTACTAGTGTGCGCTGGGCGCAGCCTTTGCGAAATGGAAGATGCAGTCGACTTTGTGCGTGGCGGAATCGGGCTTTACGTCGAAGCTGGTGATGACGGTTTGCATCCATCTGGCGAGAGTGCGGTCCTGCTTTTGTGCGCGCGCGGCGAAGGTTGAGACGTAGCTTTCGTCGAAGGGCTGGCCGGGCGCCATTTTCCAGAGCCGCGTGAGTCTTGCGGTCATGGCATCGGGAGCGCCGTCGAAATGGACGCTGGCCATCTGATACACCGGGCCGGGATCAATGGCCACGCTGTAATTCACGATGTGCGTGGCCTCGTTGAATGCGGCGTGCGAGACTACGGAGCAATCGAGATAGCCGTGGGCATGATAGGCGTCGCGGACGGCGAGGAGAAACAGGTCGAGCGGACGGCCTGAACCGGACTGATATTTCGACAAGACCTTTTGAACTTCAGAGCGGGGGACGAGCGCGTCGGCTGGGTAGTCGATTGAGCCGAGCTTGTAGACTCCGCCTTCCTTGATGGCGACCGCGAAGGGGATCGCGACGCCCTGATCCGAAATGACGGGAGGGTCGATCTGGGTTACGGCGACCTGGACGGCGGCGTAGCCCTGGTCCTGATAAAAATCCTCAAAGGCGTGTTCGAGACCGATGGCGGTGTTCTCGGTATCGAACGCGTTTCCGGTCTGGCCGGCGATGAGTGTATTGGCCCCGGCCTGCATGGCGGGCGAAACGCCGGAAAGCTGGATGGGGCCGATGCGCACGGCAGGCGAGGTGATGGTAAAGTCGATGGCCGTGATTTTTTGCGGGCCCAGATCGCTGGTGAGCGCGGCTTTCACCGTTGCCTTGATGCCCTGCGCCGCCAGAGTCTCCTCAAACATTTGGCGGATGCCTTCGAGAATGGAGCCGGTGGCGGGCAAGAGGCCGTGATAGAGAAGGAAGCGTGCGTGAATCCTGGCTTCGAGTTCTTTGCCGGTCTGGAGCGGCAGATTGTCGAGGTGTATCGGGAAGAGCTGGCTGGCGGGCGTCAATGAAAAAAGCAGCCCCTTGCTGTCACTGCTGAATTTGACTACCGCGAAGAGGCCGGTATCGTTGAGCAGTTTGGCGTGAGCTTTCACTTGAGCGGCGCTGAGGCGCGCGCCCGGAGTGAGGCCGGCAGTCGCGAGCAACTCCTCCTGCGTGTATTGGGGCGCGCCCTGAAAGCGGATTGCGGGGGCCGGAGCTTTTCTTTGCGAGGCCGAAGGCTTTTTTTGCGCCAGCGATGAAAGAGAGCAGAGAAGAAGAACGGCGGCAATCCATGCAGATTGTTTGAACATGCTGCGCCAAGATTAGCAAACTGTGGACGGCGCGGCCAGCGGACCGAAGGCGCCGATGATGCCGCTGGCGACCGAGTTACCGTCAGCGAGAAACGGGCATTGTGCCGTCTGCTAGATTGGGGATGGCAAGAATAAGAACGCGAACTTGAGGAGCGATTCTGTGGCAGAACTGGCGCCATTTGGCATAGAGCCCGCGATTTCGCCGCGCCCATGGGGGTTCCGCGATTTGCGTCCCTGGTACGATCGCGTGGCCGAGGGCGAACCCATCGGCGAGATGTGGCTGACGGGCGACGATTGCCTGATTTCGACCGGGCCGCACGCGGGCAAGCGGCTGGCCGCGCTGTTTGCCGAGGTGCATCAGGCACTGCTGGGCGATGGTGCGCCGTCGCCGGATTCGCCGCTGCTGATCAAGACGATTTTTGCGCGGGAAAAGTTGAGCGTGCAGGTGCATCCCGACGACAAAATGGCGCAAAAATACGGCGATCCACGCGGTAAGACCGAGTGCTGGTATGTGCTGGCCGCCGAGCCCGGTGCGGAAGTGGCCCTGGGAGTGAAACCCGGCACGACGCTTGCCCAGATCGAGGAAGAGATTCACGCGGGCACGCTCGAAGCGAGCCTGAACCCCGTGCCCGTGGCGGCGGGCGACATGATTTTTGTGGATGCGGGGACGATCCACGCCATCTGGCCGGGACCGATCCTGCTGGAGACGCAGCAGAATTGCGACCTGACATATCGCATGTTCGATTACGGACGCGGGCGCGAGTTGCACATTGAAAAATCTCTCGAAGCGACGAAGCTCATGACGCGCGCGGGGAAGATTGCGCCGCGGAAGCTGGCTGATCGCACGGTGCTGATCGATGTGGAGTATTTTCGCGTGGAGCGGGTGCCGGTGGAGGGCAGCCGGACGAGTGAAAGCCTGCGCGGCGGCGAGAAGGCGGGACTGGCCTACTTGTTTGCAGCGGCGGGGTTGGGGCGGCTTACGGGCGTAGGATTCGAGGCTGTGGAGTTGCCGGCGCGGGGCATTGTGGCTGTGCCTGCGGCGTCGCCGGAGTTTGTGCTGGAGGAAGCGGGCGGGCCGGGGGAGAAGCTCGACTTGATTCGCATCACGCCGAATTGGCCGGGGTGAGCAAGACAGGGAGCAAGGGAGCGAGGGAGCAAGTCGGTGGGGCACTTAGCTGAGGTCACATCCCAGCGAAAAACGCAGGGCTGAGCAGACCTGGCTCATGCGGGAGGAATTCAGTTGTGCGACGCGTTTGCCTAATCTGGCTTGAGCAACGGTAGTGGCGTTGTAGAGATTGACGGCGCACAGGCTTTTCATGCCATCTTCTTCGTTTAGGACAACCTCTGAAGGGACCCCTCGGATGCTCGAAGTGATGGGCGCCACGGTAACAGTCGCGAGGTAAGGTATCGAGCTATTGCGAGTGAGAACCACCACCGGCCTTCTCTTATCTGGTGCTTCAAACTGGCAAAGCCGGACGTCGCCCCGCGCTATTCCTCCGGCCATGCCGCCACCTGCTCCCACGCCAAAACTTCAGCAAGGTCTTCCGGATGCTTTCGATATCCCTCGCGGTCCCGCTCTTCCATCGCAGCAATTTCCAGTTTTCGTAAGTGCTCGCGTAGAGCAACGCGCACCAGCGCTGAACGATTTTGCCGCGTTTTTTTTGCGGCGCGATCAGCTGCTTGCAGGAGCGCTTTATCGAGGACGATTTGCACGGTTTCCATATGTGGACTCCACTCCACAGTATACTCCACAATCGAGTGTGCGCGACTCGACTGCTTCTACCCCTTCGCGTCTCTTCCCCCTGCCGTCCTTACTTCCGTTACCCACAACTTTTGCACAATCTTTGCCGTGCAACCGCAATTTTGATGGAGAATCTATAGTCATATGAGCTTTCGATTCGCAATTCCATCTGAACTGCGCGGGGCCGTGGACGCGGCTACCGCCGATTGGCAAGCCAACCGCAAGATCGACTGTTTTTGGAAGAAGGATCCCTCGCTGTGGACTAGCGATGGCGAAGAGAAGTGGATGGGCTGGATCGATATTGTCGAGCGCCAGCAGAAAGACCTCTCGGCGCTGGCCGAGCTGGGCGGCGACGTGCGCAGTGCAGACTTCAAATCGGTTCTGCTGCTGGGCATGGGCGGTTCCAGCCTTTGTCCTGAGGTTCTGGCCAAGACTTTCGGCCCGCAGCTGGACTTTCCCGAGCTGTATATTGTCGACTCCACTGATCCGGCGCAGGTGATGGCTGCGTGCGATGAGGTGAACCTGAGCGAGGCCCTGGTGATCGTGGCCAGCAAATCGGGTTCCACGCTCGAGCCCAATATTCTGAAGCAGTTCTTCTTCGACGAAGTGCGTCGAGTTGTGGGGCCCGAAAATGTGGGCAGCCATTTTGTGGCCATTACAGATCCCGGCTCGAAGATGGAGCAGGTGGCGAAAGACGATGGCTTCCGCTACATCTTTTATGGCGACCCACAGATCGGCGGGCGCTACTCGGCGCTCTCGAATTTCGGCTTGGTTGCGGCAACTGTGGCCGGACTCCATGTGGGCAAGCTGCTCGACGAGGCCGCCAAGGGCGTGGCCAGCGCAAAAGAGCCGATCCAGAACAATCCCGGTGTGCAGCTCGGATTGCTGCTGGGAACGGCAGCCAATGCCGGACGCGACAAGATCACCATCTTCACTTCGCCCGAAATCTACGATCTGGGAGCTTGGCTGGAGCAACTGATCGCCGAATCCACTGGCAAGCAGGGCAAGGGAATTACGCCTGTGGATCGCGAGGCCATCGGGCCGCCGGAGGTGTATGGCAACGACCGCGTCTTTGCCTACGTGCGCCTGAAGAGCGCCGCGGACGTGAGCGCGCAATCGGATCTGGACGCCAAGGTTGCGGCTCTGGAGGCTGCCGGCCATCCGGTGGTGACCATTGAAATCGAGGACCTGTATGAAATCTTCGGCCAATTCTTCACGTGGGAGATTGCCACCGCGGTGGCCGGCTCGGTGATGGGCATTAATCCCTTCAACCAGCCCGACGTAGAGGCCGCGAAGATCGAGACGCGCACCCTGACGACGGAGTACGAAAAGACGGGCGAGCTTCCGGAGCGGCAGCCGGTGCTGTCGGAGGCCGGAATCGAACTGTACGCAACGGAGGCCTATGCGGCGAAGTTGCGGTCCGCCGCGCCCACCGATTCGTTGACTGGCTTTTTGCGCGCGCATCTGGATGAGCTGCGCGCGGGCGACTATTTTGCCGCACTGGCTTTTCTGCCCATGTTCCCCGAGCACGAGGCGGCGATCCAGGTGCTGCGGCACCGTGTGCGCGACCGCAAGCACGTGGCCACCTGCCTTGGTTTCGGACCGCGCTTTCTGCACTCGACGGGGCAGGATTACAAAGGCGGCCCGAACACGGGCGTGTTTTTGCAGATCACCGCCAAGCACGCCGAGGACGAGGATATTCCCGGCCAGAAATACAGTTTCGGGGTGGTAATCGACGCCCAGGCGGCCGGGGATCTGGCGGTGCTGGAGGCGCGCGGACGCCGCGCCCTTAGGGTTCATCTGGGAGCCGATGTAAGCGCGGGCTTGAATGCCTTGAATGCGGCGGTTGCGGCGGCGTTGGCTTGAAACTCAGTCGAGAAGTCTGGTTTTTGGGCGGATTCTTACGCCCGCTCAAGCAGGCTGGCGACGTGGGTTCCGTTCTTCCCCCAGGCTCACGCCTGGGGCTACCGTCTTAGCGCCCGCTACGCGGGCTCTGCTGCGGCGAAGCTTCCCTGAAAAGCTGTCCAAAACCTGGTTATCGGGCAGGCTCTCAGACAACTTTCTGCTGAAAAGAGGGTTATACCGGGTAACAGGCTCGGGGCGTGGTCCGTCTAACGGTTTGGGCCGCCTAAAAGGCCTCGAATGTCGTTTACCCCGCGAAACTTTTGGGGGTTGAGAATGATCGTATCGGTAGAGGAGACATCGAAAATGAATCGCAGCTTGCTGAAGAACATGATTCGACCGCTCGTGGCAGGGACCGGGGTGGCCGTGCTGTTTGCAGTGGTCGCGCTGGCGCAGGATGCCGGCGCCCCGGCAGGGCAATCACAAGGTCAGCCGGCGGCGCAGCAGGGACCGCGCACCGATGGACAGATTGAGATGGATGTGGTGCACGCGCTGGACGCGTCAGCGGCTCTGAAAAACGACCTGATCACAGCGGCCACGATTCAGAGCGAGGTTACGCTCTCGGGAACGGTATCGACGGAGGCATCGAAGCGGCTGGCCGAGTCGATTGCTGCGCACGTGGATGGCGTAACCAAGGTGAACAACAACCTGAAGGTGGGCAATCCGGCCGCCGATGCGCAGAATATGCAGCCGGCTCCCGACACGCAGGAGATGCCGGACCCCGATCAGTCGCAGGCGCAACAGCAAATGGCGGGTTTGCCGCCTCCGGGACCGGCTCCGGACCAGGGCGCCAACCCGACTCTGAACGAGAGCCAGGCACCGGCGCAACCGCCGTATCCACAGCAGCAGGGAGCATATCCACCGCCTCCGCCGCAGCGGCCTCAGTACCAGAATCCGCAGTACTCGCAGTACCCGCCGCAATACGCGCAAGGACCGCGCTATGCGCCGGCCACGGGGCCAGTGACGCTGCCGCCGGGAACGCTGCTGCAGCTTCGCACCAGCGAGCCGGTGGATAGCAAGAGGGCAAAGGACGGCGAGCCGGTACAGTTCGTGGTGATTCAGGACGTGACCATGGGCGGGGTGCTGGCGATTCCGCGGGGAGCCGTGGTGCACGGCGTAATTGCGGAACACAAGAACGTGGGTTCCGGCAGCATGGGAGGCAGCTCCTCGCTAGCGCTGGCGCTCACTTCGCTGGATTTGGGCGGGCGCAATTATCCGCTGCAAAGCGACCTGTTCAAGGTGAAGGCCCCGAATAAGGCCGGCCAGACAGTAGGCAGCGCGCTGACCGGCGGCGTAATTGGCACCATCATCGGCTGCGCGGTGGGCCGCGGCGCAGGCTGCGCCATCGGCGCCGGCGCAGGCGTGGCTGGCGGCACGGCATTAGGCGCGGCTTCGCCCGGCTATCGGGCCTGGATTCCTGCCGAAGCGCTGGTAACCTTCCACCTGGCGGCGCCAATTACGGTGGCCCCAGTAAGCCCGCAGGAAGCGGCAAGGCTGGCGCAGGGCCTGTATCCCGGCGGCCCGGCACTTTACCGCCGCGGCCCCTACGGATCACCTTATTACGGCTATGGGTACGGCCCGGCGAACTACGGGTATCCGGCGCCCTATTATCGGCCGTATTTTGTGGTGGGCGGAGCGTACTACTGGCGGTAGATCAAGACAGGGAACACGGGAACGAGAATCGGGCATCCTGCTTGCAGGATGCCCGATTTGTCTTTGGACATACTCTGGCAGCGTGGACTCCGCCATTACAGCCGGTCTCCCACCCCAGCGAGCAAAGATCGCTAGCCGGGGACCCCGGTCTGGGGAGTGGCGCTACCAGAATGCGCTGATTACGAATGAGTACTTAAGCGCTCACGGCCAAGCACGGGCCGTGGATGCCTGTCGTCTATAATGGCAGAGTCGCAAGCAGCGAGAACTGCGCATCGCAAAGCCATCGGAATGCGGTAGGTTTGCCGTTACTGCCCGACCGGTGAGCGCGAGTGCGCGTAGAGAGTTGAAGGTCCAGATCCATCCATGATTCGTTTCCTGCAATCAGACAATCGCATCACCAAGGCGCTGTTCGTAGTCGTGATTGGCGCCGCATCGGTCGCCATGGTGGTTTACCTCATCCCCGGACTAACCGGGGCCGGCTCCGCCGCGCCCGATACCTTCGCGGTGGTGTATCCGCACTGGTACAGCAAGATTCTGTCTTCCGGCGACACCATCAGCCAGACGCACGTGCAACAGGTTGCGGAGAGCGAGCTGCGCCAGCGCGGCCCGCAGTACGCCAGCAATCCGATGATCGTGCAGTACTTTGAGCAGCAGGTGGGCCAGGAGCTGGTGCAGCAGAAGGTGCTTTTGCAGGAAGCGCACAAGCTCGGCGTGTACGCCACGGACGACGATGTGCGCCAGTACCTGCGCACCGGTCCCACGGGGCAGGTTATCTATCCCGATGGGAAATTCATCGGCGAAGAAGCTTACAAGCAACTGGTCGACGATCGGCTGCACATATCGGTCGACGAGTTTGAGAACCAGATCAAGGAAGAGATCACGGTGCGCCGCCTGCAGGCACTGATTACCGCAGGTGTGACGGTGGGCGACCAGGAGGTCCGCGATCTCTACCGCAAAGCGAACATCAAGATCAAGTTCGACTACGCGGTGATCTCGGCCGACGACCTGCGCAAGACGATCAATCCTTCGGACAGCGATCTGGAAGCGTTCTACAAGAAGAACGCCGCGCAGTACGCTCAGGCGGTGCCCGAGGAGCGCAAGATCACCTACTTCGCGTTCACGCAGGAGCAGGTTCCGGGAGGCGTTCCGCAGCCTTCGCAACAACAGATTCAGCAGTATTACAACGACCACTCGAGCGACTACTCGGTTCCAGATCAGGCCAAGTCGCGGCACATTCTGATCAGCGTGGCGGAAGGCGCGGACGCCAAGGCCGATGCCGCGGCCAAGGCTAAGGCGGAGAGCGTTCTGAAGCAGCTCCAGGCGGGCGGAAGCTGGACCGAACTGGCGAAGAAATACTCCGACGACCCGGGCAGCAAGGACCAGGGCGGTGAACTGGGATTTGCGCAGCGGGGCAAGATGGTGCCGGAGTTTGACAAGGCCATCTTTACGCAGAAGATCGGCGACATAGCCATCGCGAAGAGCAGCTTTGGCTACCACATTATTCAGGTTGAAGAGCGCCAGAGCGCGCACACACAGCCGCTGAGCGAAGTGCAGGCAAACATTGTGGCGGCGCTGACGCGCGATGCCGCGGGGCAAACGGAGTCGCGTTATGCGGAACAGTTGACCGCGGAGGCGAACAAGAACGGCCTGGAGAAGACGGCGGCAGCGCATCATCTGCAACTGGTGAATTCGCAGCCGGTGGGACACGACGGCGTGATTGCCGCGTTGCCCGACAGCTCACAGCTTTTGGCCAAAGCCTTTGCGGCCAAGCAGGGCGATCCACCGCAATCCGCGCCGACGGGCGAGGGCTACGCAATCTTCCAGGTGACGGGCGAAGTGGCGGCGCATGCGCCGGCTTTTGCCGACTGGAAGACCCACGTTCTGGACGACTACCGCGACGAGCAATTGCCGGCGCTGCTCGGCCAGAAGACCAAAGACCTTGCCGACAAGGCGAAGGCGATGAACGATCTTGGCAAAGCTGCCAAGGCTGTAGGCGCGACCGTGAAGACCAGCGACCTGGTGGGCGCGAGCGGGCAGGTGCCGGACTTTGGCGAAGTGGCCCAGGTGGCTCCGCAGCTCTTCGAGATGACGGTCGGCTCATTCAGCGGGCCCATCAACGCGGGCCGCACCGGCGTGGTGGTGAAGATTCTCGACAAGCAGGAGCCGACCGCCGACGAGATCGCGAAGAACTTCGACCAGACGCGCGATCAGGTTCTGCAACAGAAGCGCAACGAAGCCTTCAGCGTGTTCATGAGCGGAGTGTGGGACGACTACAAGAAGCGCAACTTGATCCGCTTTAACGCCAAGCCGCAGCAGACGCCGGGGACGTAGAGCAGGATCGATGCACAAAGTTTGAGGCCCGCAGCCGGAAGGTTGCGGGCCTTTTGACTATGTGGCCTGCGCTCTTTATCGCAGCCCCTCGGTGGCGAAGGGCAATCCTGTGGTGGGCGAGTGGTCCGGCTGCGCGTCGAGATTGGGTGCGACCGATACAGCGCCGAATGAGGCCGGCGCTACCGTCACGTTCCAGCCATCGAGGACGATGAGCGGGTCTTCTCCTTTGAAGTCGTTTTGTGCGGCCTCGATGCCGATGGTCCGGGTTTCATCGGGCAGCAGAGTTACATAATTGTCGGTGTAGAAGACGGGCAAAACGCGCTCGCCGGATTTCCGGCGCAGTTGCACGTGCGCCATGAGGGCGACGCTGTGCGTGGGATTGTGCAGCGTGATCGCGAGCAGCCGCTGGCCCGCGATCTTTCCCTCGAGCTCCTCCGCTTTTGCCGTCAGCGTCACCATGGGCAGATCGTTCAGCGCCGTGAGATCGCCGGGATGGTCCGGAGCCCCAAGCCAATAGAAGTTGCTCGAAAGAAGTTCGCCGGCGGCGTTGTGCAGGGCGAGCTTGAGAAAGTGCACCGCCGAAGGATGCGCGGGAAAATCCACGGTGCCGAGGTTGGTTGCCGCGTCGGGTGCGGCTGTCAGCTTGGTCTCATGTTCGTAGACGAGCGTCCCATCAAGGTTGTAAACGTCAACCCGCGCCACGGCATCGGTGACAGGCTCCGGCTTGTTGTTGATGACCTGCACCTGCCCGTTGGCCTCGTTGAGCTGGATGTGTACCATCTCCGACGCGTGCATGACGGCGAAGAGCGATGCGTTCGGTTCGAGATCGTAGTGATAGAGCTGCCAGACAAAACTGGGCTGCGCAGGATCGCTCATCCACGTAATGATGGCCGTGGTGGGATGGAAGAGCTGCGCATTGCGCCCTTCGTACATGGCGCGGAAGGCCTCGTAGTTGGCTAGTTGCGCCTTGCGCACGAAGTCGGCGAGATTGGCGATTTTTCCGTAGCGCCCGGCAACAATGACCGGGTAAAGATCGCCGCGTTGCGCGCCCTTGGCCATGTCGTGCGCGGCCCAGTCGTCGTTGATCGTCTCCCAGTCTTTTTTGGGCATCATGCCATGAATGGATTCGAGCGTGGGTACGCTCATGCTGCCGGTTTCAGTTTTGAAGTAGTCGTCGGTGACGGTGTAAAACTCTCGCGGGGCGCGCCAGTAATACGGCCCATGCGAGCGCACGCCGGGGCCGTCGGTGGAACTGGGTTGATAGCGACGCGTAGGTTCGAGCTCGGCGAGCACCTTGCGCAGAGAAGCGTCGATCTCGGGAGGCGGAAAACCCTCATTGCGCGCGCACCACAACGCGATGGAAGGATGATTGCGGAAACGCAGCACCTTGTCGCGCACATTCGCAACGTAAGTATCGAGATCGATGGGGTCGGGCCCATCCGCAGGATTGGGCTGGAAGAACTCATCCCACACCAGGATGCCGTACTTGTCGCACAACTCGTAGAAATCCTCGCCGGTGCTCTGGCCCACCCAGTTGCGGATGAGGTTGAGATGCGCCAACTGGTGCATGTGAATCTGGGCGTCTAGCCGCTCGCGGGGAATGCGCTTCATGGCTTCGTCGAGGCCCCAGTCGCCGCCGCGGATGAATATGGGCACACCGTTGACGGAGATGGTCAGCGTGTCGGTTCCGGGCACCGAGTAGGTGATTTTGCGAATGCCGAAGTCCACGTCCGCGGTGTCGCTGACGGAACGGCGAATCTTGAACGCAAGATGCAATTGATACATCTGCTGCTCGCCGTAGCCGTTGGGCCACCAGAGGCGCGGATGATCGATGTGCAGCGCAGGTGTGGTTTTGGCGTCAAAGACAATTTGTTGCGTGCTACGCGGAGCGAGCTCTACCTGGCGCTCGAAGACGATGTTCTCGATGGTTCCCTCGAGTAGACCCGTCATCGGCTGGTCGCTCACGTTCTCCACGGTCGCCTGCACGGCAACGTCAGAGGAATCAGTGCGCGGCAGCGGCAGATCAGTGGTGACCAGCGGGTTCTTGAGCAGCACCGGACCGGTGGCCGAGAGAAATACCTTTTGCCAGATGCCGGTATCGCGATCGCGCACCGCGTTGAGCCAGTCCCAGCCGATGGTGGAGAGGAACGTGGGCCCGTCGATGGCGGTGAGGCCGCCGTTTTTGCCGACGCCGTTGCGCAGCGTGTGCTCGTGCGGGTCGCCGGGATGGGGCTGCGGCGCGACCAGCACGGCGACCACGGCCGGGTTCCCCGGCACGACTTGCGCGGTGATATCGAAGATGCCGCGGATGAACGCACCGCGGGTGGTGCCCACTTTCACGCCGTTTACCCACACGTCGGCCGAGTAGTTGATGCCGTCGAAGTTGAGCCAGACATGATGGTTCCTGTAGGCCCGCGGCACGCGGATTAGGGTCCGGTACCAGTACGAGGTGCGCGCCAGACTTTCAGGAATGATCTCAGGGCGCTCGTTCTCGCCATACAACGGCTCGGGATAGACGTGGTCGTTGACCAGCGAGGTGAGCACCGTGCCCGGAACTGTGGCCGCGTACCAGCTATGGTCGTCGAATGCGGTGCTTGCGACTTCCGCGCCGGCTTGCGGCACTTTAGCCACATCCTGCAATCTCCATCCGCTGGCGAGCGTGACAGGTTGTGGAGCTGAAGCGGCCGCAGCGTGCGAGGACCAAACACTGACCAGAATCGGAACCAAAGCAAAAAGGCAAAAGCAGGAACAACGACGGTGGATCTTCAACGGAGGACTCCCTCAACTCAAGAGTTGATAAGTAGGCTGCGCGGGGGCGCGCATTCCAGTGTCTCAGATCGGGCTGCATTCTGCATGGTCCCCATCCATCCGCAATAATGATGTTATGGAGTTTCAGCGTTCATCGGGAGTTCTGCTGCACGTGAGTTCGTTGCCTTCTCATGGAGGCATCGGCGACCTGGGTCCGGCAGCGCACGAATTTGTGGCATTTCTGGCCCGCGCCAAGCAGCATATCTGGCAGGTTTTGCCGTTGTGCCCCACAGGATACGGCAACTCGCCGTATGCGGGCTCTTCGGCTTTCGCGGGCAATCCGGCACTGATCAGCCTGGAGGTGCTTCGCGACTGGGGCTGGATCGGGGCCGACCGTATTGCCGGCTTGCCCGGCGGCGCGGGCGCGGTGAGTTTTGAGAAAGTTGAAGCGCGGAAATTTCCGCTGCTCTATGAGGCGGCGGGAAATTTTCTCGATCGCGCTCTGGACGAACCAGCACTGGCGGAGCATTGGGCGGAATTTGAATTGTTTTCCCGCGACCAGGCTTCGTGGCTCGATGATTACGCGCTCTACGCCGTGCTGCGCCGCACCTTCAACACTGGCGCGTGGACGGAGTGGCCCGAGCCGCTGCGACACCGCGATCCGCAGGCGCTGGCCGCGGCCGCCGCCGAACACGGGCGCGAGCGCATGATCGAGAAGGTGCTTCAGTTTGCGTTTTCCCGGCAATGGAACCTTCTCAAAGAGGCTGCGGCACGCAGTGCCATTCGGATCATGGGGGACGTGGCGATCTTCGTCAACATGGACTCGGCGGACGTTTGGGTGCACCCTGAAATTTTCGAACTCAACGAAGACCTGAAGCCGATCCACGTTGCCGGCGTGCCGCCCGATTACTTCTCGGTCACGGGCCAGCGCTGGGGCAACCCGCTTTATCGCTGGGACGTGCTCGCCCAACGCGGATTCGACTGGTGGATCGGCCGCATCCGGCGCGCCGTGGAGATTTACGACATCGTGCGCCTCGACCACTTCCGCGGCTTCGAGGCCTACTGGGCCATCCCTGCCGAGGAAGAGACCGCGGTGAAAGGCGAGTGGATCAAGGCGCCAGGGCTGGAGCTATTTCACGCACTGGAAGCGGCGCTGGGACCGCTGCCACTGGTGGCCGAGGATCTGGGCCTCATCACGCCGGAAGTGGAGGCACTGCGTCTTGCACTGGACATGCCGGGCATGAAGGTGTTGCAGTTCGGATTCAGCGACAAGGGCGCGCACATACACCTGCCGCAGCAGTTTGCGCCTGCGACCGTGGCGTACACGGGCACGCACGACAACGACACCACGCAGGGCTGGTGGAACACGGACAATGCGAAGGAACATGCGGCAGTGGAAGCGCTGGTGGGGCCGGTGAACGGCCGTCCGGCGTGGCCGTTGATGCGCGCGGCGCAGGGCAGCGTGGCGGAGATCGCGATTGCGCCAGTGCAGGATTTGCTGGAGCTGGGCTCCGAGGCGCGCATGAACACGCCAGCGGTTGCCGCGGGCAACTGGAGCTGGCGCGCGCCGGAGAATTGTTGGACTGAGGAGTTGGCCGAACGACTGGCGGCACTGGCGGAAGTGACGGATCGGGAGAACGATCCGCTGGAAAAGCAGGGAGCAAGGGAGCGAGGGAGCGAGGGAGCATCGGACTAGGAAGTAGGGGCTACTCCCTAGGCCGATGCTCCCGCGCTCCTGCTCTTAGAACGGGATGTCGTCGTCGGAGATTTCGGCCGCCTGCGAGTATTCATCGTTCGCAGCGGGTTGGCGCTGGTCCATGCTGGACGACGCAGACGACGCACTTGAGGAACGGCTGGAGCCGCCGCCATCTTCGCGGCCCGAGAGCAGCGACAGATCGTTGACAATAATCTCGGTGCGGTACTTCTTAGCGCCGGTTTCTTTGTCGTCCCAACTACGGGTCTGGATCTTGCCTTCGATATAGAGCTTGGAGCCCTTCTTAACGTAGTCGCGGACGATCTCGGCGGTGCGCTTGAATGCGACGAGATTGTGCCACTCCGTGCGGTCCTGCCAGTTGCCCTGCTGATCCTGAAAGCGATCGCTGGTGGCGAGCGAAAAGTTTGCTACCGATGTGCCTGTGCCCGTGGTGCGAATTTCAGGGTCCTTGCCCACATTTCCCAGAAGGAAAACTTTATTGACGCTCTTGGCCATGTTCTTGCTCTCCTGTTCCAAACCGGTCGAAGTCTGATTGTTCCTCGAAAAACAGCCGCGCGACGCCGCGCGAGTACTGGAAGCATCTTAATATACGGCTGCGGATTGCGTGCGGGATGGCGATGAGATGGATTTGGTGAAAGGGAAATGTCTGCGCCGGGTTGCCTTCTGTCGCCCGCTGAAGCGGGCTGGGTGGAACGTTGCTGCGTGCGGTCCTCAGGCTTGCGCATGGGGCTACCGCCTTTTGCCCGCTACGCGGTCTGAGTCGCGGTGAAGCAGAGTGCGGGGGTAAAACCCGCGTCCGTTGCCCGGTGATTCGGGGGCTTCAAGGGCCCTGTTCCTTCTGTTGCCGCTAGTTGCCCGCGGCGTAGGGCGACGGGACGATGGGCGGTTTGGCGGTTTCTCCGCGCAACTTGCGCACAGTGACGTCGTCGAAGAGCAGCGAAGGCACGGCCAGCGTGACCGGCGCGAAACCCTCATCGCCGAGCCCGACCGTCAAGATGTTCAGGGCTTCGGGGCGGAATTCCACCGTCTGCATACTCTGTTCATTCGATGCGGCGACGATGTCTTTGAATGCGGCCGCATTCAGGCCTGAGAGTTGCACGCCGTGAATCAGTTGCTCGTGCCCGTCCTGGTACATCTTGAAGGCCAGGATTGGCTGTCCGGAGGTTCTCATGCGGCGCAGCACGATGCCGTATTCCTTGTTTTCCTGCTTCAGCATGGCGAGAAATTTGGAGCGGAGATCGTCCTGGCTCAAGCCGTTGTCCGCGGTCACAATCACGTTCGAGGGAGCTGCCTGGCCGTCGTGACGGCTACCGCTCGAGTGCCCGAGACCGCGCACCGGGTCGCGCGTGGTGAGCAGCGTCTTCAAAATGCCCTTGTCGACGAGAAGGGTTTCGCGCGTGGGAACCCCGTCCTCGTCCACTTTACAGGTTCCGGCGAGCGGCTTGCCATTCAACTCCGCGAGGGTGGGATTGTCGGTGACGCTGAGGAAATTCGGCAGCACACGCCCGCCAATTTTATCGAGGAAGGCATTCTCCGCCTGTGTATTGCGCATGCCCAGCGTCGAGTCCATCATGGGCCGGCGCACGCCCAGCAGGTTGGGAAGGAAAACCATCCGGAAGAGCTGCGCTGCCGCATCGCCCTCTGCCAGAACCGGGCCGTTGTAGCTCTGCATCGCTGGCGACGCTCGCAGATCCTGGAGGCGCTGGCCAAGTGCGCGGACACGTTCCGTCAATGTGTCAATGTTGGGCAGCCCATCGAGCGATTGCGCGTAAAGAGACGTCGAATCCTCCAGCGGAACGCCGTCTGCGGCCTGGGTGTTTGCATGGGCGTTGAAGGTTACGCGGGGCTCCTCGCGCGTGTACCATGTGCCTTCGCTGTTCACGTAGCGCGCAGAGGAATTTACCGCGGAAAAACTGACGCTGGAGGTGTAAATGTCCGGTATGGCACGGAAAAGCGCAGAGAGGTTGCGCGCCTCGGTCTCCCATTGTGCGCGATCCACGTGAATGGGCGCAGCCGTGATGGCGGTTTGCGTGGGAGTTTCCTTTGTGAAGTCGGGAACCCTGTCGGTGTCGAATTTGTTCTCGAGAGCCGCGCGCTTTTTCGAGAGGTCCTCGACGGCTTTCTTGTAAGTGGCGTCGGTGACGAGCCAGATCTGCCGCCGTAACTCGTTGTAATCGTCGTCGAGCGGCAGCTCCGCGGTGCCGTTGAAGGCCTGCACCATGCTGGACATGTTGAGATTGAACGAAAAGAAGTTTGTGTTGTCTAGCTGGTAGCTGCCCACGCGGACCTCAACGGAGATGCGCCGCGAACGTCCCTGACTGCTGGAGTCGAGCGCGCCGAAGCTGGCCGAGACACTTGTGCTTTCCGAATCAACCACGCGATAGGCGATGAAGTAGGGCTTCTCAAGATTCTCGAGCTGCAACTGCTTCATGGAGCGGTCGAGTTCGTCGCGCATGGCCTTCATTACAACGTCGTCCTGCGCCCGCGCGGGGAGGGCGGCCGCCAGAGCAAGCAGCAGAGATGCGACGGCAATTCCAGGCCGGTTCCGGAATGCGTGCGTCCAGCTTTTTCGCTCTCCCACCCTTTTCGCAAAAAGCGCGAAAAGGATGGGGCACGGCAGCAGGGAGGCGGCGGCAATTCGCATGTTCTTCACTCGTGTCAGCATCGCGGGCCTCACTTTTGCGCAAACGGCGCGGGCAAAATAGGCGGCCGTTCCTGCGATTTCTGTTTTTTCTGGACTTCAATTTGCGAGATGAGGATGGCTGGCGAAACCGCGGAAACCGGTACGCCGCCCGATTCCGCGCCGCAAATGCCGTTGAAGACCTCGACATGATTGTCTGCGGCCTCGATTTTACTGAACGTGGTCAGCGGGGTACCGATCAGGTCCACGCCGCGCACCAACTCCTCGCGCCCGTCGGGATAGATGCGATAGACCACAAGCGGCATCACGTTGAACGCGTTGGGCACTGTGCGGCCCGTGAATGTGAAGCCGCCGGAGATGTCGGCGAAGTAAAGGCCGTAGGGCAATCCCTGCTTCTTGACTTCTTCGATGAGCAGCTTCTTCAAATCGGGTTTGACCGACGATTGCGCAACTTGCACGATGAGATTCGATTGACGCGCCACCGGCGCGAAGCCTGCCTGCGCCCGGCCGTGGCCGTTGGATTGCGGAATGCCTTCGATGGGCGTGCGCGCCATGAGAAACGTCTTCAGCACGCCGTCGTCCACCACGTCGACGCGGCGCGCCTTCACGCCCTGATTGTCGTAGAGGTAGTAGCCGGCCAGAGCCGTTCCTGCCATGCGCTCGACCGTGGGATCGAAGGAGACAGAAAAATCTTTGGGCAGCACTTCCTGGCCGATCATTTTCTTGAAGGTTTGTGCCTCGTTGGCCAGCTTTTGCCGATGGCCCTCGACGCGATGGCCGAAGATCTCGTGGAAGAACACGCCGCTGGCGCGCCCCGAAAGAATGGCCGGGCCGGTATAGGGATCGGCCACCGGAGCTACGCGCAGCGCTTCAAGGTCGCGAATCATTTTGTCGACGGCCTTGAGCACGGCCGCGTCGTTGGGAAGGTCTTTCTCGCTGAATCCCAGCCAGGATTCGTAGCGCGGCAACTCCATTCCGTCGTCGGCCTTGGTGGAGGCGATGAGGAAGAGCCGCCATGTGGGCTGCGAGGTTTGAATGCGCGAGCCGTCAGAGTTCACGAACCAGCGCGTCTCGGAGCCCGCTTCGAAGACAGCCTGGGCGCCGTAAATGTTGGAGTATTTGGCGAAGGGCGCGGTGTACTTGCGAATCTTGTCTTCCCAGGCTTTGAGGTCGACCTTCACGTCGCGCTGCGGCTCGCTGAAGTGCTGCGGCTGCTCGTGCGAAAAGTCGTCGGACTTGTCTTCGGGCGCTACTTCGACCTGGGAGTTGGTTTTGACGCGCGTCAACTGCTCGACGGCATGCTTAAATCGCTCGTCGGTGTAGTACCACAGCACGGCGCGGATGGCGTCGGGGTCGTTGTCGATGGGCACCATAGTGGAGGAGAAACCGGTAAACGAGCCCGGGCCGCCGCGAATCTCATGGGTGTTGTCCATGGCGTAATCGCCTACGCGCATTTCAATGTCGAGCTGGCGGTGATGGTTTTCGCCGCTGCGCGTGAGTCTTCCGAAGGCGCCAGTGACGGCGTAGGTGTGCGTGTCGACGATTTCGTAGCTCAGGAAGTAGGGCGGGACCGGCTGCGTCTTCAGTTTTTGCATGGAGCGGTCCAGCTCGGTCTGCATGGCCTGCAAAACCGGCGAAGCCGATTGGGCGGCCGCGCAAAGGCCCGCGCCCAGCACGAGCAGCAGCGTCAAGAAACGATAGCGGCGCATCGAAAGATTCCCCCGGAAGTCGTGGCAATTATATGTCAGACGCGTGAAAGGGCCTTTAGGTGAGGGTTTGCGCGTCGCGGAAGCGTGCTGACAGCGCGGCTGCGAGAGATTGGCGAAATGGCGGTGCACACATTCGGCCGACGTGGACGCCGGCCGCACAGCCGGTCTGGAGACCGGCGCTACAAACGCGCGGCGGTCTTGGTGCGAATTGCTTCAGCTCATGCGGCCCAGTTCGCGGAACTGGTGGGCGACGGCTTCAAGGAAAGTCTCCACGCTGATCTCGGGAGGGATGGTGAGTCCGGACTTGGCGCACAGGGCCGAGGCAATGCGGTTGGCGAGAGCGCTGCGCGTGGTCAGGTCCATGTCGAGGCGGCGCGAAAAGAAGCCCTCGAGAACCTCGAGATCTGAAGGGGAAAGTTTGGCCAGAGCAGGCGCGGGCAGCGCCACGCGCAAGTGGGGCGGAGGGATAGGCGAATTTGGGGCGAGTGCCGCGGCCGTCAAGGTGCGCGAGGTGCTTTCGTTCCACATGGGCGCTTCCACCTCGCGTTCGCGCACCACAAGCGTTCCCGCCACCATGTCGCCCAGGCGTTGGGATCGGCGGCTCATAAACATGGCCGCGATGCCCACGCCATAAAAGCCGGGCATGTAGTCGATGATTCGCACCAGGTTGCGCGCCAGCGCTTCAGCAAAATTGATGCCGCGGCCCGACTGGTGGATCACGCGAATTTTGGCCACACGCTTGCCCGGCGTGCGGCCGTTGTTGAACGTCTCAAAGAGCGCGAAGTAGCCCCAGAACAGCAGAAAGAGGATGAGAAGAAGGATGCCGATGCCCCAACTTGCCGACTTCTCGCCGAAGTTGCCGAGAGCCGTAATGATGAAGACACCGAGAAAGATGAGAAGAATGACCGCCGCGCCCAGAATGAGCGAGTCGACCAAAATGGCGATGAAGCGGCTGCCAATGCCGGCCAGCGGCAACTCGATCGACACAAGCTCCGGGGTATCGATGTTAAGCTGGTCTCCAATCGGCTCCATGGCCATCATTCTCTCCAATCAGTGGCTGCAAAAACGACGCCCCTACTGGGACCGCCTTAGCTGGCTCCTGAACCAGGCTGCTCAAGGCGGCGTGAGGCGGCTGTCGCGAGCGGAACTGCGTGAAACTGCGCTTCTCTACCGCCAGGCGGCCAGCGACCTGTCGACCCTGCGCCAGGACCCCACCGCGCGCGCCTACACTGAACTCGTCAACCAGTTATTGGCTCGCGCCCACCATATCATCTATTCGAGCCGGCGCAAAGGCTTCCGTAGAATCTTCGATTTTCTGCGCGACGGCTATCCCGCCGTGGTGCAGCGCCAGTTCCGCTACGTACTGCTGTCGCTGGTGATCCTGCTTGCCGGTGGAACGCTGGGCACGGTGCTCACGCTGGCGCGTCCGCAGTTCATGCGCCACATGCTGGGTCCGCAGATGGTGGACACCATCGAGCACCACAAGATGTGGACCGAATCGATTGTGGGGGTTGAGCCGGAAGCCAGCAGCGCCATCATGACGAATAACCTTTCGGTCTGCTTTATGGCTTTCGCCGGCGGCATCGTGTTCGGGCTTTTCTCCATCTGGTCCATGTTCTTCAACGGCCTTTTGCTGGGAGTGATTGGCGTGGCCTGCGCGCAACACGGCATGTCGTTGGACCTGTGGAGCTTTGTGGCTCCGCACGGATCGCTGGAGTTGCCCTCGATCGTTCTTGCCGGGGCGGCGGGTCTGCGTCTGGGGCGCGGCGTGGTGTTTCCCGGCCTCTATCGCTGGCGCGATTCCATCGCGCTGGCGGGGGTCGAATCCACGCGCATGGTCGCCGGCATCATTCCGCTGCTCGTCATTGCTGGCACGCTGGAAGGCTTCTTCTCGCCGTCGGCGGCGCCCATCTGGCTCAAGTTCACGGTGGGCGGAACGCTGTTCACGTTGCTGCTGGTGTGGTTGTTCCGGCCGGTGGCGGCGGCAGGCGAAAGAACGCGAGAGGCGCGCGCCCTTACACCATCGCCCGCTCTTTCACCTTTAAGTACTGATTGAGCACCGCCGAGGTGAGTTGATCGGGATCGAGATCTAGGGTGAGGGCGCCCTGATCGCGGAGGCGCGCCAGCAGCAGTTCGCGGCGCATCACCAACTCCTGAGCCGCAGCGGCGCGGAACATCTGTTCGACATTCTTCGGCAGGTCTTTGGCAATAGCTTCCACGTCGGGCTGGGCCATGGCCACAAAAAGCAGCACGTGACGCCGCAACAGTTGCATGGCGCCGTCGATCACTTCAGGACGCATGGCGGTTTCCGCCAGGTCGGTGATCCACAAGATTAGCGCCCGCCGCGGCTGCCAGCGATTCAGCGTGGCCGTGGCGCGCAGGTGATCGGCTTCACTGGTTTCGGCGTGCGCCTGTGCGAGAGCTTCGACAATGAGGCGCAAATGCGCCGGACCTCGACCGGGCAGCAGGCGCTGCTGCACGTGCTGGCCGTAGACGAGCAGGCCCACGCGATCGCCGGAGTAGAGCGCGAGCTGCGCCAGAGCTACCGCTGTGGAGCATGCGTAGTCGAGCTTTGAATAGCCGCGCCGCGCGAAATTTGCGGACTCGCCTGCGGGCTCGTCCGATTTGCTGATTTCGCTTTCGCTCAAGATGCGGCCTTGCAAGAGGCGCCCCGCGTCGAGAACGATCCACACCGCCTGGCTGCGCTCGGTCTGGTAGCGACGCGTGATCAATTGCCCGCGCCGTGCCGTGGCCGTCCAACAAATGTCGCGGAGGTCGTCGCCTTCGAGATACTCGCGGAGGCTCTCGAAGTCACGGCCCAGGCCGCGTTCGCGCACCTGGCGCAGTTGCAGGTCGATTTGACGCCCGCGCGCCAGAAAGAGCTCCTGATCTTCACCTTGCCGAAGCGCGGGATACACGCGCACGGTTTGCTGGAGCGGCGCCATGGCCCATTTGTCGATGAGGCCAAGCAACGAACGGTAGCGCAGGTACACCCACCCCGTGGTGACATCGCCGCGGTCGCGCGGATCGATTTTGTAGCGCAGTGCGGCGCGCACGCGTGGCCAGACACGCAAGCTCCTTGTAGAGGGCACGCCCACCAGCGCTTCGGGCAGATCGTCGACGATGCGGCAATCCAAGATCGTTGCGCCGTTCTGCTCCACGGCGATTTCGATTTCGGTGGCGCTGGAGAGGGAAGGCGCGTTGCTCCACGAGCGTCCGACGGTGATCTCGTAAGCTGCGGGCAAACGGAGCCAGTCAAAAAACGCCGCAGCCAAAACGAGCGCGTCCCACGGAATCATTCCGAGCCCCCACCACGCGTTGAAGAACCCTGGCAACGCCAATGCGAGTCCCGAAACCAGCAGCCATATGGTGCGCGGAGTGAAGCCGAACGCAAACCATCGGCGGCGTAGCTTGCATTGCCCACGCATGGATTCGGGATGGAGTGAAGCGGAGATCATTTCAAATCAAAGAGGGCTCAAACAGGCACTTCAAAGAGGAAGGTCAAGCGCCACTGTTAGCGCATAATCCAGCTTTCGCATCTTGCCTGGCGAGAGGGATCCGACCCACTGTGTCAATATGTTTTTTTGCATGCTTCTCAGATCGTCGCAGTGGATCCAGCATTCGCGCTTCATACCTTCATCGATCCCAATCGCCACCTGCGTCGCGAGCCCTTGTCCTTCGGTCATCACCGCCGCACAAACCAGCGAAGGGAATTTTGAGTCAACGAGCGTTTGCCGGCTCACGACCACAAAGGTCCGGTGCTGTTTTGTATCTCCTCCGGGTTTGAATACGCGATACAGCTCGCCTCTTTTCATCGCGCGTCATCTCCCCATTCAATTGGTGCTTGATATTCGTCGAGTTCGCGGGACTCACGATTCAGGTAATCGGCATTGGCATTGATCAATTCCAAGTCTCGCGCGTTGATGGCTGCCCGCACTTTGGCCTTGAAATACTCACGAAGTACGTTCTCGATAAAGGCCGACCGCGAGGCTTTCGAACCAGCAGTGCGATCTATCTGGGCGAGAACATCCGACGAAAGTGTGATTGAAGTCTTCTCTTTCATACTACTATCATACCACCTTTATCGCCGCGGCACCGCAACCGCCGCAACCACGTCGTTCAGCACGCGATCGGCATCGAAGCCTTCCAATTCGGCTTCGGGCTTGAGCAGGATGCGATGGCGGAGCACGGGCAAGACGGCGCGTTTTACGTCGTCGGGAATCACGTAGTCGCGGTCTTCAAAAGCGGCGAAGGCCTGGGCCACGCGCAACAGGCAGATGGCGGCGCGCGGGCTTGCGCCCAGAGCCAGCATGGGCCACTCGCGCGTGCGGCGCACCAGATCTAGGATGTAGCCGTAGAGATCCGCTTCTACGCGGATGGCGCGAATTTCGTTGCGCGCGGCTTCGAGGAGCTCGGCGGTGAGCGGCTGGATTTTCGCGTCATCGAGCAGGCTTACGCTCGTGCCGTGATGCCGCTCCAGCATTTGCCGCTCTTCGTCCGCGTTGGGATAGCGCACCTTGATCTTGAGCAGAAAACGGTCGAGCTGCGCTTCGGGTAGCGGATACGTGCCCTCAAAATCGATGGGGTTCTGGGTGGCGAAGACCGTGAACCACTGCGGCAACTGTCGCGCGACGCCGTCGCTGGTTACCTGGCGCTCTTCCATGCATTCCAGCAGCGCCGCCTGAGTGCGCGGGGGCATGCGGTTGATCTCGTCGACTAGCAAAATGTCTGTAAAGACAGGGCCGGCGTGAAATGTGAAGGCATCGGAGCCAGGCTTGAAGATGGTGGTGCCCAGAATGTCGGCAGGCATGAGGTCGGGCGTACCCTGCACGCGCTGGAAGCTGAGTCCAAGCAGCCGGCCAACCGACTTCACGATCAGGGTTTTGGCGATTCCCGGCACGCCTTCGAGCAGTGCGTGGCCTTGCGTTAGCACGGCGACAAGAACTTGGCCGATCACTTCGCCTTGCCCGGCTATTACGCGTCCCAGCTCGGCGTGCGCGCGCGTCAGCAGCTCCTGCGTGGCCTTGAGGGTTGTGCCTGGCGCCTGCGCGTCCTGTTGCAACGGATTCTCTTCGCTCATTCCGGTCTCCTTGCCTTGTCGGTCCTAATATCGATTCCAGGTAGTGGTTCAGTTCGAAGCAAACGACCCTCAGGGGCTAAAGCCCGCGACGACTTGCAGCTTTTTGCGGCACGAGTAAACTCGTGCCCTTTCAAAACAAACTCAGACTAATGCACCACGGTGTTACAAATTCATTTTCAATCGTAGGTCCTCGCTCTTGCGGCTCGATCCAATGCTTCGCCGTGGCGACTGAGAGCCTGCACCAGCGCCAGCGCTTTCTTGGGCTGCAAGGTGTCGTTCCCGATCGCTTGCTCGCACTCCGCCAAATCCTTCTCGAGCGTTTCCAGGGCTTGCGGAAAACGCCGGCGGAGGGCAAAGCCTAGGTCTTCCGCACTCATCTTTGCTCCTTTGAGTCCACACAAATCGCCCATGTGCCGCCGGAAACGCTCATACGCAAGGTCCACCGATGTTGCCGACGCGCCCGCCTCGGCGTAGAGCGAACCCAGCGCCTCAAGAAACTCCACCGGCGTGGCGCGCACCGGCGCCGGCAGGTCGCGCACGGGCCCGCGCCGCCGGCTGAAGCTAAATATCACCAGCAATCCAATTCCGAAAAGGCCCGCCTTGAGCAGATTCAGCGCCACGCCGCTGGCAAAGTACCAGTTCGAATAAACTTCGCCGTGCAACGATTCATCCCAATAGAAATGATGGTCCTGGGGCGCGCCCAGGGAATTCAAAAACAGATTCAGGTTCTGGGCGCGCTGAATTGAGCCGTTTTCAAGCGGTGTGGAGCTGGCCCACCAGATCACCTCGCCCTTGCCGCTCGTGTACTCGACCACGGCGGGCGATCCAGCGCAGTTGTACTCAACGCGGTCGAGCGGCTGGTCCGATCCCCATGCGGCCTCGGGAACCATCCACACTTCGCCCGACGAGGCCAATGGGTCGAGCCCCTGCGGTGTGAGCTTGCAGGCCGCCCCAAATTGCTGCGGAGGCAGGGCGTTTCCGCTTGGCGCCAGGATCCCTCCCGACCATCCGGTCAACAGCACGCGTCCGCCCCGCGCAACAATGTCTTTCACGGCTTTGAGGTCTTCAGGTGAAGTGGGGTCGGGCTCGGCGAAGATCACTACCGTTTGCTCGTCGGTAAGCGCCGGCAAGTCGCTCAGCGGCCGCTCCCACCGTTCGACGTCATAACCGTTGGCCTTGAGCAATTCGTAGGCGGCGCGGGCGCCATGCTTGCCTGTTCGATAGGTGCTGGGCACAGGGTTGTTGTCGCGGTCTTCACTACGCGCAAAAAAAGCCGTGACCACAGCCAGTACGACAACCGCGCAGATACAGCCGATGAGCAGTTTGCGATCTCTGGGGTCGAGTGATGCGAAGAGCTTCATTCCGCTTGCACTCCCAGCTCCGCGGCTAGCGCCATTGCAGAATTGAAGTCGGTGGCCGCGGCATCGCGCCCGCCGTACCACGTGCGTTCAAAGCTGCGCGTGAGCGCCGTCAACGTGGGCTTGCGCGGATCATTGCCGCGCAACAGGCCGAGATATTCCCGCGGCGTGCGCGCGCGGTCGGCCGGCCATGAACGGCCCGATTCGAGGCGGGCAATCGACGCCCAATAGACGGAATGAATGGCCTCGCGCCACAGGCCCCCTGCCGCCGCGGCCTGAGCATCCTTAACCCACAACTGCCATTCGCGCGCCGAGGGCGATCCCGGAGCGGGCTCGACATCAGGAACGAGGCGTACCCGCGCGCTACGCTCGATGCGGATGAAAAACCAGATCAACACAATGCAGATTCCGCCCAGCAGCAAGCCCTCGAGCAACCGCGCAGCCCACGGCGCTCGCGCCCCCATCCCCGCGAGGCTCGTCAGGATTCTGTCGAAGAGGTTTCCGAGCCATTCCAGGACGCGATCCCTGACCGAAACTTTGGTCACTCCCTGGTACTCGCGCTGGGCCAGAATCGCGTCGAGGGACTTTCGTTCGTCAGTGTAGGCGGGATTGGTCGCGAGCGGACTTTCAGCCTGCCGTTCATCCATCTGGAGGCGCTGGCGCGCGTCGTTGAGTAAATCGCTCATGTTCTTAGGTTGGCTTTTAGCGCTCGAATGCGCACCTACGGCAACGGGCTGCGCCGCACTGCCTTTGTCCCCAGCGTGGATCAGTACACTTCGCAGCCAGTCGTAGCGCACCTCGCGCGCCTGCGATGCGGTGGCGCCTGGACCCTGCACACGATCGTTGGGGCCAACGCGATCGGGATCGCAGGCGATGTTATTCGCAGGTGCCGGTTTTTTGAGCTTGAGCTGCGCCTGGCAATCGGCAACTACGTTGTCCAATGCATTCAGGTGCTGGCGGTACTCGGCAAAATTCACATCGCGCCAGCCCGCGTTGGAAGGAAGCTGCTGAGCGCGCACATGCGGCACGGCGGTCGCCAGCACGAACAACGCTGCGACAAGCGAAAGCAAGACATCGGGGGCCAGCCTCGCCGTCACTCCACCGCTCCATTTACGCGACCCCGACCGCATCGAATTCATCGCTCTTCCACGCTATCAGGCGGCGTAACCGGCCCGAAACCTCCAGCGCTATCGCCCGGCGATGCCGCGGATGGGGTTTGCGCGAGCCCGAGAATCCCAGCGGGCACGCTTTGCGGTTGCGGAGGCGTGAGACCTGCCCGCTGCATCATCCACTCAATGTCGAAGCCTTCCTTGCGGATGCGTTGGTCGTAGTAAAACAGGACGGCAGCGATCATATAGATCGGCGCCAGCAGCACCTTCGAAATGAAATCCAGACCTACGCGCACGATCTCGGTCACCACCATTACTGTCGACGAATTCGCGATGGTGATTCCCGCCGCGGGGAGCACCGCAACAAGGATCAGTAGGGGAACGGCCAGGGCCATTCCTATAGCAAAAGCCAGCGCCGCGACCAGCAGATTGGTGACAAAGATGCGGCCGCGCGTTCCCTGGCTCAGATGCCACGAGCGGACGATCGAATCCCAGGCGGTTTTCTTCTCTACAATGCACGCGGGCATGCCTAGCGCGAAAGTTAATGTCAACCAGATGATGACGCCAAACGCCACAACTCCCACCAGAACCATCGCGAAGCCGAGAACAAAACGCGCGCCAAGATCAGCGTCGGGGCGGGATACAAAGTAGATGAGCGGCCCGATGATGACCATGGCAGCGACCATGGGGAGAAAGGCGGCCAGAATTCCTTGCAGCAGCAGATACCACAAGTAAGTCCAGAACCGTGTGTGCACGCTCTTGAGCGTGGCGCGGATCGTAGGCTTCTCGCCGAGGTGCACGCTGACGGTGGCCTGCGTGATGCCTGCGTAGGAATAAACGTACACGGCAAGGTAAATGGGCAGGGCGACGATCACAAGAAGGGCGATGATCCCGATCTCCGCGGGAGACAGCTCCCCGGCCCTGCTGCTCGCAATCCCGGGAATGACGAAGATGGCTCCGGCGGGAATGGCGAGAGCGAATACGATCAGCAAGGGCAGCGCTGCCGTGCCCACAAACAGCCAGAAATTGCGCCGGTAGAGCTGCGCCGTGCGGTCAAGAATTTCGCCGAGATTCAGAGGCCGTAACTGGTTGTCCATTCCACCCCTCGTGAGCACGGAACCTCAATTACGGCCCGCGCTGCTGTTCCGGGAAAGGCGTTCGCCGTGAGCACTGCCGGAAGACATTTTTCCGGCCACGATTCCGCGCAAAGAATCAAGTCCGTGAACGCTTGCACGGATCGTAGCACAAGGTGCGTGTTCTCCTGATCATTCGCCCAAAAAGACGGGCGAGAGGATGGGCACAGGAGGGTTCTTCTTCAAGCGGTTGGAGACCTACTGACGCTTCGCTTGGCGGTCCGCCTTGACGGCCGAAAAAATGTCTGGGAAACTACTAACTAATCCTTTAGTTGTTCGTCTATTGGAATGCAAGAGACGTTCGACTGAGACAATAAACAAACAGAATCAACAGGTTAGCGATGCCGCCAAGGAAATCCAATACGCTTACCGAAGCCGAGCTCAGGCTGATGAAGATCCTGTGGCGGAGGGGCGAGTCGGCAGTCACCGACTTGGTGGCCGCATTGCCCGAGAGCGAACCGCTGGCCTATAACTCGGTGCTTACCACGATCCGGATCCTCGAACAGAAGGGCTATGTGGAGCACCGGCAGGAGGGCCGCGCGTTCGTGTACATCCCTTGCGTTGCGGAGGACGAGGCGAGCCGCACGGAGGTTCGCAATGTGCTCGGGAGGTTCTTTGGCAACTCGCGTGAGCAACTGGTGTTATCACTATTGGGCGATGACGAGATTGGCGCCGAAGAGTTAGAGCGGCTGAAGGAAGCGATTCGCAGCGCCAGCGCGGAAAAGGGGAGCGGGGGATAGATGTTCCAGACCCTCACGATTGGTGGAGTGCACGCGGCGCTGGCCCGCGCGGGCGGATGGCTGGTTGCCTTTGCGCAAACCGCGGCGCCCGTGGCGGTCGCGGCCATGTGGCAGGGCGCGGCAATCGCACTGGTTCTATGGGTTTGCCTTGGCTTAACATCACGCGTCAAAATTCACATCGGCGCTGCGCAGCGCTTCATCATTTGGGCCGCGGCCTTCACGGTCGTTGTTGGTCTTGGGTTTCTGCCCTGGCTTGCGCGCAGCGCGTCAGGTGTAATCGCGCTCAACGCTATGCCGGGCGCACCGGCTGCCACGCCCTGGTTTCGGATTGACGACCGCTGGGCATTGGCGATCGCTGCGCTGTGGCTGGTGGCATCGCTAGTGCGCGCGGCTAGCCTCGCCGTCCACTCACTGCACCTGCGCCAGTTGTGGAATTCAGCCACGCCCGTTGAAGTAGATGCGCATTTGTGCGCTCTGCTTACTGCTGCCTGTCCGACGCGACGCGACCATTCACGTAAAGTCGCCGAACTTTGCACGACGCGCAGGCTCGACCGCCCCTGCGTGATTGGCTTTTTCGCGCCGCGCATTCTGATTCCTGAATGGCTCTTCGCGCGCCTGACGCCTGGCGAACTTGAGCAAGTGGTTCTGCACGAGGCCGAACACCTGCGCCGCCGCGACGATTGGACCAATCTTTTCCAAAAGCTGGCCTTGGTTCTGTTCCCATTGAACCCTGCGCTGGTGTGGATCGAAAGCCGCCTGTGCCGCGAGCGTGAGATGGCTTGCGACGAGGGCGTGGTGCGCCGGACACAAGCGCCGCGCGCCTACGCGGAATGCCTCACCAGCCTTGCCGAACGGCAAATCGAGGTTCGCCTGGAGCGACGCCGCGCCCACGCGCTTTCACTTGGCGCATTTGAGCGCCGTCCCGAGTTGGTGCGCCGCGTCTACAGCATTCTCGCGCGCAAACAGGCGCTTCATCCCGTGGCCGCGCGAGCTCTGGTGGGCGTTGCCGGATGCGGCCTGCTGATTGCTTCAGTGGAATTGGCGCGTTGCCCGCAGATGGTGGCTTTTGTGCCCGCGGCGCAGACGGCGACGCTCAAGACGCAGGCGGAGCGCGGCAATTCCGGTTTGCGCGTGGTGGAAATCAAGGCGGTTTTGCCCGCAAGGGACAGGGTTGCGCCGCTCACTCCTGCTTTATCGCGCCGGGCCGTAACGAAACCGGTTGAGCCGGTGGGCGCATCGCAGCAAGAGCTCGCGTCGACAAGCGAAGCTCCGCGGGAGGTGCTGCTGCGGGCAGAAATGCCGGATGCAGACGGGGATATAGCCGGGCAAGATACGAATTCCGCCTTTGCCGGCGAACCGCGATATATCGAGCTGACCACGTGGGAAGAAGTGCGAACTTCGCGGTGCCACGGCAGACAATTCGCCGACTATGACACGGATGCGCCTGCGCCGGGACAATCTGTGGATGCCGCAAATCCAACTCACAGGCGGACATTCACGCGGATCACCTTCACGCGGCTGATACTTGCGGTGTATCCGATCAGCTTTGGGCCCAACGGTCCTGTGCCCGACGCGAAACCGGCACCCGCAGAAGATTCCGGCCAGCCTCCCGCTCCATTGCCTCAGAGCGGCTGGCTGGTTTTCAAACTCTAACCAGAAATTTCAATTCCAATGGAGATCATTATGTCGATGACAACTAATTCATTAGTAGCAAGAGCGAAAAAGCTAGCTGTGCCGGCAGGCATTCTGGCTACGTTTCTTTTTGTTTTTACGTTTTTCTTTGACCACAACAGGGCGATGGCAGCCGCTGCGGGGCCGCTGGACGACTCCAGCGTGTCTTCGCTGGTGGCGCTTGACAACGCGGTGGAAGCGGTTGCCGCACGCGTTACGCCTGCTGTCGTCAACGTCGCGGTGACCTCGCGGGTTTCGGACGATGAGCAAGGCGAGAGACACGGGCGCGGGCGCGGACAGGATTCTGGTGGCATCAATCCGCAGGATTTGCCGCCGGGATTGCGGCAGTTCTTCTTCGGACAAGGCGGGCCCGGGGGCGGACAAGGTATGAAACCGCAGCCGCAGATAGAGCATGGGGTGGGGAGCGGCGTGATCATTTCTCCGGATGGATACATTGTGACCAACGACCACGTGGTGGATGGCGCGACGGAGATGCGGGTCACAATGAACGACCGGCGGGTATTTACCGCGAAGTTAGTGGGCGAGGACAAACTCAACGACCTGGCAGTTATCAAGATCGATGCGAAGAACTTGCCCAGCATTTCCTGGGGAGAGTCGACGAAACTGCATCCCGGTCAGACGGTGCTGGCTTTCGGCAGCCCGTTCGGTTACTTCCAGTTCTCGGTAACTCGGGGTATCATCAGCGCGCTCAACCGGCCTAACCCTTACACCGACGATGCGCGCAAGCCGGGCGATTTTATTCAGACTGACGCGGCCATTAATCCCGGTAACTCGGGCGGCCCGCTGGTAGATGCGCACGGCGAACTGATCGGCATCGACACTTTCATCATTTCGAACAGCGGCTCGTTTGCAGGCGCGGGCTTTGCGATTCCGTCGGAGATTGCGAAGGCCTCTGTGGACCAGATCATCAAGACCGGTACGGTGCATCACGGTTACCTGGGCATCAGCATGAACGACGTGACGCCCGACAACGCGCAGTTTTTCAACTTGCCTGACGCCAGCGGCGCAGTTATCAGCCAGGTTACGCCCGATTCGCCCGCGGGCCGCGCCGGACTGAAGAACGGCGACGTGCTGCGCGAACTGAACGGGAAGAAGATCATGGACGGGCGCGAGCTACAGGTTGCGGTGAGCGAAACCGCGCCGGGAACGGCGCTTGAGCTGGGCATTCTGCGCGACGGCAAGCCCGAGAGCATTCACTTAACAGTGGGGGAGTTCCATAAAGAGGCGCCTGAAGAAGCCAGCAACGGAGGCGCGGGCGAGCAACGCGGACGGCTGGGACTGACGGTTGCGGATCTGTCGCCTGACGTGCGCCAGCAACTGCATGTGCCGGAGCAGGTGCATGGCGCGGCCATTGAAGAAGTGCGCCCCGGCAGCGCGGCGGACAATGCGGGCCTGACTGCCGGCGACGTGATTCTCGAAGTGAATCGCCATCCGGTGGCGGATGCCGATAACTTCGTGAGCCAAGTTCACGCGGTGCCGCAGAACAAAGACATTCTGCTGCTGGTGTGGTCGAACGGTGGAGCGAGTTATCGCGTGGTGCATCCGGAAGAGGGCGCACAGAACGGGTTGTAAGTGGGGAGTTAGCTGAGTTAGTGGGGTTGGCGGAGCTAGCGGAGTTAGCGGCGTTAGCGAGATGCAACCCCGCGCGGCGGGAGACCGTCGAAGGCGTTGCCCGGGACAAGGGTTTTGGGAGACTCGGGTAACTCGCGCGCCCAGCTCAGAGTCGGGGGACGTCTGGGTTGGGCGCCGTGTGTTGGGGCGGGGAGCAAATTTTTGTTTGTTGCGTTGGGGCTGGGTGCAGGCGCGGAAGTCCCGTGGAATCAACGCAAATGTTCGTTTCGGGGGTGCGCTGAGTCGGCCAAATGTTCGCTCAAGCGGTGTCACTTGCCCCGCAAATGTTCGCTCGTTAGGTTGCGGTTTTTCGAGGGGAATACCTTGAAATTGACCATTTAATAGAATTCAAAACCATGAAATTGACCAAATAAGAGAAGTGAAAACCACAGAATTTCCCATCAACACGTGAAAACGGGGTCGGAGATGTGTTTTGGGGCGGTTTTGAGCCTGTTTGGTCTGGCAGAAGGCGTTTACTTGGGCACCGCGCAGGGGCACGACCGCGCTCCCGGACGCTGGGGCGTTTTGAGGAGTAATCCCGACAATCGCTCTTAACCATCTGTCAATGAGCGCATTGCCCTGTTATCGCCAGTTGAGACCCGGATCAGATGATATGCCAGTCTCTTGCCCAGACCCTGCGAGCTCTGCCGGGGCTCGGCAGAGGTCTCCTCGTTATGCTATAGCTGCAGTAAATCGTAGGCGACGCGCTTTTGGAGAGATGGAGAGAGATTCGCCCGCTTAGCGAATTGGGACCAACTGTCAATGGCGCTACGAACATCAGATAGGACGTTCTCGGGCTTTCTTACGCTGAAACGATTAGCAACCTCTAGAAGATCCGCCTTGGAGATGTCTTTGAACTTTTGGTTGACACTCATCAAATGCTGATAGGTCCACTTACCCATTGGGTTGTAGGCGTGTGTCACATCGTAGGCTGGTGAAAGACTCCACGGTTGTCCCTGTCGGAGAATGAAGCCAAAGTTCTTGGTGTGATCGTCACAATTGCGCCCCATTACATTGAATGCCATGCGACGGAAAATTTGGTTCAACGCATCATCGTCGAGGGCGAGCTCGCTAGCCGTCATGAAGAGTTGCGAGTAGTCGTGTGTGTCGCGTTGCCGAAAGTCAAGATGATTGATTCCACACAGCGTCTGGATGTGGTGTTTCAGAGTCTTTCCACCAATCACTTCACGATCAAATCGCTTGGTCATGAAGTGAGCGCGTCCATTTTCCTCGAGCAAGCGCGAATCCGACATCCTGATGCCTGCAGCCGTTGCCATCAAATAGTATGCAAATTCAATTCGACCGTAGCCTTCGCCGGTTCCGAGTTCCTCATCTTTGCCTACTCCATCGAATTTCAACAGCCAATGCTCAAATCCTGGGGCGGCATCGAATTGTCCGCTCCGCACTTCGTCCGTTGCCGGATTCCATGCGATAACGGCCTTCGCTCGGGC
>Ga0302189_10000422_pt1 | contig 36719 bp, 30 predicted proteins | sample II_Bog_E2_2_FD_194551 | JGI IMG/M metagenome (GOLD analysis project Ga0302189, IMG submission 194551) | Peat permafrost microbial communities from Stordalen Mire near Abisko, Sweden - II_Bog_E2_2 | ecosystem: Environmental > Terrestrial > Soil > Wetlands > Peat | place: Sweden: Abisko...
TGATTAGTGATTAGTGGTCAGTGATCAGATTTGAGTTGTCAGTTTTCAGAAACCAGTTGTCCGTGGTCGTCGCCTCGCTGCTCACAAACCACTGACCACTGTCTTACTCCAACCGAATTCGATCCACGTTGTCCCAGCGCGACATATCGGAAAGAATCACCGTGTCGCCTTCCTTCAATCCTTCAAGCACCTGAATGCTGTTCACCGAAGCGCGACCCACCTTCACCGGCACTCGTGTGGCGCCCTTGCCGTCGGCATCAACCCTGAACAAGCTCAGCGTCGAGTTCTCGTTGCCCAGCGCGGGACGGCCAACATAAAGAACATCCGTCATGCGCTCGAGGTCAATTGTCCCGTCTACACTCAGCGAAGGAACCGCGCCCGGCGGCAGCGGCCCATCAAGCTCTACGTCAACCGTGCGCGTTCCGTTCACGACAGTGGGATCGATTCTGGTAACGTGGCCGGGAATAACGCCGTTGTGCGTATCGATCGAGGCCTGTTGCCCAATCTGAATGTCGCGCGCCTGCGTCTCGGCAATTTGCAATGCGGCCTTGAGCTTGTCGAGCTGAATCACCTCGGCCACTGAAGTTCCCGCCGTCACGTGCTGGCCCACCTGCAATGGAACCGTTAGCGCCGCCACTGCGCCGGATATTCCCGCCCTCACCTCAAGCGCTTGCGTCTGCTTCTCGTAGAGGTCCAGTAGCGCCTTGGCCTGATCGATCTTGGTCTGGGATGAAGCGAGCTGAACCTCGATGGCCCTCTGATTCACATCGAGCTGCTGTTGGCTGAGCTTGTGCTGAACAGTCAATTGATCGGCCGTGTTTTTTGATTTGTTGTAGGCAATGCCGGCGATCACGCCCAGGTCATAGAGAGCTTTGTCCGTCTGCGCCTGCAACTGGTCCTGCGTATAGTCGGAGTTCACCTGCGCCGCCGCAGTCTTCTTGTCCATCAGCGTGCTTTCGAGCGTCGCCTGCAGGCTCTTGTAGTCGGCCTGCGCCGCCTTCATCGCCAGCTTCGCGTTCAGCAGCTCCTGCTCTAGTTGCGGATCGGCCAGGTCCATCAGAATCGTGTCTGGCGTGACCTTGGCGCCGGGCAGCACGCGTATGCGGACAACAGTCGCGTCCGTCTGCGCGGGAATCAGCTCGATGCTGTCCTCGCGCGGAACCAACGTGCCCGTAGACCCGCGCACCTGCCGGACCATCGGGCCGCGCTTGACCGTGTCCGGCCAAATCGTCGAGCGGTCCACCGTGGGCGCAGCCGGCTTAAGTCGCGACAGCCCAAGCAACGCCACCGCCAACCCCACCACCACCACGCCGGCCAGAATCCAGCGCCTGCGCTTCATCTTCTGCAACAAATCTGGGCGTGCGATATCCATGCCAGAAATCATTGCATTTGCCATGCCAAAGATGCCGCCCCACATCGCCATGAAATTAAATAACTTAGCAAATTCATCCGCCAGGAAAATCGCCCAGAGTGACCGTTTCCAGCGTGGCACTGTTCGATTTCGAACAGTGAGTGCTCCACGGCTCAAGCTCTGAGTACAATTGCCGTATGAACGATTTAGCTGAATCTGTCGCTCATGGTTTTGTGCGCGCCATCAACCGTCAGGACGTTGAGGCGCTCGCCCGTTCGATGACCGCCGAACATCGATTTATCGACTCGCTCGGCGGAGTTTTGGTGGGCCGCGACAAAGTGAAGGCGGCCTGGACGGCATACTTTCGCATGGTTCCGGATTACGCCATCGCCGTGGAAGAAACCCTCTGCGATGGACCGGTTGTAGTGATGCTGGGCGTGGCGCGTGGAACCTACTCGCCCGACGGCCAATTGCTCAAAGAGAATCAATGGGAAACGCCGGCAGCTCTGCGTGCGTTTATCGAAGACGGCAAAGTCGCAGAATGGCGCGTTTATGCTGATAACGAGCCCATCCGTCAGAAGGTGAGAGCGTCATGAAAATTTTCCTCGGCATCCTCGCCGTCCTCGTCATCGCTGCCACCTTCTTTGCCGACTACAAATGGCGCCAGTGGATCGCCGCCCGCCGCCGTGACCGTCAATCGCCTCCTGACTCTTTCTGATTTCCCCCGCCGCAATGCTCTTCAGGGACCCTCTGCACGAGTCCAGACTGTGTCAGGGCACGACTTTGGTCGTGCCGCAAATGCAACAAAATGAAAGCGGGCTTCAGCCCCTGAGGGAATTTTCACTCAAATTGACTCGCTTCTAACTCGCCAGCCGCCCCGCTGCGGGTGGTTACAATAATCAAGAGGGAGCCGTCCAACCAATATGTCTCATTCTTTAGCTCTTGCCCATCGCTTTCCTGCTCTTCGTTCGCGCACCGGCCTCTGGCTCAGCTTTGCCGGAGCCGCGCTGTTGATCGCCGCCGCTGCCCAGGCCCAGTTTGTCCCTCCTGCGTCCGGAACTCAGGTGCACGACGCCTCCGCCCTCAAGCCGCCCGCTGGCGCCCGCGTGGCCATCGTCGAGTTTGCGGACTACGAGTGTCCCGACTGCGCGCGCGCCAACCCGCTCCTCAAAGAGGCTGCGGCCAAATACAAGATTCCTCTGGTGCTTCACGATTTCCCGCTGCCCATGCACAATTGGAGCTTCACCGCGGCGGTGAATGCCCGCTGGTTCGACACCAAGAGCAAGGCCCTGGGCGACGAATACCGCGACCAGGTCTTCGCCAACCAGATCTCCATCTACAGCCCGGTAATCCTGGCCCAGTTCACTCAGAAGTTTGCCGCTGACCACCACGTCGCCCTGCCCTTCGCCCTCGACCCGCAAGGCAAGCTGGCCGCCGGGGTCAAGGCCGACTACGCCCTCGGCCAGCGCATCGGCATCGAGCACACCCCCACTATCTGGGTGGTCACCGCCAACTCCAAAGGCGCGCCCTTTGTCGAGGTCGTCGACCGCAGCAAGCTCTTCCAACTCATCGACCAGGCCATCGCGGACACCCGCTCGCGATAACTCCCTCAGCCTCACATCAAAACGGCGCATCCCGCTCTGGGATGCGCCGTTTCTTATTACGCGGCCGATTCCGCTCAACTCCCAGCCTGAATCCGCTTCGCAATACAACAAAAACTCATGAGCATTTCCTTATGCAAGAGGTCTCCAGCCGGTACCATCCGTGCCGATAACAAAACTGGAGCTGTCTTCGAGCCCGGTCCACGCTTTCCAAGACTGCTCAGCACCTTCCACCTGGAGCGCCACCCATGTTCCACGCCCGCCTCTTGTGCCGCACGGCAGCCTGGCTCGCAGCCTCGCTTCTCTTGCCTGCGGCGGCCTTGGCTGGCGGACCAAAATTCGTCGCCGGGGGCAGCTACTTCAATCCGGGCGTCGTAGGCCAGCCTCTCCACTGGGCCAATGGCCAACTCAACTACTACGTCGATCAGGGCCCACTGAACGCTTCCGTCACCAATCAGCAAGCTCGTGCCATGGTCGATGCGGCAGCGGCTCTCTGGAACGCCATTCCCAACGCCGGCGTTACCCTCACCGACAAGGGCACGCTGAATGAAGACGTCAGCGGCGCCAACATTGTCGTCTCCGGCACAAACTTCACCGTGACCGGTCAGCAGCTCGACCAACTCGGCGTCATCACCGCGCCCGCCGACATCACCCCATCTGCCACTTCCTATCCGCTCAGCATCATCTTCGACACCGACGGCTCGGTGATCGACACCATCTACGGTGCAGGAGTCAGCGCGCAAAACAGTTGTCAGAACAACGGCGTCTACGTCTGGCTCGACAACGTCAACCCCGACGCGACCTTCGCCCACGGCCTCATCGTGCTCAACGGCCTTTGCGCCACCAGCGCCAACCTTCTCGAAATGATGAGCTTTGAGCTGGAGCGCGCCTTTGGCCGGATTCTCGGCCTTGACTACGCGCAAGTGAATCCCGGCGCGCTCACGAACGGTGAAACCAACGGTACACTCGGCTGGCCGGTGATGCAGCCCGTCAGCGGCCTTTGCGGCCCCACCGGCGGCGCTTGCATCCCCAACCCCTCGGTCCTGCGCTGGGACGACATCGCCGCCCTCAATCGCATCTACCCCATCACCGCCGCGAACCTGGCCAATTTTCCCGGCAAGCAGATCACCGCGGCCAACGCCGTCTCCATCCAGGGAACCATCAGCTTTGAAAATGGCCTGGGAATGCAGGGCGTGAACGTGGTCGCCCGTCCGCTAGACGCCAGCGGCAAGCCGCTCTACCAGTACGCAGTGAGCTTCGTCTCCGGCTCATCCTTCAGCGGCAACCATGGCAACCCAGTCACCGGATTCGATGATCTCAACGGCAACCCGCTCACCATGTGGGGATCGAACGAAGCCGCGCTGCAAGGTTTTTTTGACCTCAGCGGAATGCCGCTGCCTCCCGGCACAACCACGGCCAATTATCAAGTCACATTCGAGGCAGTGAATCCCAATTACATCCTCTCGAACTCCGTCGGCCCTTACCTCGACGGCTCGCCTGCGCCATCGGGAACCCTCGCAGCAATTTCCGTGCCCAATATGTCTGCGGGCAGCAATCAGACGCTCACCGTCAGCGTGGAAAACTCCGCCGCCAGCGGCTACGACGACGCCATCGGAACCGAAGCCGCGCCACGTATGCTCTCCACCAGCGGCCTCTGGAGCGGCCGTCTGAGCCAGGTTGGCCAGACCGATTGGTTTACTTTCCCAGTGCGCGGCGGGCGCACATTCACCGTGGTCACCGAAGCGCTGGATGAGACCGGCGCGCCCACCAACTCCAAAGCCATGCCCTCGCTCGGCGTCTGGGACGCATTTGCCGCGCCCGGCACAGCAGCCGTGGGCTCCGAAGCAGGGTTGGATGGCCTCGCCACTGGCGAAAGCTGGCTTCAGGTCTCCGCCTCAGCCTACGACGTGGTCCGCCTCGGTGTTGCCGATGAGCGCGGCGACGGCCGTCCCGACTACGCATACGAGGGCTGGGTGCTCTACGCCGACACTGTTTCCCCGGCACGTCTGCCCTCATCGGGCGGAGCCATCGTCATCCACGGCATGGGTTTTCGCCTCGCCGACACGGTTTTGGTCGGCGGTCAGGCGGCCGTGATCACCAGCATCTCGCCCAACGAAATCACTGCCATCGCGCCCGCAGCCGCCAGCGGAGTCACCGGCTCGGTAGATGTCGAGGTGGACGACCAACCCATCTACTTCGCCTCAACCATCATCTCCGGCGGCATCAGTTACGACTCCGGCTCCGGCGACGCGCTCACCCTCATGAGCGCAAGCGAACCCTCAGGCACAGTGCCCATCGGCGTGCCGGAGGCCTTTTCCGTCATCGCCCTGGGAGCCAACCAAGTCCCCGCCGGCGGCGTCTCCGTCATCTACACCCTCGTCAGCGGAACCGCGACCCTGGGCTGCGGTCAGAAAACCTGCACCGTCACCACCACCGGCGACGGCCGCGCCACCATGAACGTGACGGCAGTCAGCAGCGCCTGGTCAATCGTCATGGCATCGCTGACCAACGGCTCCATCCTCAAAATCGAGTTCTGTGGCGGAACGCCCCCCACTCTCACCTCGCTCACGCCCATGCTCTCGCTGGCCGCCGGAGCCTCCATCACCTGGACGGTCGAAGCCCTGGCGCTGACCAACGGCAATCCCGCCACTGGCCAATCCGTCGCCTGGCAAACCACATCGAGCGGCATCACCTTCCAGAGCGGCGCAGTCCTCACCAACTCCAGCGGCATCGCCGCCAAGGCGCTCACTGTCGGCCCGCTCACCGAAGGCCAAACCGTCACCGCCAAAGCCTGCGTCAACGGAACCACTCAGTGCGTCACCTACACCGCTTACGGCGCGCGCCCCGAGTACGCGACCCTCACCGCCGTCTCCGGCACTTCGCAAAGCCTCTCCGTCAGCGGAACCGCCAGCCAGATTACCCTCCGCGTCCTCGACATGGACGGCAACCCCATGGCCGGCGCAACGGTCGCGCTCTATCAGGCGCTCTATGCCTGGGCGCCGGCCTGCCCCACGCATGGCCGCTGCTCCCAGTCCGACCTGCTGGCAACGCAAGCCTCCACAGCCTCTTCCGCCCTTGACGGCTCCGTCACCTTCACCCCCGCATCTCTGCCCGCCGTGGCCACCAACCTCACCGCCCTCGCCGTCACCGGCAACACCGCCAGCCTCAACATCGCCATCGAGCAGCACCGGTAGAGGAGCACAATCCGGGTGCCCCACCCTCGCCGCGTCCTTGTTTTTGCGGCTAGGGTGGGATATCTACAGCCCTTTATAGCTTTTTATAGTTTTTACAACTCCGAATCACCCACAAATCCGGTGCCTGGAAAACCACAAACCCATTCTCCTGTCACCTATTGCCACTCTCCCGCATCCTCTAGGTGAGAGGTTCACAATTTGGGCGAACTAACCCGACCGATTCAACAGCCGCTCACTTACAGGCCCCGCGTCGTCATCGTCGGCGGCGGCTTTGCCGGCATTCACGCCGCCCGTGGCCTTGCCCGCCTGCCCGTGGACGTAACCCTGGTGGATCGCCGCAACCATCACACCTTCCAGCCGCTCCTTTATCAAGTGGCTCTCGCGGTCCTCTCGCCAGCCGACATCGCGCAGCCCATCCGCACCATCCTGAGCCGCCAGCAGAACGCCCAGGTGCTCATGGAGGAGGTAACCGGCATCGACCCCGATGCGCGCCAAATCACCCTCGCCAGCGGCGCACAGCTCCCGTACGACTACCTGGTGCTGGCCACCGGCGCCACCCACTCCTACTTTGGCCGCGACGACTGGGCTCCGTTTGCGCCGGGACTCAAAACCGTCGAGGACGCCATCGAGATTCGCCGCCGCGTGTTGCTCGCCTTCGAACTGGCTGAGCGCCAGATGGTCGAGCACGGCTGGCACCCTCCGCTCAATTTCGTGGTCATCGGCGGCGGACCCACAGGTGTCGAACTGGCCGGAGCCATCTCCGACATCGCCCAGCTCTATATGCGCCACGACTTCCGCCACATCGACCCCTCCAAATCCCGCGTCCTGCTCCTCGAAGGTTCGCCGCGCGTTCTGGGAACGTATCCCGAAGACCTTTCCGCCAAAGCCGAAGCCTCTCTGCGCCGCCTGGGCGTCGAGGTCCACACCCACACCCGCGTCACCGCCGTCGGGCCGGGCTGGGTTGACGCCGAAGCCAACGGGGCCAGTTCGCGCATCGATGCGGCCGTCATCCTCTGGGCTGCGGGCGTTGAGGCATCGCCGCTGGGCAGCCTGCTCGGCGCGCCGCTCGACCACCGCGGCTGCGTCCTTGTCGACCGCCGCCTCAATCCGCCGGGAATGCCCGAGGTCTTCGTCCTCGGCGATCTGGCCCACTTCGAGCAGGACGACCATCAGGTTCCCGGCGTCGCCCAGCCGGCCATGCAAATGGGCGACCATCTCGCCAAAATCCTCGCCGCTGACCTAGCCGGCCATCCGCGCCCCGCCTTTCGCTACTCCGACAAGGGCGACATGGCCACCATCGGCCGTATGGACGCCGTCGCCAAAGTCGAATGGCCCTTTAAAGCCCACTGGAGCGGCTTTCCCGCCTGGGCCACATGGCTCACCGTCCACATCTTCTTCCTCATCGGCTTCCGCAACCGCCTCTCCGTCTTCGCCGCCTGGATCTGGACCTACTTCACCTTCACCCGCGGCGCGCGACTAATCACCGGCGACCAATGCTTGCCCGGCTGGCAACGCAAGATTGACGCCGGTCCCGCAGCAGAGGAGGCAACTCCCATCCAGCCGGAGCAGTCGAATCCGCCGGCATCCCCATAAAACCCGCCAACCTGCCAACTCGCCATCTCCGCGAAGCGGAGGCTATGGCGGAGCCAGAGTCGATGCATCCCGCAATCACAGCGTTCAAGTCGACGCGACCATCAGGGAGCGGCGACCCTGCACGACACTTAACAGTCCACCGCTACTCTGGTTCCGCTCTAACTCGCGACTTCAAACACAAACCCTCCTTCCAAATCAAGTAAACTGGGAGAGCGATGCTCGACCTGACATTTGTCCGTGCCAACCTGGAACTTGTTGAAGAGAAACTCCGTGCGCGCGGGGCCGACCCGGCTGCGCTTCTGGGCAATTTCCGCGTCCTCGATGCCAGCCGCCGCGAAGCCATCACCACCGCCGAACGCCTCAAGGCCCGCCGCAACGAGCTGAGCCAGCAGGTCGGCGCGCTCAAGAAATCCGGCCAGGACGCGACCGCCGTCATGGAAGAAACCCGCGCGCTCAAAGACAAGCTCGACGAGCTCGACTCAACCGCCGCGACCCTCGACGACCGCCTTCGCCAGTTGCTCGCCGGCATTCCCAACCTCACCCGCGACGAAGTGCCCGTCGGGCTTTCTGAAAACGACAACCTCACGGTCAAGAAATGGGGCCAGATTCCCAGCTTCGCTTTCACCCCCAAGCCTCACTGGGAACTCGGCGAAGCCCTCGGTATCCTCGACCTTGAACGCGCCACCAAGCTCAGCGGTGCGCGTTTTGCCGTCTACATGGGCGCGGGAGCGCGTCTCGAACGCGCCCTCATCAGCTTCATGCTCGACCTGCACACCACAAAGCACGGCTATACCGAAGTCCTCCCGCCCTTCATGGTCAACTCGAAATCCCTCTTCGGTACCGGCCAGTTGCCCAAGTTTGCTGAAGATCTGTTTCGCTGCTCTGACGCCGACGCCGAAGCCGTGGCTCGCGGCGAGTTCAAGGACAACGACCACTGGCTGATTCCCACCGCCGAGGTTCCCGTCACCAATCTCTACCGCGACGAAATCCTCGACGAAGCCCGCCTGCCCATCTGCCTGACGGCTTACACGCCCTGCTTCCGCGCCGAAGCGGGAGCCGCTGGCAAAGACACGCGCGGCATCATCCGCCAGCATCAATTTCAAAAAGTCGAGATGGTTAAATTCACTCGCCCCGAAGAATCCGATGCCGAGCACGAGCGCCTCACCCGCGACGCCGAAGAGATTCTCGAGGCCCTCGGCCTTCCCTATCGCCGCGTTCTTCTTTGCACAGGCGACACCGGCTTCTCCTCCGCCAAGACCTTCGATCTCGAGGTCTGGCTTCCCGGCCAGCAGCTTTATCGCGAGATTTCGTCCTGCTCCAACTTTGAAGCCTTCCAGGCGCGGCGGGCCAACATCCGTTACCGGCCCGGTGGCCCTAAAGGCAAGCTCGATTTCGTTCACACATTGAACGGCAGCGGACTGGCCGTAGGCCGCACTTGGCTGGCAATTGTCGAAAACTATCAGCAGGCCGACGGCTCGGTCCTGATTCCCGATGCGCTCCTGCCTTACATGGGCGGGCTAACGCGCATCACACGCTAAGGGCAACATGAAAAAGATTCTGAAGAGTTATTTCTACTGGACCTATCCGCGCGGCTGTTTCCACTACGACGTGCTGGTGACGCTGATTCTCGCCTTCATCTTCATTACGCCGCACATTCCCGGATGGGACTTCGGAGACAAGCCGCCCTTGATCGCCGGGCCCCCGCATCCCATTCAGGTCGTGGGCGACGGCGGACGCGGTTTCATCGTCACCGTTCAAGCCTCCGACGTGAACCTCGACCTCAAAACCACGGCCTCCAAAATGGCTGTAAAGAAGGCCCTGCGCAAGGCCATCGAGCCGGTTACCGGCGATGCCGTAAACGTCGAGCGTTGGGAAACCCTGCAGGACGCTCAAGGCAATTGGACCTGGCGCGTCTGGGCGCGACGCTAAGGCGCATCGCTCGATGTCCCAGGCTTTAAATGGCACAGCTTCAAAGACTGCCCTAAGGGAAGCCGAGGAGCGCGAAACGGGCTTTGTATCAGGGCACGACTTCAGTCGTGCCGCTACGGAACAAGTAAAATTGCGGGCTTTAGCCCCTGAGGGAATGCTACGAAGGCATCAACCCAGTAGCTCACTCGACAAAGATGAGGAACCCAATGCCTAAGGCAACAAAATTTGTCTTTCCCGCGTTGATTGCGATGCTTCTGCTCGCGGCGCGCGCATTGTTTGCAGCCGATGAAGTTACGGTGGCAACCCCGGTGTTTTCGCCCTCAAGCGGCATCTGTTGTTCGATTCAGACGGTTAAGATAGCCGACACCACGCCGAATGCGGCCATCTACTACACGACGAACGGGGAGACCCCGAGTACTTTGTCAACAAGGTACTCGGCTCCGATTGCAGTGTCAAAGACAACGACTATTCAAGCCGTTGCCAGGACTTCGGGGAATGCTACTAGTGCGGTTGCCTCGGCAACCTACACCTTTCCCGATCTGGAATGGGTACTGCGCCGGCTCGATGGCGCGGCGGCCAACTTCCACTCCACCTCCGCCGACTTCGAGTTCGACAGCATCCAAACCGACCCCATCTACGACAAGGACGTGCAGAAGGGAACGGTCTTCTACGAGCGCAAAGGCACAGCCTTCCAGATGGCCGCTCACATCAGCGAAATCAACGGCAAGCCAGCGCTTAAGGTCTACACATACTCCACTGGCGTCTTCAGGCTCTTTGAACCCGGCGTCAACCAGGTCACCACCTACAGCAAGCTCAACAAATATGAGAGCTATCTGATGCTCGGTTTCGGCGCCAGCGGCAAGGATCTGCAGAAGAAGTGGGAGATCAAGTACCTGGGGTGTGAGACGCTCGACGGCGTGAAAACCGCCAAACTGGAACTAATCGCCAAAGACCCGGAGATCAGAAAGACCCTCCCAAAAGTGACCGTCTGGATAGATCCCGAGCGGGGTGTAAGCCTCAAGCAAATCTTCGATGAAGGCCCCGGCCAATACCGCGTCAGCGTCTACTTCAATATCAAGGTCAATCAGGCTCTACCCACCGATGCCTTCACCCTCAAAACCAACAAACAGACCGTACAGGTCAACCGGTAAAGCTTTTTTCCTTCCGAACCACCAATGCTGGGTGCCCCATCCTTGCGACTTTTTTCTGTCGCAAGGGTGGGGTAGCACAAAGACCGAGCGCCCCACCTATCTATAGTTTCTTATCGTTCCGCGACCACAAACCCAACCCTGCAATCCGCTTAAAAGCCCACCCTGCCGTCACTCCCCCCAACGCAAACAGCATCGGGAAGCACTCCAGCGTGTAGCGCGCCTCGGGCGCTTCCACGGTCATTAGCATGGCGCTGCGCAGCACAAAATAAGCCAGCATCGGCAGCCAGAATCGTGGCCTGAGGCACAGTCCCGCAAAACCCAGCAGCAGATAAACCGCATTCAATCCAGCGTAAGCCCAACTGAAACGCGTTTCGGCGTTATGGTGTGCGTAAACCCACCAGTCCAGGTCGATGGGCAGATTTTCCACGCGCGGCCTCAGCCACATATCCGCCACGCGCCCCAGCGGCAGCCAGAGATAAGAACGCAGCGGGTGCGCAGCGGCGCGTTCATCCGCCAGCTTGCCAAAGCGGGCATCGAGCTCGGGCGTCAGGTCCAGGTCTGCGTTGTAATCGGAAGCTAGCCGTGCGGTTTCCGCGTACTGCGCGGGAGAATCGAAGGCGCGGGCTGGCAGTTGCGTGATATCCAGGGTATCGCCGGGGACGTTCCAATAAATCTGGTAGGTTGAGACGAAGTCCAGGCACCAGCTTTTCATCCAGCGCTCCCAACCAGTGTGTGGGTCCTCGCCGGGATCGGTCGCCAGCCGCGGAGCCAGCGGCTCAAAAACGTGAAAGACCCGCTCGTTGCGCCACGTCCAGACAGCAAACGGGGTCAGAGCCAGCAGCAGGCAAACCACCGCCATCCGCGCCAGCCTGGGCTGACCGGCCTGCGCTTTACTGGCTTCGGAAAAATCCTGGGGCGTATCAGGGCACGACTTCGCCCCAGCCTTATCTGTGTCAGGGCACGACTTTAGTCGTGCCGAGAACGCCGCAAAATGACCCTGGGCTTTAGCCCCTGAGGTATGCTTCAACCCCATCAACAGCGCCGGCGCCAGCGCCACGCCCACCAGCGCGCCGTCTGGCCGCAGCAGAGCCGCATATGTGGCGGCAAACGTAAACCAAAGCGCCGATCCCCATCCCGGCATCTCGCGGAAGCGCGCCGCCGACCAGAGCGCCAGCGCCAGCACAAACAGTGTCAACGACTCAGCCATCGGCTGGGCCGCGTAAACCGCCGTGAAGGGACACAGCGCCGCCAGCCATAACGTGGCGTGCGCTGCGCCCCGGCTGAAACCCCCACCGCTCCGCCCCGCGATCCGCCCCGCAAAATCGGCCAGGAGCAGGCAACCGGCCAGTTCCAGCGCAATCTGCACCCAGGCGGCGGAAACATAGTTCTCCATTCCGAAAACCCGGAAGCAGAGCGCCAGAAACAGCGGGTAGCCGGGCAACCGGATCAGTGTCGAATGCATTACGCCGTCCGACCCTGTGAGGGCGAAGCTCCCGTGCAGCACCAGGTTTTTTGCCAAGCCGCCGTAGACCAGCGAGTCGCCGTGCAGGTCAAGAAACTGCTTCAGCATCCATAGCCGCAGCGCCAGTCCCGCGCCGAGCGCCAGCGCTATGGAGGCGCCGGGCCCCAGTCGCGCCACCATCCCCCGCCGGGCGTTCGATTGACTCTCGTGGTCAGCTTCCATACGATTCGTAATGTATAGCCTAGACTGTTTTAGCGGTTTTCGCGCCCGTTTTCGCCGTCAGGTTTTTCACTGAAAGTGCACCTCAGGTCCATTCATGCCCGATAGACAAATATTTTTCGACCCGCAACGAAAGCGCTGGAAGCGGCTCCGCCGCATTTTCGATGCGACCGCCGTTATCTCCACGTTGGTCCTGGCGATCTTTATCTTCAACGTCCTCCGCTATCAGCAGTTGCCCGAGTTGTTGCTGCCCATCCCCCGGCACAACTACAAGGCACTGCCCGACCGCGCCTCCCTTCTTCACGGCCAGAAAGCCCCGCGCCCCGCCCGCCGCAAAACCGCCCGCAAGCCCTCTGACATTCCCTTCAACACCGGTGAAGGTCTCCGTGCCGCCTACTATGTCGAAGACGACCCCGCCAGTTACTCCTCCTTCAAAGCGCACGTGCACCAGATCGACCTGCTCTTTCCTCAATGGCTGCACATCGACGCTGCCCAGCCAATCATCCTGGCCATGAGCGCCGACCATCATCACGAATATCCCGTAATCGACCCCTCCGCGGTGCATGACCCCGACGAGGAAAACAAGATCAAGCATGTGATCGAGGTAACCAAGGAAGATACCGAAATCTTCCCGCACCTCAACAACTTCAACCCCAACACCCAGAGCTGGGACCCGGCCATCGGCGTCATGCTCGCCGACCCGGCCAAGCGCGCCGCGCTGCACCAGCAGATCGTTCGCTTCCTTACCGCTTTTCCCGCCTATCGCGGCCTTTCGCTCGACATCGAAAACCTGCCCGACAATGCTTCTCCCGGCTATATCAGCTTCATCCGCGAGCTCTATGCCGACCTGCACCCGCGCAATCTCCGCCTATATGTCAGCACCATGGTCTCCACCACGGATGACGACTTCAAAGGCATTGCCGCCAACTCCGACGGACTTGTCCTGATGAACTACGACGAACACGAGGTCGAGAGCCAGCCCGGTCCCGTCGCCAGCCAGGAGTGGTTCGTCAATAATCTCCGCCGAGCCCTCAAAATCGTGCCCAAGGAAAAGCTGATCTGCGCAATGGGCAACTACGGCTACGATTGGACGCTCTCCATTCCCCAGAAGAGACGCGGCCACCGCGCCAGGCCGCCCGTGGTGCTCAACACCGAGGATCTCTCCGTCTCCGATGTCTGGCAGCGCGCCTCCGACGCCAATGCTGACCTGAGCCTCGATTACGACACCCTCAACCCCCACTTCGAGTACATTGACGAGGACCGGAACGAGCGCCATGTGGTCTGGTTCCTCGATAGCGTTACGCTGCTCAATGAGATGCGCGCCGCCCGCGGCCTCGGCCTCCAGACCTTCGCTCTCTGGCGCCTGGGCGAGGAAGACAGCTCCCTGTGGAGCGTCTGGGACAAGCCCAGCAACCCTGCCTCGTTGCAGGCCCTTGGAGAGGTTCAGCCCGGCTACGATGTGGACGACGAGGGAGAAGGCGACATTATCCGCGTCACTGGCCAGCCCCAGCCCGGCAAGCGCATCATCGAGCAGGATACAGACGAACCTGATCTGAAAGTAAGGCTCATCACCGATGAGCACATGGACGTCTATCCGCGCACCTACACCATCGAACAATACGGTTATCACCCCAAAGAAGTCGCGCTCTCCTTCGACGACGGCCCCGACCCCAAGTGGACCCCCAAGATTCTCGATATTCTTCGCAACAAGGGCGCCAAAGCAACCTTCATGCTCATTGGCGAAGAGGCCCAGCAGAACGTCGGGCTCATGAAGCGCGTGGTGCGCGAAGGCCATGAGATCGGCAACCACACCTACAGCCATCCCGACATCAGCGAAATCTCCAACCGCCAGCTCGACCTCGAGCTCAAGCTCACCGAGCGGCTCTTTGCCAGCAAGCTCGGCATCCAGCCGCTCTACTTCCGCCCGCCCTACGACATCGACGAGGAGCCCGACACCGGCGACCAGGCCGCTCCCGTCGAGCGCATCCAGCAGGCAGGCTACACCATCATCGGCAGCAAGATGGACACCAACGACTGGAACGAGCATCCGCGCAAGTCTCCCGCCGAAATCACACAGACCATCCTCGACCAGTTGCAAACCATGAAGGTCAAGCCGCAGTTTCGCGGCTCCATCATCCTCCTCCACGATGGCGGCGGCGACCGCTCCGCCACCGTGGCCGCCCTGCCCGTGCTCATTGACGCCCTGCGCGCCCACGGCTACACCATCGTTCCCGTCTCCACGCTGCTCGGCAAAACCACCGCCGACGTCATGCCCAAAATCACCTTCTTCCAATTCCTGCGCGCGGTGCCCGACTCCCTCGCCTTCTCCAGCATGGCCTTCATCGGCAGCTTCATCATGCTCATGTTCTACGTTGGCGACATCCTCATGAGCGCGCGCCTCTTGATCGTCGGCGTCTTCGCCGTCATCGAGCGCCTACGCCGGCCTCACGCCCTGGCATCAATCGGATTCAATCCCCGCGTAGCCGTGCTCATTCCCGCCTATAACGAGGAGACAGTCATCGTGCGCACCATCCGCTCGGTGCTCAACTCCGACTACCCCAACCTCCACGTCATCGTCATTGACGACGGCTCCAGCGACAGCACCCTCGACGTCGCCCGCCAGGCTTATGCCGCTGAAATCGCCGCCGGTCGCGTCCAGGTCTTTACCAAACCCAACAGCGGCAAGGCCGCCTCGCTCAACTTCGCCCTCGACCGCATCGCTGAAGACTTCTATGTCGGCATCGACGCCGATACCGTCATCGCCCCCGACGCCATCAGCAAGCTCATCCCGCACTTCGAAGACCCGCTCGTCGGCGCCGTCGCCGGCAACGCCAAAGTCGGCAACCGCGTCAATCTATGGACACGCTGGCAGGCCCTCGAATACATCACCAGCCAGAACTTCGAGCGCCGCGCTCTCGACCTCTTCAACGTCGTCACCGTCGTCCCCGGAGCCATCGGCGCATGGCGCACCGCGCCGGTCAAAGCCGCCGGCGGTTATCCCGTGAACACCGTCGCCGAAGACGCCGACCTCACCATGAACCTCCTCGAACAACAGCTCAAGGTAGTCTACGAGGATCGCGCCCTCGCCTTCACTGAGGCTCCCATCGACGCCAAGGGCCTCATGCGCCAGCGCTTCCGCTGGTCTTTTGGAATTTTGCAGGCCGTCTGGAAGCATCGCCTGGCATTCGTCCGCAACAAGGCCATGGGTTATTTCGCGCTGCCCAACATCCTCATCTTCCAAATGCTCCTGCCGCTGCTCTCGCCGTTCATCGATTTCATGTTCCTCGCCGGCATCGCCCACTACTTCGTTGACCGTCACTACCACCCCGAAGCCGCCTCCGCCGCCAACTTCGAGAAGCTCGTCTTCTACTTCCTCGGCTTCCTGGTCATCGATTTTGTCACCTCCTCGGTCGCCTTCTCGCTCGAGCGCCGCCATCCCGCCAACAAGGGCGACGGCTGGCTCCTCTTCCACATCTGGCTGCAGCGCTTCGCCTACCGCCAGCTTTTCTCCCTCGTCCTGTTCAGAACCGTCAAGCGCGCCATCGACGGCAAGCCCTTCAACTGGGAAAAGCTCGAGCGCACCGCCAAAATGTCCAAGAGCACCGACGCCCTCACCGACACCGTATAGGCGAACGTCTCCGGGTTCTCCGCATCGGACCATCCCAAAACAATGGGTGCCCCAGGTCCCTCGCGTTTGGGGACCTGGGATTCTACCGAAGTGTCGGCTCTCCCGGAGTTATACTGGCCGCATGTCAAACCAGACTTTGCCCAGCGCCCAGATGAAAGAGCCGGGGACGTGGCTCTACCCGCCAATCGAGCCGTATCGCACCGGCCGGCTCCAGGTCTCGCCCGTCCACGAGCTTTACTTCGAGGAAAGCGGCAACCCCTCCGGCAAGCCTGTGGTCTTCCTGCACGGCGGTCCCGGCGGCGGCTCCGACCCTAAACAGCGCCGCTTCTTCCACCCCGAAAAATACCGCATCATTTGCTTCGATCAGCGCGGCTGCGGCAAGAGCACGCCCTATGCCTCCCTTGAAGCCAACACCACCTGGGACTTGGTCGCCGACACCGAGAAGCTCCGCGAGCACTTGCGGCTAGAGCGCTGGCAGGTCTTCGGCGGATCATGGGGCTCGACACTCGCCCTTGCCTATGCCGAGACGCACCCCGATCGCGTCACCGAACTGGTTCTCCGCGGCATCTTCCTCCTCCGCAAGCAGGAGATCGACTGGTTTTACCAGCGCGGCGCCTCCATCCTCTATCCCGATGCCTGGGAGCCCTATCTGGCCCACATCCCCGAGGCCGAGCGCGGCGACATGCTCGGGGCCTACTATCGCCGTCTGACCAGTGAAGACGTAGCCGTCCGCCTCGCCGCCGCCAAGATCTGGAGCGGATGGGAAGGCGCCACATCCAAACTTCTGCCTGACCCCTCCTTTGCCGGCCACTACGAAGAGGACGAATTCGCCTTGGCTTTCGCGCGCATTGAAGCCCACTACTTCTTTCACAAGGGATTTTTCGAAACCGACGATCACCTGCTGAAGCACGCCTCCCGGCTCAGGCAAATCCCAGCGGTTATCGTGCAAGGCCGTTACGATGTCGTCTGCCCTATGGAAAGCGCATGGGCACTGCACCGTGCCTGGCCCGAGGCTGAACTCATCATCACCCCCGATAGCGGCCATAGCGCCTTCGAGCCGCCCAACAGCCGCGCCCTTGTTGCGGCCACCGACAAGTTCGCCGGTTAGCCGCAGCGCATTTTCAGCAAACCTGTAAGCGGGGATCTAAGGAGATACACTTCGCCTGATCCGCTTGGGGGGGATATTTTGCGGGGGCCCCATCCTTTCCGCAGTTTTTTTCGCGGAAGATGTCAGGCTCCGGCCTAGCTCTTATGAACGACCTCGAACGAATAGCCGTCCGGATCAAACACATCTGCGGCGTAGTATCCCGGATAGTATTCGACTCGCGCCCGCGGTGAAATATTGTCTTTGGCGCCAGCGGAGATCGCAGCCTTGTAGAACTCATCGACTTTGACATTGTTCTCGGCCATGAAGCCCCAGTGAATGGCGGCCGGACTGGGTGTTCCCTGCTGGAGCCAAAAGAACGCTTGCTTTCCATCGCCAAATCCCCACTGGTCAGGATGACCGCCTTGGCCCTTGTAGGGCAGGAAGAATTTGATATTCAGAGGCTTCAAGGCCGCCTCATAGAACGCCAACGAACGTTCGATATTGCTGACAGTCAGAATCATGAAACCGAGCATTGCTCTCTCCTTCAAATCGCCAAGGCTTCGACGGCCTTTTCGCCATTGGGTACGGCATGGATTGCAAGCGCAGGCATGTTCATGCCCTCCGCCCGCACGGTTTGCACATCATCGATTCCAATGAAGCCCAAGATCTGACGGAGATAAGGCTCGACAGTATCCCATGGCTTCCAGGGCCCATCACTGAAGACTCCACCGGATGCAAGCACCAGGATTGCTTTCTTGCCTTTCGCCAGCCCTTCTACCCCGCCACCCGCGTAGTTGAAGGTTTTGCCCGCGCGCACAACATGGTCGATCCACGCCTTGAGCAACGACGGAATTCCGAAATTCCACATGGGGCTTGCGATCACCAATAAATCCGACGCCAGGAGCTCTTCCGTGAGTTGGTCCGACAGATGCAACGCGTCCTTCAGCGATTCTGCCTCCACCGGATCTCTTGTAGAAATTGCTTTCACGGTCGCCTGATCTAAATGCGGAAGTCTGTCTTTGGCCAGGTCGCGGACGACGACCCTCGCCTCTGGGTACTGAAGTTCAAGCCGCTCTCTCACCTTACGGGTCAACTGCCGGCTCGCTGACTCGGCTCCACGAGGGCTTGATTCGACAATCAGAATCTGGTTCACAGGTGCTCCTCCCTTTTCATGCTTACCTTCTGTATGTTGATTCTATTTTGGAGGCTTATTATCGACAATAAGGCACTTTGAGATTCGTAACGAACATGGAAGTAAGCATGAGGAAAGGCAATCTGAAGAAGCCGCTCGATTCAGCCTCAGTCTGCGGTCATAAAGACCCGGCGGCGGTTCGTGAGTTGCTGACCAAAGTGGGGGATAAGTGGAGCATCTTTTTGATCCTCTCTTTAGCGCAACTGCCGGGTGGGCGCGCCCGGTTTTCCGAGCTTGAAAGGGCGATTCCCGGTATCTCGCAAAGGATGCTGACACTCACGCTGCGAAACCTGGAGAGAGACGGATTGCTCACCAGGGAGTTGTTTCCTGAGGTGCCTCCACGGGTGGAGTACGAACTGACCGCTCTGGGCCGAAGCCTGCTTCTCCCCATGCAGGGGCTGGTGGACTGGGTTAAAGAGAATTGGCAGCAGGTGAAGGAATCCCGGATCGAATTTGATGCAAGGTAATCGATGCGGCCGTCAGGCGCCGGCCTCTTCATCGAAATTACTGTGCCTCGCTAAAAGGCTGAATTGAGCATTTTCCGTTAACTGGGAAGGGATCAGCCCTCCTGCCCCACGGATCCCGTTTCTCCTCACCACCCCGAATGCGTCAACCTCTTCTTCCAGACCCGCCTATCCAGATGCGCCTCGGCTATCTCGATCAGCGAACGCTCCCATGGCACAATCCCGTAGACCAGATCGCAGTTCATCGCCCGCGCCATCACCTGCATCCGCTCCAGCCTGATCGTCTTCTTCTCCTCCGACCACTCCAGTTGAAAGACCATCCTCGTGCTCAGATTCATGTTTCGAACCCATCGGGCCAACTTTCGCCCTCCGCATTCGCACCCCGCAGGCAAACTTCCGCCCCTCCAACGCACCCTCTCAGGCAAACCTCACAAGAGCCCTCGGTTACCCGCCTCACGCTCTCCGCCCCGTGCGGGCGTCCGCCGGCCTTGGTACAATCAGTGCGCTATGGCAACCACAGAATTCACCACCTCAATTCAGCCGTGCTCGCCCCAGGGCGGGTTTGCGAATGAGCCCTTTACCGACTTCCAATCGCCAGAAAACGCGCGCCAGATGCAAGCCGCGCTAGCTGCGGTCGCCAGCCAACTGGGCCGCGAATATGACCTGACCATCGGCGGTCAGCGCATCAAGACCGAGGGTAAGATCCAATCCGTAAATCCCGCGCGCCCCGCTCAGGTGGTCGGTATTCATCAGAAGGCCGGCGCCGAGCACGCGGAACAGGCCATGCAGGCCGCGCTTCACGCCTTCGAATCCTGGGGCATGACTCCGACTGCGGAACGAGTCTCGCTGCTTCTCAATGTCGCCAAAATCATCCGCGCCCGCAAATTCGAATTCTGCGCATGGCTCACCTTCGAAGTGGGCAAGAACTGGGCAGAGGCCGACGCCGATGTGGGCGAAACTATTGATTTTCTTGAGTTTTATGCGCGCGAAGCGGTACGGTTGGCCGGTGCCAAAACGCCCATCCAACTCCCCGGCGAGCGGGACGAGTTGCTCTATATTCCGCTCGGCGTAGGCGCTGTGATTCCTCCATGGAATTTTCCCTTCGCCATCATGGCCGGCATGACTGCGGCCGCCGTCGTCACCGGCAACACGGTGATTCTCAAGCCCTCATCCGACGCTCCCACCATCGCCGCCAAGTTTTTTGAAGTGCTTGAAGAAGCAGGAATGCCGGCGGGCGTGGTCAACTTCTGCCCTGGCTCCGGCGCCACATTCGGCAATGCAATCGTCGAGCATCCCAAGACGCGCTTCATCTCCTTCACCGGCTCCAAGGCAGTTGGCCTGGAGATTCACGAGCGCGCCGCGCACACCCGCAAGGGCCAGATCTGGATCAAGCGGACCATTCTCGAAATGGGCGGCAAAGACACGATCCTGGTCTGCGCCGACGCCAATTTAGACGCGGCTGCTGACGGCGTCGTGGCCTCGGCTTACGGCTTCAGCGGACAAAAATGTTCGGCCTGTTCCAGAGCCATCATCGACAGCTCGGTCTATGATTCCTTCATTGAGAAGCTGCGCGAGCGAGTGGCAAAACTGACCGTGGGCGACCCGGCGGCCAATCACAACCTTGGCCCGGTAATCAACAAGAGCGCGCTCGATTCCATGCTGCGCTACATCGAGACCGGCAAAAAAGAAGGCCGGCTAATTGCCGGCGGCCATGCGCCCGCAACCGCGGACGGCGGCTACTTCCTGGAGCCCACCGTGATTGCCGACGTGGCTCCCGATGCGGTCATTTCGCAAGAGGAGATTTTTGGCCCAGTGCTGGCACTTATCAAGGTCGCCAACTTCGACGAAGGGATGAAAGTGGTGAACAACACCGAGTACGGCCTGACCGGCTCCATCTATTCCACCGATCGCGCCAAACTAGACCGCGCGCGCCGCGAGTTCCACGTGGGCAATCTCTACTTCAACCGCAAGTGTACCGGCGCCATGGTGGGCGCGCATCCCTTCGGCGGCTTCAACATGAGCGGCACCGACTCCAAAGCCGGCGGCCCGGATTACCTGCTGCTCTTCACCCAGTCAAAGAGCGTGGCGGAAAAGCTCTAAGCCACTTCGCATCGCGCAAGGCTTCCCGGGTTTCAGTTTTGAAACCTGGGAAGCCACGCCACCCGCCTGCCTGTAACCATCGATATGAGACGCGCTCCAACGGAGAAGCCCGGATGCAAGCCATTGAAGCATTGAAAACTCGCCGCAGCATTCGCGCCTACACTGCCCAGCCCGTTGAGCCTCAGGTCATCGAAGAGATCATCGACTCCGCCCGTCTTGCGCCTACGGCGATGAACGATCAGCCTTGGGATTTTGTTGTCGTGACGGACAAAGCCGCGCTGGCCGGCATTCCGCCGCTGCTGGGCCACGCCGAGTTCATTGCCAACGCGGCCTTTGCCGTGCTGGTGCTGGCGCGCGAAACCAACTGTGCCGTCGAGGATTGTTGCGCGGCCACGGAAAATCTGCTCATCGCCGCTGCGGCGCACGGGCTGGGTTCGTGCTGGGTTGCAGGCGCACAGCAGGCCTACGCGCCGGTGGTCGCCAAAGCATTTGGAGCGCCAGAAGACCGCAAGCTCATCGCCATCGTCTCCTTTGGATACCCCGCGGAAGCGCCGCTCATCGAGAAGCGTGCGCTTGCTGAGGTTCTGCATTGGGAGCGGTTTTAATTTTGCGGCGCTCGATGAAATGAAGTTCGCAATAAACTGAAACCACTGGAGGACGCGTGAAGACCTGGCAAAAAATGCTTATCTCCATGCTGATTACGCTGGCAATTGGCGGCGCCTATCTTTTTTCCGTGTGGAGGCACCGGCAGAATCCCGGCGTCATGCCTCAGGACAACACTCGCCAGACTTTGAGCAAAGACGATCTGGTGGTGATGCGCGAGTTCTTCCCCATGCACTTTGAGGACACACTGCGCCTCCAGGGCACCACCGTGTGGATGAAGAACGGTTACCTCATGCCCTACTATCCCTATTCGGGCGGCCATGTGCAGTTCGCCAAGCGGGTAGGCTTGATTCCCGCTGCCCAGCGCATGGATGTGAAGAAGATCGTCAAACAGGCTGTACCCGCCGGCGAGGATGACAGCATGGGGCACGGCGTCCGGCAAGCTTTCGCGGTCTTCGCGCTGCCGGGAAGCGCGGCGCTGTTTGCCACGCCCATCGGGGCCATGGAAGACAACGACGAAGCCTATTACTGCGACATGCTGTTTTATTATGACGACCCGCACACGATCTACGACTACTGGCCCGCGGATGTGTGGGCGGCCATCGATGCTCACCAGGTCGAGCAAGGCATGAGCGAACTGGAGACGGAGATGGCCGTTGGGCACAAAATGCACGCTGACGCCCGGACTGTGGGCGACCGCACGGTAACCTACGACCAGGCCGGCAAGCACTGGACCGTCACCTACGTAAAGAATCGGGCCACGTCGGTCAAAAGCCAGTAGAGCGGCCCGCTGATGCTGATGGTCGGGTTCTCCCGTGTGCGCGGCGCTCGTCGAATCTGCCCGCAAACCGAGCGCTGCATAGTTTTCGCAAATTGCAGAAAATTTCCCCGCCATGATGCACACTGATGAGTGGCAGAGCTATGGGCCGCGCCCGAGCAAGTGCTGGGACCGAACCATAACTCCTTTTATTAGAGGATTTTGCGCGTAAGTCGTTTGCTGAGAGGATTTTACAGCGCGACCCTGTCCACAACCCGAAGAAAATAAGGATATTACGCCCAAAATATGGGTGGGGGTACCCGGAATCCGTACGCCCTTGTTTGCTCCCGACCGGCACGGCGGGAGTCACCTTGCAAAGCCTCTGGTCTATGGCCAGATTCTTAAATAAGAAATGCGGCTGGTCGAATCCGCCGGCTATTGAAGCTGGGGCGCTCATCCACAAGCCCCGGTCTCAAGAACTCCAACCCGCATCTTCCTTCATCTTTCCGCCATCCAATGGCAGGAAGGAGGGAACATGCCGAAGATCATTCGATTTCATCAGCTTGGCGGTCCGGAGGTTCTCCGGTTTGAAGAGGCTGAACCGCAGCAGCCTGGCAAGGGCGAGGTCCGCATACGGGTGCAGGCGTCTGGCCTGAATCGCGCCGAATCCGTCTACATGCGTGGCAAGTACTTTGAGCAGCCGCGGTTCCCCTCCCGCCTCGGTTACGAGGTCGCGGGCGTGGTGGAAGCGGTGGGTAAGGGCGTCGATGCGGGCTGGATCGGCAAGCCCGTGGCCACCGTGCCCGGCTTCTCGCAGAATCGCTATGGCACGCTGGGCGAAGAGGCAGTGGTTCCCGTCGCCGTGCTGGGCGAGTACCCGGCCAACCTGACCCCGGTTCAAGCGGCTGCCATCTGGATGCAATTCCTGACGGCTTATGGGGCGCTGGTGCTGGTGGGCCGCATCAAGGCGGGAGACTTCGTCTCAATTCCGGCGGCATCCTCCAGCGTGGGGCTGGCGGCCATTCAGATCGTGCGCGACCACGGCGCTACGGCCATTGCGGTAACGCGCACGGCGGCCAAGCGCGAGGAGCTTCTGGCTCTGGGCGCGCATCACGTTATCGTCAGCGAGAATGAAAACTACCCCGCGCAGATAAAAGAGATCACGAGCGGCAAGGGCGTGCGCATCACCTTCGATCCGGTAGCTGGGCCGGGCATCGAACAACTGGCTGAGGGCGCGGCTATCGGTGGTCACCTGGTCGAATACGGCGCTCTGGCCGGCGCGCCGACCCCATTCCCTATCATGGCCGCCATGGCCAAAGGCCTGAACATTCACGGCTACACATTGCTGCAGATTACGCACAGCCGGGCTATTGCAGCCAAGGCGAAAAAGTATGTCTTCGACCGGCTCGCCGACGGGCGCTTTGTGCCCAAAATTGCCCGCACGTTTCCCTTCGCGCAGACGATCGAGGCATACGAGTATCTGGAATCGAATCAGCAGGTGGGCAAGGTAGTCATCACAGTCCCGTAAGGCGCCCTCTGCGGGCGTCTTGCTACGCCATGGCTTGCGGCCTGGCCGCCTGCTCTGCTTCGAGTTTGCTGCCCACATCGGCGGCGGCGGCGGCCAGCACGCGGTGGTGGATGGTGAACAGCGCCAGTTCAAGCCGGTCGCTGACCCCCGTCTTGTCGTAGACGGAGCGCAGATAGTTTTTGATCACCTGCTCGGTGGTCTTGAGGCGGATGGCGATTTCGCGGTTCTTGCACCCCTGCACGATGAGCGCGACGATGCGCATCTCCTTGGGCGTGAGCCGGTCGCGCACCCTGGTGCCCACCATATCTTCTTCGGGTGAGTCGATCACCATAAGCTGTGGAGGCTGCCAGGTTTCGCCCGCTGCTACTGCACGCACGCACTCCGCCAGGGCCGCGCCGGTGACGTTCCGGAAGACTACCCCGCGAAAGCCCTGCTGCAGGTACGCGGCCGCGGTCTCGTTGTTCTCCGCAATCACAATTCCGCGGCTATTGGTGGTCTCCAGCAGCGCGTGCAACCGAACCATATCCGGACGCAGCGAGGCAGCAAACAGTACGATCGAGCCGGGAAACGTGGTAACGGCGTGATGCATGCGGTCAAGGTCGGTGCATTGCGCAATGATGCGCACATCTTCGTCCATGGCCAGCACCTTGGCTGTGCCAGCACGAAAAATTGCCTGTGAATCGGCCAGGATGATCTTGTTCATGATGCGCGCCTCATCTGCTGCATAACTCCGTAATTCCAAGTTGAAGCCCCGCGCCCACTGTTTCCGCCACGCCGGAAACGGCGCCCTGGGCTCAGGCAATACCCTCTGCTCTTGGGGAGACTATCGGCGACTTCCCCCAAGAACCTCGGACTGTTTCATTTTGCGACAAAAACAAACGGGGCATATTCCCTTGGTGACAGGCCAAGGGTCCAGCCTCGCTATTGTTTTGCAGTTTTCCTACGACTGAGATTACAGCCTACTGATACCGCAGGTCACGAAAATTCGCAACAGCCCATTTCGGATTCTGTTTACTGATGAGGCTCGTGAGCTGGAAACGGAGCGCGAAGGTGTTCTGTTCAGCTACAGCCTTTGCTCGAAGGAGAGCACTCTTTCATTAGCGGAAATCAACCTTTCTCGCCGCGCCCGCAGGTGGTCAAGTTGTTGTGCGCCATGCCGATGAAGGTGTTGGAGAGGTATCGATGGCCGATCGAACGGAGCTGCTCGAAGTGGCGCTGGATAGTCTCCCGGAGGGTCTTGCACTGCTGGGCGGCAAGGGCCAGATCATGCTCTGGAACCGGGCGGCGGAGGCGATTACCGGCTACGTCAGCGCGGAGCTCTTGTCGCGACAACCCCCTGAGCGGCTTGAGCCGCTGCTGTTGGCGTCTTCAGGGGTTGGCGATCGGGAAGCCTGGGCAGGACCGCAATCAGGACGCGACGCCATGGCTCACTTTCAGCACAAGCTGGGCCATGACGTTCCGGTCATCGCGCGCACGCTGGTGTTGCGCGACGGGCTGGGCGGGCGCATGGGCGCGGTGGTTATCTTTCATCCCGCTGAGAGCCTGGATGCGCTGCCCCACGGCGAGTGCGAAGAAGGCTCCAGCGCGGTAGCCGGCCAGGCGGAGTTTGAAGACCGGCTGACGTCGGCTTTCGAGGACTATCGGCAAGGCAGAGAAGGCTTTGGCGTGTTGTGGATTACCGTCGATCAGGCCGGCGAGCTGCGCAAGACCCACGGCGCCGGGGCTTGCGAGGCGATGCTGGGGAAGATGGCGCGGGCGATGGCAAGCGGGCTGCGGCCGGCTGAAGAGATAGGGCGCTGGGGCGACGATGAGTTTCTGGTGCTGCCGCACGAACGCACGCCGGAGATGCTTGCCAGCCATGCGCAGGTGTTGGCCGGCCTGGCGCGCACGGCGGACTTCCGCTGGTGGGGCGACCGCATTTCGATTACCGTGAGCATCGGCGCGGCGCAGGCGGAACAGGAGGAGACTTTGGCGGATCTGCTGGAACGGGCCAAAGCCGCAATGTATTCCAGCTTTCAGGCGGGCGGAAACCACATCACGTCCGCGCCGGGGAGGCAAGCATGTTCGCCATCATAGGCATTGTGCTGGTTTTTGTGTCGGTCGTCGGCGGCTTCCTGATGGAGAAGGGCCATATTCAGGTTCTGCTTCAGCCGGCTGAGCTGCTGATCATCGCCGGCGCGGCCTCTGGGACATTGCTGGCCGCCAATCCTTCGCACATCATCAAAGAAATCGCCGGCGGACTGGCGGGGGTTCTGAAAGGCTCGCCGTTCGGCAAGGAGCGCTATCTGAACACGCTCAAGATGATGTACCAGTTCCTGAACAAGGTGCGCAAGGAGGGATTGCTGAGCGTAGAGATGGACGTGGAGAAGCCGGAGGATAGTTTGATCTTCCAGAACTATCCCGATTTTCTCGCCGACCACCACGCCCGCGATTTCGTGTGCGACACCTTGCGCATGGCCATCACCGGAGGCGTGGAGCCGTTCGACATGGACCAGATGATGGAACTGGACATGGAGGTCCACGACCACGAGGCGATGCAGCCTGTCAACTCCTTGAGCACCGTGGCGGATGCGCTGCCGGGCTTGGGCATTGTGGCCGCGGTGCTGGGCGTGGTCATCACCATGGGTTCGCTGGGCGGCCCGCAGGAAGAGATTGGCCGCAAGGTTGCGGCGGCGCTGGTGGGCACCTTTCTGGGCATCCTGCTCTGCTATGGCGTGGTCGGCCCTCTGAGCGCAAACATGGCCAAGACCGCCGATGCGCAGAACCAATATCTGCATATGCTTCGAGTGCTGATCCTCTCCTTTCTGAAGGGTTCGGCTCCCATGATCGCCATCGAAATGGGACGGCGCGCGATTCCCGCGCATGTGCGGCCCAGCTTCGACGAGATGGAACAGATGTGCAAGAACCGCCCGGCCGCCGTGGAACAAGCGGCGGCATGAGGCAAGCAAGCCCCTTCAGGGAGAGATAAGGCATCATGGCCTACAGAACTCCGCCGATCATCGTCATCAAGAAAGTCGTTGGCCACGGCGGCCATCACGGCGGCGCGTGGAAGGTGGCTTACGCCGATTTTGTCACTGCGCTGATGGCGCTGTTCATCGTCCTTTGGCTGATGAGTTCGAGCGAGCAGGTGAAGAAGGCCGTGGCCGGCTACTTCAACGACCCCAAGGGCACAGGAAAACTGATGGGCACCACCCTCACCGGAACCGGAAAAACCATCGCCGAGACGCCCACCGACGAACTGCAAAAGCTCAAAGACAAGCTCGAGCAGGAGATCAAGGCGCGCAAGGACCTCGAGAAACTGTCCAAGCAGATTGAAATCACAATTACACCTGAGGGACTGCGCATTGAACTGATCGAGGGCAAGGACGGAACCTTCTTCCAGAGCGGCAGCGCGCGGCTGAGCAACAGCGGACAGGAGCTGCTGGCGCTGCTGGCGGCGGAGTTGAAAACGCTGCCCAATTCCCTGCTGATCGAGGGCCACACCGACGCCACGCCGTACCCCAGCGAATCCGGCTACAGCAACTGGGATTTGTCGGCGGACCGCGCCAACTCTGCGCGGCGGCTGATGCAGCAGGACGGTGTCCGAGTCAACCAGGTGACCCAGGTGCGCGGCTACGCCGACCAGATGCTGCGCGTGAAAAGCAATCCTCTCGATCCGTCGAACCGGCGGATTTCCATCCTGGTTAAAAACGACAACGAAACGGTGCCGACGCTCTCGGCGGCCGGCGTGGTGAATGGCTCGACGCCGTTGCCGGGGAAAAAGCCGTAGTGCGAGTTAGCGGAGTTAGCCGCGCTGCGCGTGTGTTAGCGGAGTTAGCGGGGTTAGCGGAAAAGCCGTGGAGCGGTGCTTCCGTGGCGTTTTACGGGCAAAAAACAGATTTTTCCGGTGATTTTCAGAGGCCAAATCTCACGATGCGGGAGAAATTGACGGCGAAAAGTTTTGCACAGGCATTGATTCCAAACGGGTTACAAATAATCTGCAAGGATTTGAGGGAAATTTGTGCTCCTTGCTCGACGGGGGTGGGGGCACCTCGCTTTTCGGGGGTGGTGCGAACCGGGCCCCTGCCTGACAGATTGAACCGATGAGGGATTCAGTGTTCATTTCTTCTATCTGCCAGTGTGCGCCAAGGAACGGTAATCTTCGGCAAACCACCTGCAGTGGGGCTGAGGGCATTCTGCGTGCTGAAGGGGCGGTATTGGTTTTGCGCCCTCGCTTTGCACAGAGCGGGCTTTTGGACAAAGTGGCGCAGGAATGCCTGATGAGGTCTGCTGTGCCCTACAGATGGTTTCATTTCGCGCTATGGGCTGTTACCGTAAACCCAGAATTCCGCGCAAGCTGATCAGCGAAGCCTTGGCGACTTCCGAGGACGAATCCCGCGAACGTGCGTTACCAACAGAATACAGATGGGTTATGGATGACGGATGGGAATAGAATTATGTGAGCGGAGTGAACATGGCTACCCCTGTCGATGCGCTGAAGCAAATGTCGATACCCCCGACCGAGGAGACATCGTTCAACACCTGGCTCCAGCTAGAGGATGCGATTGCATTCCTGAAAGACAACACACGCGACGATCAGTTTGTTCTTTACGCAAGTCTCCCGAACGTCTTCATACACGCAATGCTTGTTCCGTCGGAATATGTTACCCCGCCGAATATTGATGACCTCATGCTGTGGAATTGCAATCCATACGATCTCGGTTGGGGCGTCGTCACTTCCTACCATCCGAGGCCTTCCATTGCCATATCGCCGCCTCTTGATGGAACAGGCAGTGAAACCCTCGACAAAGGGGAACAGTTGATTTTCGCGCGTGAGTTTGAAGGGCGTGTCGGAGAAAAACGCTATTTCGAGATTCTCCAGAAATTCCTGCATGTTTCTGATCTTCATTATCTTGAGGAGAGAAAGGCCTATTGCCGCCTTGATCGTCACGGAGACGTTGAAGATGTCGTTCGCATAATCAAGATACCTACTTCTGCCGGACAAATGTACGGCGGCACGATCGTGACCGTCACGCGAGAGGTTCTGGATCGCTATGCAACGCTCACCGACTCCACCATAGTGCGCACCTTCGACTTCACAAGGGCCAGTTTCTCGCGCTTCGGTGGCTGGAGAGAAGGCCATGACGCACCCACTACCCCAATGGGCGATCTGTTCTTTCGGACCCATATTGAAACGGGAAATGCCAGCTATATTCGCGGATGTCAGGTCGTACGCTCCCAAGTCTCGAAAGAAGACATCATGGAGGAATTCCACCCCGGCTCCAAGAGAAATGCACAATATGCCACGTTTATCGCACATGATTGGAAAAACCAAGTCGTCAAAGAAATTTCCTGTGCGCCCGGTGCCACCGCGAACTATTTTACGCCATCCGATCTTCCCTTCGAGGTCAGCCCTGCTTTCTTCAGACCCGAAGTCCTCTCCAAGTACAAAGCCGACTCAGAGAAGTACCGACTGGAAGAAAGAACCATATTTTGCCGCGGAACGTGGTATCTCAAGAACTACGACGTTAATGAGGCGGGTCAAGTCCATACCTATCTCGCCTATTTGAGGAATCTACCATATGAGGAACAACTACATTGGAAGGCTCACAACGAGGCACCAAAAGGAACGATCTCTCGTCGAGCCTTCCTGAGTGATTTCGAAGGGTGCTGGGAACACCCCTACGACCCGCTTGAAAGTATGAAAGAGCATGTACGAAAACTAAAGGATGAGCAAGTCCCGTGGTGGACCCTCCACTCAGAGGATGCAATCGGTCGGTCGCATTACCCGATTACCGCATCTCCCGACGAATGGGCCAACGAAATCCTGCATCTCGATCAGCTCATCGTCGAGCCATTCGAGAAGGCATGGTTCAAAAAAGAACTATTGCAGTTGGGCAAAAAGCCGGACCCGAAAGTTGGCTCATTGATCCTAACGGAGGAATGCCTGGCCGAGTGGGGCCAAGACCGCGACGAAGCAAAGAGCGTTGTCTCACCTCTGAGAACATTGCATGAGCTTCGGTCGAAGCTAAAGGGCCATGCTGTTGGAGAATCTACGCAAACGCAGCTCAGACAGCAGGCGCTCAATGAACATGGAAGCTACAAAGTGCACTTTCGGGTTCTTTGTAGAGCGTGCGATGAATCGCTGCGGAAGATTACCGAGATAATTGCGGCGCGGCAGACAAGTCCAAATCCACAGGACAAACAGTGAATCTCGATAGATCCCCGCAAACGCCGATTGCGCCAGGAGGAATTATGGCTTTCCGCCAAATCGCCAATGCACGTTTCCTGGCGGCATCCCTGGAAACGCGGGAAGGGCTGTTCGCGACAATCGACAGCCAAATATCTGTATACTGGGCGACTTTTCGTTATTAATGCTTGCCGAAGCGCTTCTGCCTGAGTGTAAGATTGGAGCCAAAACACAATCACATGGAACGAAAAGAAATTCGCGAAATCACGGGCTACACGTTCGCTAACCAGCGATCAAAGCAGGAGTCTTGGTATTACTCAGCCATTTCTTTTCATGAGGGTGCCAGCATTTTGGCGCAACATAAGGATTCAATTCAAGGGGGCACCCGAGTGTTCCTTGTAAATGTTGCTTTATCCCTTGAACTACTGTTGAAGGCGATTATCGTTGTAAAAGGAGAATCGGCTCCCCCAAACCACAAGCTACGAAGTCTTGCAGATAAGGCGGGAGTAGACTTCACGGAGAGCCAAAAAGCGACGTTAGAGCTTTTGGAAGAAATATTTAAATGGAGCGGTCGCTATCCAGTTCCCAATAAAGCAAGCGACTGGGATACATATTATGACCAGATTTTTGAAAGACACGTTATCAGAGAACGAGTAGGAAACACTAGCCTAACGAGATCGAATCCAGAAACATTTCCTTCGGTCGAAAATTGTGATGAGCTCTGGACGATAACGAACCAGAGATGGGCAGAGATTCAACCGCATTGAACCGCCTTCCAAGCAGAAAAACATTGTTCCCGATAAACGCCCATGTCGCCAGGATGGATTCTGGATTTCCGCAAAATCGCCATAGCGCTCAGGGCGCGCACCAATCGGCCCTGAGGCAAAGTCCGAACCCCTCGAGTTTGGGCGAATTGCGGTTGTCCTAATACTCATTATTCCGCCGCACAGATAGAAAGGCCACCCCGTGAGGGATGGCCTTTGGCAGGTCAGCGGGTCAGCAAGTCAGCGAGTTAGCCGTTTACTTTGTTTCGCCCCAGAAGACTTGGTATTCCGAATGGAATTGAAAGGCGTGCCTCAGGGGCTAAAGCCCGCAGTATTTTTGGAACTTTTTCGGCACGACTGAAGTCGTGCCCTGACACAATGAATAGACTCTCCCTCCGGGGCTAAAGCCCGCGATGATTTTGTGCCGTTTTCGGCACGACTGAAGTCGTGCCCTGATACAAAACTAGCGACATCACTCGACTGCGCTCAAGGCTGGCTAAAAGTCGTGCCCTGATACAAAGCCATTCCATTCGCGCATTCACCAGACGCTGACGAATCTAGCTTCCCGGCCAGGATTCTTACTGCTCAATCACCTCGACGCTGGGAGCCGGATCGGTCTGGGACGTGCAGACGAACTTCGTCGCGCTGATGACGGCGCAGCTTGACCCCACCCATGTAGTTCCCCACAGGATGTTCATTCCCGGGACAAAATTAGTGCCGGTGACGGTGAGCGTGAAGGAAGCTCCGCCGGCTGCGGCTGAGTTGGGGCTGAGGCGGGCGATCACCGGAGCCGGTGGCGCAACGGTAAAGGTGGCCGGAGCCGATGTCCCCTGGTTCGTGGTGACTGTCACGCTAGTCGTGCCGGCGGTTGCGACCAGGCTGGCAGGAACCTGCGCGGCGAGCGTTCCGCCTGCCATGCGGGTGGTGGCCAGCGGTGTCGCTCCAAAATTGACGACCGAGGCCGAAGTAAAGTTCTGGCCGACAACGCTGATTGCAAATGCGGCCGCGCCGGCGGTCACCCTGCTTGGGGTCACGCTGGTGATGGCCGGCAGCGCCGGGCTGATGGTGAAGGCAAGACCGGATGAGGTCCCGCTGCTGGTGACGACTGTAATGCTGACCGAGCCGGGACTTGCAATCAGGCTGGCGGGTACGGCTGCCAAGAGTGCGGTGGAGCTGACGAAGGTGGTCGTCAGCGCGGTGGTGTTCCAGTAAACCACAGTCGCTCCCGTTCCCGAGAGATAATTCGAGCCGGTTACCGTCAATGTGAAGGCCACGCCGCCAGCCAGGGCTGAAGTTGGACTGAGGCTGGAGATTGTGGGCAATGGCAGAGTGATGTCCATCGCGGACGCAGAGAAGGCTCCGCCCATGGTGTTGACCAGGCTGCTGTGAACCGCGGCCGCTGGTTGCGCGGCGGCCTTGCTGGCTGTGATGACGGGCGAGGACGAACTGGCGGCTAGCGCGTCTTCGGTTGACGGAACGCTAGCGGCTACGGGGCTGGCGGAAGCCGCTGCTGAAGATGGAGTGGCGCTTTTGTAGGTCGCAAGGGCCGCAGCATCCCAGGTCGAAGTAGATTTGGTTTCGCTCATGTTCGGCGAGAGCGCGCTGCCCACAAACGCCGAAGCTGGGTTGGAGCCGAAAATCGCTGGCGGCGGATCGATGGTCAAGGTGGAGCTGGAAGAAGCAACGCCATCCGTTGTCACCGTGACCGTGGCCATGCCGGGGTTCGCAATCATACTGGAGGGAACCGCAGCCTCAAGTTGTGTGGAGTCGTCATAAGCTGTCGGCAGCGAGAAGCCGTTGCACGCCGCGATCGAGGCCGATGTGAAGTCGGTTCCGTGTATGGTCAGCGTGAATTCGCCGCTGCCGGCTGTGGCCGAAGCCGGGCTCAGGCTGATGAGCGCAGGTGGAGCTGCCAACACTGCCGGCACCCATGCCAGCACCAGGGCCGCAGGGAGAATCACGCTCCACCGTCGCATGAACTTGCGCGCGCTTTGCATCTGGAACTTCCTCCAAGGCGTGAAACGTTCCCTCGCCACAACCGGCAAATGACTCGCGTCGCCCGGCAACAGCGTCTGCCACGGCCATTTATAGGAATGGGCGGGCTTAATTAAGAAATCGTCAAGAATCGAGGGGGCAAAAGATTACTTTTGTCTAATTTTTAGGTAGTCCTAATGCGGCAGCTTCAATTGCAAAGCGCCAGCGCGGAAAAATCCTGCCCGCATTTGTTGCTCGACTCTTGCCTGCGATCTCTCCCGCACGTGAGCCGCAACGCCTATAATCAGCGTGTTGTGCATACATTTTCTTCATCTCGTTCAGGCCGGGTTCTGAAACTGGCCGCCGTTGTTGGGCTGGGTACAGCGCTGGCCCTTTGCATTCCAACTACTGCCCGCGCCCAGAGCGCTGCCGAAGCTGGCCCCGCCGCTGGAGAGCATGGCCGCATCCTGCTGGTGCTGCCCTTTGACAACCGCACCGGCCAGCCCAGCCTGGAGTGGATTCGCGAAGCCTCCGCGGAGATTTTGAGCCGCCGCCTGGCCTCGGCGGGCTTTGCCCCCATGAGCCGCGCGGACCGCATATACGCGCTGGACCACCTGGGGCTGCCGCAGGGCCTTCACCCCTCGCGCGCCAGTTCGCTCAAGCTGGCCGAGACGCTGGACGCCGATTCGATCGTCGTGGGCAGCTACGTGACCGACGGCACGGGCATTGTGGCCGAGGCGCAGTTGGTGGACGTGCCCCACCTACGCATGACTGCTGCGGTCAGCGCCCGCGGTGAGATGCGAAACCTGATCCCGGTCTTCGACTCGCTGGCCTGGAAGCTTACCCGGCAGCTCGACCCCGGCTTCAAAGTCTCCGAAGAGACTTTTGTAGCCGCTGGCTCTGGCCTGAACCTTTCCGCGTTCGAGCAGTACATTCGCGGCATCACCCAGTCTGACCAGCAGGAGCGCCTGCGCCACCTGAATCAATCCGTTTTGCTCAGCCCGGAGTTTTCTCCGGCCTGGATGGCGCTGGGCCGCGAGGATTATGCAGGCCAGCAGTACGAAGAGGCGGCAAAGGCTTTTGCCAAAGTGGGCGGCAACGAGACCAGTGCCGACGATGCTCTGGAGGCCGGCTTCTTCCGCGGACTCTCGCTGCTGTTTTCCGGCGACTACCCGCACGCCGAGGAGGCCTTTGCCGGCGTGGCACGCGTTCTGCCTCTGGCTGAGGTCCTGAATAATCAAGGTGTCGCGCTAGCCCGCAACGGCAAAGACGGCATTCCGCTCTTCCGAGAGGCTGCGGCGGCCGACCCCGAGCAGGCCGACTATCACTTCAACCTGGCGGTCAGCCTCAAGCACCACGGCAACACCGCCGAAGCCTTGACGGAGCTGGCGGAATGTTTGCGCTTGCGTCCCAACGACATCGAGGCCCAGGCGGTCCAGAAGGCTTGGACTGAAACCGGCAAACCCGGGCCTGTTAAAGCCGCACTGGCTAAACCCGCGCCGGTAAAGACGCCCGGCGCGCAAGAGTCCGGCGGGGCAGGAGAATCAGACGCGGAAGCCGGGAGCAAGGCCGATCCGCTGGAGCGCATCGAGCGCAGCTTTGACGCCGCCGCATTCCACCAGGCCGCCCTCATGATGGACCAGATGGGCGCCGCGCGCCTGGCAGCTCTTCCGCCGCCAGAGCGCGCGCAAATGCTGTCCACTCAGGCTCATGATTATTTGGATCACGGCCTGTTGCTTGAGGCGGAGCGGCTCTATCAAGCCGCCGTGACCGCCGACGCCAAGGATGCCGCGGCCCACGCCGGGCTGGCGGAGATTCGTGAGCGCGACGGCGACGCCCAGGCCGCACGCAAAGAGGCCGTTACATCGCTGAAACTGATGCCGTCAATTGAGGCGTACCTGGTGATGGCGCGGCTGGACCTTGCGGCCAACCACCGCGACGACGCTCTCCACAACATCCGCGCGGCATTGCAGATCGACTCGAAAAACAAGGCAGCATTGGAACTCTGGCAGAAGATCGAGGCCAGCGGAGGGCAGAAGAAGTAATACGGTTTCCCGATCGCGACAAAGAGTGTTGCAAGGTCGAGAACCTGGCGGAAATGCTTTATCGGTAGCCTCTTTCGCAAGGAGGGTTTGGCATGGGTAAAGTTACTATCGAAGTTGACTCCAAATGGGTCAAGATCGTGCGATCGCCTCTCTATTGGGTTGTGGCGGCACTGCAAGGAGTGGCAGTTAGCTTCGCCCCGCTTTTTCTTTATTGGAGCGGCAAAGGGTTCTTTCCTCCTGAAGAGAATCGGTTCGTGGTTCCTCTGTGCTTTGCGACTATCTTTTTTGTTGGAGTGTTTTACATATGGCTTGGCGGTGGAGTTATCAGAGAGTTGAGAAAAGCGCCAAAGGCCGAGCTTTAAGGAGCGAACCATGATTCAGCGCGTACCTGGGTTTGCAACACTGGTTGGCATGGTTGCGGCCATTGGACTGGTGGCTTCGGCCTATGCACAGCAGCCACTGGTCGATAAATTTATCCTCTCCGACACCATTCAGCCGGTCACACAAGGTGAGCTGGACCGGGCCATTGCTCACGCCAACTCCGACGGCGCCAGCGCCCTGCTGATCGAGCTGAATACTCCGGGCGGACTGCTTGACTCGACGCGCACCATGGCTGGGGCGATTCTCTCTTCAAAGGTTCCGGTTATCGTTTATGTGGCTCCAGCAGGAGCGCGCGCCGGCTCTGCCGGATTTTTCCTACTGGAGTCTGCCGACATCGCAGCCATGTCTCCCAGCACCAACGCCGGAGCGGCGCACCCGGTGATGGAGTTCGGCGGCCAGCCTGACGCGACCATGAGCCAGAAAATCGAGAACGACGCGGAAGCCTTTTTGCGCTCGTATGTCACGCGCCGGGGACGCAACGCCGAAGCCGCCGAAGACGCCGTTCACACTTCGCACTCTTACACCGCGCAGGAGGCGCTGGACAAGCACCTCATCGACCTGACCGCCTCGAATGACTGGGAGTTGCTCAGGGCCCTCGATGGCCGCGAGATCACCCGCATGGACGGCAACAAACTGGTGCTTCATCTGGCTAACCCGCGCATCGAAACGCTGAAACCCACCATGCGCGAAGCGTTGCTGGGATGGCTGGTCGATCCCAACATCGCTTTGCTGTTTCTTATCGGCGGCGCGCTGCTGATTTATCTCGAATTCAACACGCCCGGCACCATTGTTCCCGGAGCGCTGGGCACACTGATGGTGCTGCTGGCCATCTTTGCTCTCAACCTGCTGCCCATTCGATTCACCGCGATCCTGCTGCTGGTGGCGGCGCTGATTCTGCTGTTGCTGGAGGCCAAGTTTGGTGGCCACGGAGTGCTGGCCACGGCGGGCATCATCTGCCTCACATTCGGAACGCTTACGCTGGTTGCCGCGCCGGTGCCGGAGATGGCCATCAGCCCCTGGGTAGCCATCGCGGTCAGCGCAGCCTTCGGGTCTATTACAGTTTTTCTTGTGCGACTGGCGGTGCGCGCCCGCCGCAGAAAATCCATCATTGGCCCATCGGCCCTGGTGGGCAGCCGCGCCTCGGCCATGGAGCCGCTTACGCCCGGAGGCCACGTGCTGGTCGAGGGAGAAATCTGGAGTGCCGTGGCCTCTCAGCCCGTGCCAGCCGGCGCGCCGTTGCGCGTGGTGGGCTTGGAGAACTATCTATTGCGCGTGGAGCCAGCGGCGCCGCAAAAGCCACCGCAGGCTCTTGCATAAGGAGTACAATTCCCTCGTAAGTTAGGAAGGAAGTCCAATGCCTGATCTGTCCATGCCGGTTCTGATTTTCTTAGCCATCATCGTGCTCTACCTGCTCAACTCCATCAAGATTCTCCGCGAGTATGAGCGCGGGGTAATCTTTCGGCTGGGCCGCGCCCTGACCACGCCCAAAGGCCCCGGCATCATCCTGGTCTTCCGGCCCTTCGATCA
>Ga0302189_10000424_pt1 | contig 36646 bp, 29 predicted proteins | sample II_Bog_E2_2_FD_194551 | JGI IMG/M metagenome (GOLD analysis project Ga0302189, IMG submission 194551) | Peat permafrost microbial communities from Stordalen Mire near Abisko, Sweden - II_Bog_E2_2 | ecosystem: Environmental > Terrestrial > Soil > Wetlands > Peat | place: Sweden: Abisko...
AGCCAACAAGAAAAATGGCAGCGCGGTTGCAGTCTGAATCAGAGCGATGTAGAGAGGACTGTTGGTAAGCGAAGTCATCAGCCAAGCCGCGCCGACACTCTGCATGAATGTTCCAATATCCGAGACAAGATTGGATACAAGCAGGTTTCGGAATATCGGGTTACGGAGCGGCCGCCACGGACCTGGCAGAGCAGTCGCATTTGGGTGAAGCACTTGGGCCATCGCTTTGTGACTCTAAATCATGAATTCCGCGGCGTCCACTCACCATGTGGGGCTCGAACACGTCGGCGCAGCGGCACGGTTCACTCTCGAGGCCATGGAATCGGGCCGTTCTTCCCCGGAAAACTCAAGGCACCCAACTTCAATCTGTTTCCAATCCACCCGAGCACTTCGTCCGTTGTTGCTGAGATCTCCACCGGCAGGCATCCGATGCCAACCCTCGACGCAGTAGATCGCCAGGGTTTTCATCGGGATGGCAAAGTTGAATCCATCGAATTTAGCCTCATCGAACCAGGGTTGTGTCCGGGTTTCGAATTCTGCATACTTTCCCATTTTCTGACCCCTTAGCCGTGGATTGGATGGGAGTGACTGACTCGAGCCACGTGAAATCTAGTCCTCTTCGGCCACGCGACAATCCACCTGAAGCTGACGTGGTGATTAAGCCAGAGGAAGATAGCGCGCAGCAATTGGACGATGGTTTCGGTCGATACCTTGGTATCGGTTTTCGTCTTATTTTTGTGGGATAAAGTTTCTCGCGGTATAGTTGCTTTTTAAAGGGAAATTGGGCCGAATTTGTTGTATCAGCTCGGCCGAGAGTGACCGGTGACTACGCTACTTGTTTGGTCGGCAATTGTGACGACGTCGCTCTCGAACAGTTGCAGGAACACGGCGATATTCGTGGCCGTGTTCACGGTTATTTAGGTTGCCGGCACCGACGGTGGGAGTGATGAGCGCTGCCCTTTCCTAGGGCTTTGGAGTGGGCAGTTTGCCCGAGATTGAGGGAGCGGTGACAATAAACGAGACTGAGTTGGTCGCAGGGCGGCCCCGCCTCACAAACAACGATGTTTGGCCACCTCGACATGTGAAACGCGGGTCATGTCGCTTTCGCATACTCTCAGCATCGTTGACGGTGCTCTTTTCAGTCGGTGCGTGGTCGCAAACCCACCTTGCGACTGTTTCCGGCACCATCACGGACCCAAGTGGAGCTGTTGTCCCCGGCGTCAGCGTAACGATTGTCGGTCAAGGTACTGGATTGAAACGCAGCGTTCTTACAGACGCGGCCGGTGAATACCGCTTCGCCGGCTTGCCAACAGGAGACTACTCCGTTCGCGTGGAGAAAACCGGTTTCCAAGCACAGCTTCGAGAAGGTGTTGCGCTCGCGCCGGCTTCCGGGTTGATCGTAAATTTTTCACTGACCATAGGCGACCGGCGAGAGCAGGTGACGGTCAACGCGAACGCCAGCGGCATCGACAGCACGACCTCGACTGTCAGCGGACTTGTGGCGGAGCAAAGCCTGACGAAACTGCCTCTCAATAATCAGGATCTGTTCAGTGCGGTAGCGCTGGAGCCTGGAGTCGCTCCCGATCCCGGCAGTGCACCTTCGTTGCTATCGAGCGGAAAGGCTGCACAAGTTGCGATAGATGGGACACGTCCCGGCATGACAAACGTCCTGATCGATGGGACGGATGCGACAGATCCGGTCTGGGGATATTCGCCCGCGGGTGCTTCAGGTTTTTTTCTCGGTCTCGATGAGTTGACGGAGGTTCGCGTTCTGACGCAGACCTTCAACGCGGAGTATGGCGGCCATGGTGGTGCCGTCATCGAGATGACCACCAAGTCGGGCGGCAACCAATTTCACGGGGCGTTGTGGGAATTGCATCGGGACGCGTCGCTCGACGCCAAGAACTATTTCGACCTGGGCGGCAACCCGATCCCCCCGTTCGTCCGCAACCAGTTCGGTGCCGGAATCGGAGGGCCGCTGAAACGTAATCGCACGTTCTTCTTTGCCAACTACGAGGGGTTTCGAGAAGTCGAGGCATCGACGGCAATTGCCACAGCGCCGGATGCGCTTGCTCATGAAGGTTTCCTGCCCTCAGCGAAGTCCTCGGGGGCCTGCACCAGCGCCAGTTCAAGCGGGTGCGCCGCCATTGCGATTAACCCGCAAACGCTGCAGTTTCTGAATCTGATGCCTCCTTCGAACGGACCGGACAATGGAGATGGAACCGGCGAATTGATCACAGCTGAAAAGGAAGCTACCCGTGAGGATCACGGGATGGTTCGCATCGAACACAATTTTTCCGATAAACATTCGCTATTCGCCCGCTACACCATAGATGACAGTTCTTCTGTGGCGCCATATGTCGGAACACCGCCGGGCATCTATATACCGGGATTCCCGGCTCTTCATCTGGCGCGAAATCAATATGTGACAATTCAGGACAGAACGACTTTTGCACCGGAACTGATCAATGAGTTGCGCTTCGGCATCAACCGGACAACCGCGTCTTCCGCGGCTGATAATACGCATCCGGGCCTGTCTATCTCTTTGGTTCCTGACCGGGCGTTCGGAGTAATCGACATTGCAGGAATGAGCTTGTTGGGCAATAGCCCGGCGTTTCCTTTAGGTGATTTTCCGACCGTTTATCAGGTCCAGGACCAACTATCGCGCACCATTGGCCGTCACACCTTGAAATTCGGCGCTGAGTTCCGAAGGCTCGATCTGAACGGGACGCTGGACTTCGTTGTTAACGGACTTTATGAATTTGAGGACCTGACGCCGTTCGGGCTGCCGGCATCCAGCAACAATCCTGCTCTCGAGTTCTTCCTTGAAGGCGTGCCCCTGGCGTACGTTGGGGTCAACCCCTCCCACGCCGATTCTGACCGAGGATTTCGTGAAAATATGGCGTCTGGATTCGCCCAGGACATCTTCTGCGTGAACAGCCGGTTAACGCTGAATGCTGGGTTGCGCTACGATTTCTACTCGAATCCGACCGAAGCACACGGACGTCTCGCCGCTTTTCGAAACCCCGCGACGGATTCCGCGCCAACTGTCGGCCAGTTATTTGCCGGGACACCCTTGGATCTTCTGTCACCCCAGGCGGGCTTTGCATGGGACGTCTTGGGCGATGCCAAAACTATGGTACGGAGCGGGTTCGGCATTTATCGCGATCAGTTCCCGGCAGCGGATTTCGGCATCGACCGAGAACTGCCGCCGTTCTTTGCCCCGGAGGAGTTCGTTTTCCCTCAGTTTCTCAACCCGCAGAACGCTGAAGTGACTCTGCCGATCGATTTTTTCACGATGACCTACTACCCCAAGTTCCCGTACACGATGCAATACAACTTGAATGTGGAGCGGGAACTCGCGCGTGGCCTAGTCCTCACTGCGGGATACTTTGGCGCGCGCGGAAATCACCTTACCCGCGAAGCCGAGCAGAACCCCTTTGAGCCGGCGTTAGGCCATCGCTACAACCCAAACCTGTCATCCCCCCTGGAGGCGATCTTGACAGACGCCCAATCGTTCTATAACTCCGGTCAGATCTCCGTTTCGCAGCGCTATTCCCATAGGCTTTTGTGGCAGGCGTCGTATACATTCGCCCATTCCGTCGACGACGCGTCGGTGGATCTTTCTTTAGACTCTGTGAACGATCCACCCTTGTCCCAGAACATTTTCGATCGTAAGGGAAGTCGCGGCCGGTCAAGTTTCGACATCCGGCACGATTTTGTGGCAAATGTCGCTTACCAACTGCCAGGATCCGGACCTGTCTTGGGCGGCTGGCAGATCGCGGCTGTTGCCGGCGTTCACAGCGGCTCCCCTTTTACTCCGGTGCTCTCTTTTGACAATGCCGACGTGCAATCGCTGCTCATTGCGGAACGCCCAAACCTTGCTGGCAATCCCTATGTGGGCGTTTGCCCGAATGGGTCCAGGGTGCGTACAGCGTCCTGCTGGTTTAATCCAAGCGCCTTTGCGGTTCCGGCCGCCGGACAGTTTGGCAATGCCGGACGAAATATGTTGAACGGGCCGAGGTTCGCGCAATTTGATCCCTCGCTACACAAAGACTTTGCAATCTTTCAAGATAAGAAGCTCACGGTTGGAGTGGAAGCTTATAACCTGCTCAACCATCCGAATTTTGGGGTTCCGAGTAATACGCAAAGTGCGTTTTCCTTTGGGGGGAATGGGGATGCCATTTATAAAGATGCGGCGGGTGATTTTGCCGATAATGCAGGGCAAATTCTGACCACCGCCGGCACTGGGCGCCAGATTCAACTGACCGGCCGATTAACGTTCTAAGGGGCGCCGGGAACTTTCCGACCAAATAGTCGCAAGTTGACCAGAGGCGTGCTTCATCTAGCTCCCTCGTTGGAATGCATATAATGGCTTCATTCAGTCATGGCAACGAGGAACGATTGCAATGGCGGCAGCTTCAGAATATGTGTTGGAGCCGATCCGGGATAGCGCGGAATTCACGCTTTACCGTGCCCGGCAGCGAGGCAACCCCTCGCCGCTGTTGGCAGTCGCTCCGAACGCAGACCAACCATCGCTCCAGAGTTTGCAGCGCCTTGAGCACGAATACTCGCTGGCGGCCGAAATCGAGTCCGCGTGGGCGGCCAAACCAATCGCACTCACTCGCCACGAAGGGCGGACGATCCTCGTATTCGAAGACCCTGGCGGCGAACCGCTGGACAGTTTTCTAGACCCGGACCTCGACCCGGACAAGGAACAGCCCGTCGATGTGACTCGCTTTCTGAGCCTTGCCATTCACCTCGCAACGGCCCTCGGCCACGTCCACCAGCGCGGACTGATCCACAAAGACATCAAGCCTGAGAACGTGCTTGTCGCGTTGGAACCGAACGGCGAGGCCGGCCACGTATGGCTCACCGGCTTTGGTATCGCCTGCCGGCTACCCCGCGAACCACAGGCGCCGGCGCCGCCGGAATTCATTACCGGCTCCCTGCCCTACATGTCCCCGGAACAGACCGGGCGCATGAATCGATCGGTCGACACCCGGAGCGATCTTTACTCTTTGGGCGTCACCTTGTACCAGGTGCTTACGGGCATGCTCCCGTTTGCTGCCGCCGACCCTCTGGGGTGGGTCCACTGCCACATCGCACGACAGCCCGTGGCTCCTGCGGACCGCCGCGAGGTTCCCAAGCCGCTGTCCGACCTCATCGTGAAGCTCCTGGCCAAGAACGCGGAGGACCGGTATCAGACCGTTGCGGGTTTGGTAGCCGATCTTCGGCGATGTCAGACGCAGTGGCAGTCGCACTGTCGCATCGACTCATTCCCGCTCGGGGCGGACGATGTATCGGGCCGACTGCTGATACCGGAGAAACTCTATGGGAGGGAGCGCGAGGTTGAAGCGCTGCTTGCGGCGTTCGATCGCGTGGTGGCGGGTGGTGGGCCGCAGTTGATTCTCGTCTCCGGATACTCCGGTATTGGCAAATCCGCGGTCGTCAATGATCTGCACAAATCTATTGTTTCGTCTCGTGGATTGTTCGCGTCAGGCAAGTTCGATCAATACAAGCGCGACATTCCTTACGCCACATTGGCGCAAGCCTTTCATAGCCTTATCCGGCCTCTTCTCAGTATGCCCGAAGCCGAGTTGAGTCAGTGGCGGGATGATCTTAGCCGGGCGTTGATCCCGAACGGATCGCTGGTGGTGGATCTTGTTCCGGAATTGAAGTCGATCATAGGGGAGCAGCCGCCGGTCATAGGCCTACCACCTCAAGAGGCGAAAAGTCGCGCGCAGCTTGCGTTTCGGCAGTTCATTGGCGTTTTCGCGAGCCCTGAACACCCGCTGGCCCTGTTCCTCGACGACCTGCAGTGGCTCGATGCAGTGACACTCGACTTTCTGGAGGATTTACTGATCCAGCGGGATCTGTCGAACCTGCTGGTCGTCGGGGCTTATCGAGACAACGAAGTCGACTCGACGCATCTGCTGACGCGCAAGCTGTCGTCGATCCGGCAAGCCGGGGGAACGATCAGCGAAATCCATCTGAAGCCGCTAGCTCGTGAAGATCTGGCACGGCTGATTGCAGATGCCCTGCATTGTGAACCGCAACGTCCGATGCCTCTGGCGCAACTCATCCATGATAGGACTGCCGGTAACCCGTTTTTTGTCATTCAGTTCATCCACGTCCTGGTTGAAGAAGGGCTGATTGCATTTGATGATCGGGCTCTCCGATGGGGCTGGGATCTGGATGCCATTCGGGCCAAGGGCTACACCGACAACGTCGCGGACCTCATGGTTGCCAAGCTGAACCGCCTTCCAGGGAGGACTCTACAGGCGCTGCAGCAATTTGCCTGCATTGGTAATAGCGCCGACGTCACGACACTGTCCGCGGTACTCGAGAAGACGGAACTCGAAACCGATGCGCAGCTATGGGAAGCGCTTCACCAGGAGCTGATCGTCCACTCGGAGGGCGCCTACCGATTTGTCCACGATCGCATTCAGGAGGCGGCCTATTCTCTTATTGCGGAAGAAGTGCGAGCCGAGGCTCATCTGCGGATCGGGAGACTGATCCACGCGCGTGTCCCGGCTGAGAAGCGCGAGGAGGCAATATTTGAGATCGTCAGTCAGTTGAACCGCGGCGCCGGCCTTATCACCTCAGAAGACGAGCGTTTTAATTTGGCGGAGCTCAACCTTATGGCCAGCAAGCGAGCCAAGGCTTCTGCGGCATTTTCTGAAGCTCTTCACTATGCCATCGCCGGCCGAACTCTTTTGACGGATGAGTGCTGGGAGCGCCGGCATCACCTGATGTTCCAACTGGAATTGAATCGGGCCGACTCCGAGTTCCTGACTGGCGAACTGACCAGCGCGGCCGATCGCGCGGATGGGCTTCGATCGCGCGCTGCCGACATCGTCGAACTGGCAAAGGCGACGTGTCTGGGCATCGATGATTACCTGATGCTCGGCCAGTACCACCTTGCAATGGCGATCGCCCTCGATTACTTGCGACGCATCGGAATCGATTGGCCGCTCCATCCGACGGACGAACAGGTACGAAGCGCATACGAGCGGATCTGGTCACAACTTGGAAGTCGGGAGATCGAGGAGATCATCGACTTTAGCCTGATGAGCGACCCCGCGTCGATCGCGACTCTGGACGTCCTAACGCGTGTCCCGATTCCCGCATTGTTTACCGATCGCAATCTGCACGCCATGGGCATCTGCATGGCGGTTGGCCTCAGTATCGAGCGCGGTAACGACGATGCTTCGTGCTTCCATTACGTTTGGCTTGCAAGGGTGGCGGCCCATAGATTCGGAGACTTCAAGAACGCATTTCGGTTCGCTCAGCTCGGCTATGAACTGGTTGTAAAGCGAGGCTTGCAACGCTACCGGGCTGCGACTCTCACAGCTTTTGGAATTGGCATCGCGCCATGGATGAAACCTCTCTCCGCTTGCTGTGATCTGATGCGTCAAGCTCTCGATATCGCTAATATAAGTGGCGACCTCACAGGCTCAATGATGAGCCGAGTATGCCTGAATACGCTGCTTTTGCCGGCGGGGGATCAGCTTGTAGCAGTGCAAAGTGAGACCGAAAATAGTCGCAACCTGGCGCATAAGGCGAAATTCGGTTTCTTCGCCGCCCTGAGCGAGAGCCAGCTTGGGCTTATCCGAACACTCAGAGGGTCCACGAGGGCATTTGGTTCGTTCGAGCACGCACAATTCGACCAGGTCGCGTTCGAGCGGAGTCTGGATAATTACCAGCCGCCGCTCCATTCCTACTACTGGATTCGAAGACTGCAGGCGCTGTTCTTTGCTGGCGACTTCGTCTCGGCCGTGGATGCCTCCTCGAGGGCTCAGCCGCTGCTTTGGACAGCTCCGAGTATTGAGTTGGCGGAATATGCGTTTTACAGCGCGCTTGCTCATGCCGCGTTGTGGAATTGTGCGACCGAGGATCAACGGTCAGAGCACTTCGATGCTCTCGCCGTGCACTGCAAGCAGCTCCAGATATGGGCGGAGTACTGTCCGGCGAATTTCCAGGACCGCGCCGAGCTGGTTGGAGCAGAGATCGCGCGTATCGAAGCGCGAGACATGGAGGCAGCGCGCCTATTCGAAGCGGCGATCCGGTCGGCGCGCAAGAACGGCTTCGTTCAGAACGAAGGGTTAGCCCACGAACTGGCCGCACAGTACCACCTGGCGCACGGTCTGGAAACCGCTGCATATGCCCATCTTCGCAGCGCGCGCCACTGTTTCGAGCGCTGGGGAGCGCACGGAAAGGTGAGGCAACTCGACGAACGCTATCCGAACCTGCGAGAAGAGCGAACCTCTGCCGCTCCGGTTGTGATAAGCCCACTGGCCGGACAGCTCGACGTCGAGGCAGTGGCAAAAGCTTCGCAAGCACTCTCGAGCGAGATTGTCCTCCCCACGCTGATCGAGAAGCTTGTTCAAATCGCCGTAGAGAATGCCGGTGCCGAACGGGGTTTGCTGATTCTGATTCGAGACCTCGAGTGCCGAATCGAAGCCGAAGCTACCACGGGCCACAACCGAGTCGAAGTTACGGTCCGAAAGGCAGTCGTGACGCCGGCCGACCTGCTCCAGTCGCTGCTCCAAAACGTGATCCGCACGCAGGAGTCCGTGCTTCTCGATGACGCCTCGGCCAACAAAGTATACGCAAAAGAAGAATATGTGAGGCGGAATCACTCCCGGTCCATCCTCTGCCTTCCTATTGTCAAGCAGACGAAGCTAGTCGGCGCACTTTATTTGGAGAACGGACTGACTCCGTCTGCCTTCACGCCAGAGCGCGTCACTTTGCTGCAGTTGCTGGCTTCACAAGCCGCGATTTCGCTCGAGAACGCGGCCCTTTATTCCGATCTGCGAAGGACACACGAGAACTTGCAACGGAGCGAGGCTTTTCTCGCACAGGCGCAGAGAACCAGCCGCACCGGCAGTTTTGGTTGGAACGTTGAGAAGGGCGAGATCTACTGGTCGGATGAGACTCACAAAATCTTCGAAATCGATCGGGCGGTCAAGCCCACATTCGAGGTCGTTCTTGAGCGCGTGCATCCCGACGATCGTGCGTTCGTTTTGCAGACACTCGGCGAGTCAACGACGCAATGGATGGGCTTCGATGTTGAGTATCGTCTGTTGATGCCCGACAGCAGAGTCAAGTTCGTCCACGCCAGTGGCCAGGCGGTGGGATCCGACACCCTCGAAATCGTCGGCGCCGTTCGTGACATCACCGAACGCACTCGGGCCGAAGAGGCCTTGCGCCAAGCGCAGAGCGATCTCGCGCACATCAACCGGGTGACCACCATGGGTGAGTTAGCGGCATCCCTGGCTCACGAAGTGAATCAACCGATTAGTGGCGTCCTTATCAACGCCAACGTTTGCCTTCGAAAGCTCGGGCACGAGAACCCGGATCTCGATGAGGCGCGCGCAGCTGTTACCAGGATTCAAAGAGATGCGCAACGTGCCGCGGATGTTATTCGCAAAACCCGCTCACAATTCGAGAAGGCGACCCCGAATCGTGAGGTTCTAGACTTAAATGACATCATCCGAGAAACCACCGGCATCCTGCGCAGTGAGGCATTGCGATACAACATCTCAGTCCGGACGGAACTGGCAGCCGATCTGCCTCAGATCATCGGAGATCGCGTTCAATTGCAGCAAGTCGCGATGAATCTGATCGTCAACAGCCTCGAAGCGATGAGGGATGTTGATGGAATACGAGAGTTGGCCATCAAATCGCAGCGCGAGGAAAACGAGCAGCTTCTCGTGACTGTGAGTGATACCGGCATGGGATTTCCGCCGGAGCTCTCGGAGCAGATCTTCGACCCGTTCTTTACAACCAAACCACACGGGACCGGCATGGGGCTTCGCATCAGCCGGTCAATCATTGAGTCTCATGGTGGTCGGTTGTGGGCGGTCGGTGCGCCTAAGCGCGGCGCAATGCTTCATTTGACCCTGCCGGCTGCGCCCCATCCCTCTCGAATGGATTAGCGGTCCATGTGAGCGGCGACACCTGACGACGGTCACGCGTTCACTTTGCGATTCCCTGCAGCCACGACGATCAGTGGGGCAGCAGCCTTGTAGCGAGGACGATCGTCGGCGAAAATACCAATACCAAAGTATTAGAGACGATCGCGCAACGCGTGCCTAATGATATTGTTGCTTCAATTGGTCCACAGCAAAGGAATCTGCGGATACTTGCTGAGCCGCATTGTTGGTGTTCGACCCGGACAGGAAAGAATCACGCATGATCCGAGCGCATCGACTTCTCAGACCGCGCTTTAGGAACGGAGATGTTCTCCGTGTTATCTATGAATTCTGCTTCAGCTGCGGTGTGAGAGCGTCTAGATGAAACCACGATTGCTAATTTCGGTTGTCGACGATGACCAGTCACTTCGCGAGTCGCTGCCGGAGCTGCTGAACGAATTGGGATTTGCCGCCCGGACATTTTCTTCGGCAGGGGAATTTCTGGTGTCCGATGCGGCTTTGCGTTCGAGTTGCCTGTTGCTTGATGTCGGAATGCCCGTGATGACGGGTCCCGAGCTTTTTCGCGAACTTCGCCGCCGCGGCTTGGGAATTCCGGTTGTCTTCATCACTGCTCGCAGGGATGAAGCCGCGCGGTCGCGATTGCTTGATGACGGAGCGGTCGAGTGTTTGTACAAACCGTTTGACGATAAAGCCTTGTTGCAGGCATTGAACAAGGCTGTTGGAAGCAAGTAAACCTTCTGGCGCTCGAACGGAGCTTAGAATGATCACGACAATCGCGATCTGCTGTGAAGAGAGTCCGTGCTTAATGACAAATGCCCCGCCGATTGTCTTCGTTGTGGATGACGATATCTCGATGCGAGAATCACTGGGAGCCCTGATTCAAGACGAAGGCTGGCAGGTCGAGACTTTCATGTCCGCAGAAGAGTTCCTTAATCGGCCACACGAGATTGTCCCACACTGCCTGGTACTGGATATTTCAATGCCCGGTTTGAATGGACTGGAGTTACAGAAACGGCTGGCGGTGCAACAGCCCGAGATGCCGATTATCTTCATGACGGGGCACGGCGACATTCCAAAGTCCGTACAGGCCATGAAGGCAGGGGCTGTGGAGTTCTTAACGAAACCCTTCGATGACAGCACACTCCTCTCTGCTGTTCGCGGGGCCATTGAGCGAAGCAAGGTACTGGTTGATCGCAAAGCCGAAATCCAGGCTCTGAAATCCCGGTATGCCCGTCTCACTTCTCGCGAGCGCGAGGTTTTTGCTCTTGTGGTGGCCGGCTTTCTGAATAAACAGGTGGGCAACGAACTTGGTATCAGCGAAATCACGGTGAAAGCACATCGCGGATGTGTGATGCGTAAGATGAAAGCCGAATCGCTGCCGGAACTAGTAAACATGGCCGCGCGGCTCCGCGTGCCGCGGCTGAAGAATCCAAATAACCCGGCCAGCAACTAGCTCATGGCCCTACGTTGAGGCAGCCGCCGGGCCGTTTCCGACTTCGGCATCGTGGTCGTTAGCGAAACTGTCGGCCGTCCGCATCCTGAATCTATTTTGCGAGGATCGCCTGCGACTCGGCAAAACGGACCATCACCGAGACCATCAGGGCGCCCATCGCGGCGATGAACTTGCGTATCCACGTGGATCCTGGGTAGATTTCAGAGACGACCCCGCCCATGTGCATCCCCATTGCCGCAAGTTGCATGAGTGCAAAGACCGGCAGGATCACATTGGCGATCCAGTTCACGAGGTTCATGACCGCTGTCCAATAGCCATCTGCGCTCGTTGGTCCAGCGTTCTGCACAAAGCCTTCAAGGGCGCGCAGCATCCCCGAACACATCAACGATGCGAATCCGCCATAGAGAAGCTGCTCGAACTGTCCCCCCTTGCTGTAGCGATAGACCACTCCGGCAAAGAACGCGCCGGCCATGGTCGGCATCATGACGTTCCCGGCCCAGGAGGCAAGGTTGGTAACCGCACCGTCGAGGCTCATTCGATCCTCCTCACGCGGCCATTGCCTGAAAGAGTTTGAGCAGACCGGTCACGCCGAGAAAGCCAATCGCAGAAAAAACTAGCCTCGTCCACGGTCTGTGCCGAACGAAGTTCACAACAGCGCCGACACACGCGAGTCCAGCCGCCGCAGGCATGATCTGCCCTACGATGTAGTTCCAGAGGGAGCCAAGCATATCGGTGGTTGCGTACTGGCCGCCATCGTTCCAACATTCAAAGAGTTGCATTGTTGCCGAAAGCGTAAACAGAAAAAGAGCGGTGATGATTGAAGCCAGCGGATTCTCTCCAGCCGCGGTATCGAGCGTTGCCTTGAGCACGAAGTACCCGGCAATGACCGGCACAAGCTTGGCGACAATGATTTGATTGACGAAGTTCTTGAAGACTGAATCCATACTGGCTAGCCAGCTCGTCGCGACTAAACCGCTTGCCGAAGGAACAGTGATGCCCTGCGCCGCAATCCACGAGAGAAGCTGTGGTAGTGTCAACAGAATCACGGTCCATAACACCCACTTCCCGGTCTTGCCATTGATGTGGAAGTTGGTGCCTCCTTCATGCCGCAGACTCACTCCCACGGCAGCCAGCGTGCAGAACGCCGCTGGCACCGCAAGATCAAGCAGCAGTTGAAGAAGATCGGAGAGGAATTGCGGCACAGGCATCGCGTTGACTCCCTACTGAATGCCTTGAGCTTGCGTGATAAAGCCCTCGGCCATGCGACCAAGCCCGGAGATCACCAGGAGGGAGACACCGGTGACGCCCCAACCCAGATAGCCACGGCCACTCTTGAAATACCACCCTGCAACGCCGAGGCACGCAATCGCGATCACCGGCGCAATTACGTTGCAGCCCAGTTCACGATGTTGAGAACGGTACCCTCGACGGTGGTGGCCTGTTGGCCCTGAACCGCCTGGCCGAACTGTGGAGATGTACCCAGGTTTTGTGCGGTCGCTATCAAGGGCACGGTAAAATTGCCAACGAGAACCAACCCAAGCGCGAACAGCAAAGAAATGCGTGTCCAGTTGATCGGGCTTGGGCGTTCATAGGTTGATCGAAGCGCAGCGGGTGTCCTGCCCCGCCAGAAGGCCAATGCGGTTTTCATGACTCTCTCTCCTGGACGCGGCTGCTCGGGGCATCCGTGTCGAAAGAGAACATGAAGCTTAGTCGTGGCTCGGTCAACTGGCCCCACTGGTATTGATCGACTTTCGAGGCTCTCATCTATATAACTCCGAACCGAATATCCGATAACGCCCCGATCGTCTGCCACAGATGGCGGCTAAGTCTACCGATCGCAGGGCAAAGCCTTGCAGGCAACCCAACCTAATATCGAACAAAAGGCGGATCTATGCGGCGAGAATTGGTCAGACGCGCATTGACATACTCGAAACGGTCATTGGTCAAGCGAGGTTCAGCTGATTTTCGCTGCAATTAGTCAAACGCACACTGACATATTGGGGACGATGGTCGTGCGAATGCGGCGCAATCTTGCCAAAGCAGGCTATTCATTAGCAATGCATCTGGGTCTACGGCAAATTACAAAAGCGCTCACGGATAACAGACATCGGACAAACGCTGGCATGCCCTTTCAACTCGGTAGTAGTACCTGAACGAAGATTTGCTACAACGTGATATTGTCCGTTATCGTTGGCTATCAGGTCGGCCGGCGGCATCGGTCTTTTTGTCACTTGTCCGAGATGCAGATTCGTCAAATTGACGACATCGGCGTTTTCAATACCTATCAGCGGTCGGCGCTCAAACATCCATCAATGAGGGCGTCGGCTTTCTGTAATCGCCAATCAAAAATCTGGTACAGGCATTCTTGAGCGACACAATCCACTTCCCTTGGACAGTTCCAGGACGCTCCCCGTCTCGAAGTTCGGGATCACGCGCTCTGCCTTATCGCCTTTTCCTCTAAGAACTCCTTCCAACTCTCGGGCAATGCTTCCAGAGCAAGAGCCTTTCGCACTAGACGAAGATCTTCTTCGTTATATTCCTTCGAGATGTATAGACGGTTGATCTCGGAGACGGAAATCGAGTTCGGATCATGGTCAAGTACAGTCACCTCGTCTCCCGTACCAACTTCACCTTCGCGTGTGACCGCCAGGTAGAATCCAGTCTGCCGGCCCGCAAGAAATCGCCTTACCATATCATCCGATTTGAATCGGATGCCGAGCTTGTAACACGGAAGCCGTGGCTGGCTGACGACAACTTCTGCGGACCCCACAGAGAGTCGGTCGCCGATATGGACGAAGTCTTCGGTCAATCCCTCAGTCGTGAAATTCTCGCCGAAAGCGCCCATGGGGAGTGCGTGACCCGGGAGTTCGACTTTCCAGTATTCGTAGTGCTCAAGCGGGTAGCAATACACAGCCTTGTCCTTGCCTCCATGCACAGTGAGGTCAGATTGTCGATCGTCATCGAGATTGAGTGTCCGCAAGGCGATCCGACCTGGGACCGGCTCCTTATAGATCGATGTCGTTACACTTCGCCCATGCCAAACCACTTCCCGAGGCAACCCGCAATTGACGGACACAAGTTTCATATCAGCTCTTTGATTCAATGATCGCGAAAAAGATTGCTGGGAATCAGCCAAGCGGGCCGAGATGACCTGGCTAGTGGTGCCGGGGAACGATGGGCGCGACTAACCGTGAGGGCTTTAATAGAAGGAGTTATTTGACTGCAAGCACGGTGTCAGCTGGCGCCGGCCGCAACCTGAGACGCGAAGCCATCTTTATCAATTCAGCCAGAGATTCGGCTTTCATCTTTCGCATTGCGTTGCCGCGATGTTTTTTCACTGTGACTTCACTAATGCCGAGGCGACTGCCAACCTGCTTATTCAGGAGCCCGACAACCACCAAAGCCATCACATCGCGCTCGCGAAAGGTGAGGTCAGCGTATCGCGCCTTCAACGTTTGAATCTCTTCTTCGCGGCCGAGTAGGGCCTTGCTCCGCTCTACCGCATTCCGGACGGACTGCAAAAGCACATCGCCCTTAAAAGGCTTTGTCAAAAACTCGACGGCACCCGCTTTCATGGCTTGCACCGTCATGGGAATATCACCGTGGCCCGTTACAAAGATGATCGGCATTCCAGGGCGCTCGACGGCTACCCGCTTCTGTAAATCAAGACCGTTGAGCCCTGGAAGCGCCACGTCGAGAACAAGGCAGTTTGGAACGGAAAGAGGAGGCCTCGCGAGGAAATCCTGGGCGGAAACAAATGTCTCTACACACCAGCCAGCTTTTCGAAGAAGCGCTTCGAGGGACTCGCGGATCGAAATATCGTCGTCGACGACAAACACCGTTATGGTGGTCTCCATCATGGATTTGACCTCCCTTCGTGGCCGCGCGCCCTCGGTGGATTCATTCTAAGACTAACTTCGACCCGATGCCCGAAAGCCTTTAGCCGTTTCCGAGAGCAGAATCGATTGCCGCGCGTAAAGCCTTGCCACTGAATGGCTTAAAGAGGCACGCTATTGCACCTCGTTCGAGAACCTGTGATCGCACTTTTTCATCTCTGTGCGCAGTGATAAAGATGACTGGAGCCTCCAGCCCAAGACGCTTCAACTCTTCGAGAAGATCGGGGCCCGACATTCCTGGCATATTGATATCGACAACCAAGCACTTACTTTGCGAAATCTGATCCGAAGCTAAGAACTCTTCGGCTGAGGAGAAGGCTCGCACTGCGAAGCCAAACCCCTTCAGCAAATGGGGCAGTGATTCGCGTACAGATTCGTCATCGTCGATTACTGATACAAGGGGACGCGTATTCATGATGGACCCCTTTGCGGTCCCTACAAAGGATAGGGTTAACGTTCGCGCCAACAAGCAGTTGATTAAAGCGTCTGGTCGACGATGCCCAGATTCTGCGGGAAAGTGACACTTTTAGCCTGTGCTGGCGACAACCCAAAAATCTATCATCCGACAGGGATAGGAAAAGCGTCTAGTATCCTTTGGTATCCAAATTCGTATCTCTCTCGCCAAAGCGGGCCGGAACAAACGGCTAATCGCCGTCAATTCCGGTTGTCAGCATCCAATTCTCTGGCCATTTCACGTTGTACCATTGGAGCCACAGGGAATTGAAAATGCAAAAGTCGACCCTGGCCCGCGGTTTAACGTCGCCCAAATTTTTCCGTGATGTGCTTCGACAATGGAATGGCTGATCGCGAGCCCAATGCCCATACCGTCGTTCTTTGTACTGAAGAACGATTCGAAGAGCCGCTCGGCGGTCTCGGAAGCGAAGCCGATGCCGGTATCTTGTACGGTGAGCCGAACGTTCTCGGCACCATCCCTTTCCGTTTGAATCAGCAATTGCCTCGGTCGATCTTCAATTTCTCTCATTGCGTCGATGGCATTGCGAAGCAGATTTATGATTACTTGCTGAAGCTGCACGCGATCGCCATTGACCGGTGGGAGATCATCCGCGAGATCCATTTGCAAAACCACCCGGTTCCGGCGCAATTCACCGGACGAGAGCGCGATTACCTCGCGTGTCGCCTCATTCAGATCGAAGATTTCAGCGACAAAATCCTTCCTCTTGATGAGGGATCGCAGGCGCGCGACTACATCTGCGGCTCGATTCCCGTCGCGAATTGAGCGGAGCGCCGTCTCTCGCGCACCCTCGATGTCCGGTGGATTATCATCCAGCATTTGCAGACACGTTTCCGCGTTGGTAATAATGCCAGCGAGCGGCTGGTTTACTTCGTGTGCGATGGAAGCTGTCAGGATACCCAAACTCATGACTCTGCTTACATGGGCGAGTTCAGATCTGGACTTGGTAAGAGCCTCGTCAGAAAGCGTACGCTGGGTCACATCCTGTACCGCTCCGATGTATTCCAGACGGCCCTCGAATTCCCTAGTTGCACGAGCCATTACATGCAAGAACTTAATACGACCATCGGGCATCACGATCCTATGGGTGTGCTCATAATCGCTCCCGGTCTCCACTCCCTTCGCAGTCGCCTCGTCTACCAACGGTATGTCGTCGGGATGTACCCTAATCTGAGCAATATCGGTAGATATTGGTGTACCAGGTTCAATTTCATGAATACGATACAGTTCTTCCGACCAAACAGACTTCTTCGTATCTGGCCACCAGGCGAAAGTGCCGGTTCGGCTGAGCCTCTGGCCTTCTACGAGGAAGGCCTCACTGCGCCGCAACTCCTCGTCGGCTCGCTTGCGATCTTCAATGTCAACGTTCGTCCCGTACCATTTGACGATTTTGCCGGACTCGTCGCGCAGGGGACTGGCACGGAATAGAAACCATCGATATTGGCCATCGAAGCGGCGCATCCGTGCTTCCACGTCCACTTCCGTCCCGGAGGCCAGAGCAGCTTGCCAGTAGTCGATCAAACCTTTCGCATCGTCGGGATGAATTGCGACCGCCCATCCAAAACCGCTCGCCTGCTCCGCAGACAGTCCCGTGAATTCGAGCCAACGCTGATTGAGAAACTCGACGAAGCCAGTCGGGTCGGTGGACCAGGCAAGCATGGGAATTGTGTTGATGATCAGATTAAGCGTGCGTTCGCTTGCGCGGAGGGCTTCCTCCGCCTGCTTTCGGTCGTCTATGTCAACATTTGCTCCGTACCATCTAACGATCTTGCCAGTCTCATCCCGTAACGGTTCGCTGCGGAACTGAAACCAACGAAAGACCTCATCGTGGCGCCGGAGACGCGCCTCGACCCCACCCACTTCGCCTGTAGCCACCAGCGCCTGCCATTGCTCTATTACCCTGGGCAAATCCTCGGGATGAAAGGCCGCCTGCCACCCCCAACCGCTGGATTCTTCGGAGGACAGACCCGTATATTCCTGCCAACGCTTGTTCGAGAACTCATTTGTTCCGTCGGGCCGATTGCAGTGAACCTGAGTCGGAATGGCATCGATAATCTTGCGAAGCGCGAGCTCATTCGCGCGAACTGCATCTTCCGCCTGCTTTCTCTCTTCAATGTCAATGTTCGTTCCATACCACTTGACGATGGTGCCCGATTCGTCCCGGAATGGTTTAGCGAGAAATAGAAACCACCGGTAAACTCCGTCAAAACGACGCATGCGCGCTTCCGTGCTGACGGCTGTCCCACTTGCCAGAGCATTTGACCAGACCTCCTGGAGACCGGCCACGTCCTCAGGGTGAATTGCAGTCGCCCATCCCCATCCCACCGCTTCCTCGTAAGTGAAACCCGCATAGTCAAGCCATCGATCACTGAGAAATTCGCAGTAGCCGTCTGGGCGGGTCGACCACGCTGTCGTGGGGATCGTGTTGATAATCCGGATTAGATCGCGTTCCTTGGCCTTCAGTTCTTCCTCGGCGTGCTTTCTATCTTCGATGTCAATGCTTGTTCCATACCATTTGACGACATTACCCGATTCATCGCGCAGAGGATTAGCTCGAACAAGGCACCATCGATAGACACCATCGAAGCGACGATATCGCGCTTCTACCTCAGCCTCCGTGCCTGCGGACAAGCACGATCTCCAATATTGCACGAGTCGATCGACGTCGTCGGGGTGAAGCGCAGATCTCCAGCCCCACCCCTCCGCTTGCGCGGCGGTCATCCCCGCGTAGTCAAGCCACCGTTGATTCAGAAAATCGACATGACCGTCGGGAAGGGTTGAAAAAGCTGGCGTTGGAATTGTGTTGATGGTCGCGCGGAGTTCCTGTTCCTTCGCACGAACTGCATCTTCCGCCCGCTTCCTCTCTTCTATGTCGATATTTTGTCCATACCATTTGATGACCTCTCCCGACTCGTCTTTCACGGGAACTGCGCGAAATAGGAACCATCTATAGATTCCATCGAAACGCCGGAGTCTTGCCTCGATTTCTCCGGGCGCCTTTGACGCCAATGTGGTTCCCCAATATTTAGATAGGCCGCCCATGTCGTCAGGGTGAAGCGCAGTCACCCACTGCCAACCAAGCGCCTGGTTGGCAGTCAACCCTGTGTAGTCAAGCCAGCGCTGGTTGAGAAAGTCGACAGAGCCATCCGGGGCGGTGGACCACGCCAACTCGGGAATTGTATTGATGATCAAGTTCAGACTTCGCTCGCTCGTTCGCAGCGCCTCTTCAGCCTGTCTCTGGTCTTCCACATCGGTCAGTAGAGCGTACCAGCGCTCGATTTGACCCTGGGGGTTTCGGAAAGGAATGCCGCGAGCCTGAAACATCCGAAAAACGCCGTCAGAGCGGCGGAGGCGGTATTCGAATTCGAACGGTTCGCCCGTCTCAGCGGAGTGGCTAGTCCTGGCAATCACGGCTTCCAGATCGTCTGGATGGATTACACCAATTGAGGCCCAACTTTTCAAATCGTCCAGCGTCACTCCGAAATAGTCGAGCATCGCCGGCGTAGCGAGTTCTAACTCAAACTGCGCGTTCATAGTAGATGCCAGGACAGGCATCGAATTGGCAAACTGTCGGACGCCACTATCGTTGGCGCGCAGAGTTCCGTCCGGTTTTTCTGGATTCCCAAGACTCATACCGATAGACCTCCGGACTCTTTGTCGGCAGATAATTTAAGCCTGTTCGCTTAAGGGGTCCCAAAACGGCGAATCATGATTTTCCGCAGCAAACTGAACAACTTTTGAATGTCTTGCCATCTTGGTTTGGCTGAAATGACTCGGGGACAGTTGTTCGCTACTCCGGCGAAATCACCTACGCAAATCATGATACCAAGGGATCATGGATACCTTAGTCTCCTTGTTTCGCAACACAGCTTCTGGTGAGATGGCACTCGTGACGGATCTGAGTTGACGCCGCAAGCCAGTGAAGATTCAGCCACACTTCGTTGACTGTTGGACGCTCCCGACGATTTGGTCTTGGAGATGTTATGTGTGACTGCCGGCATCGAGACCCTTTCGCCACACCGACTGCCTGCGCCGCTTCGGCGCCGCGTCAGACCGATGGAGTTGAGGCAAGAACCCAATACGACCGGCCCGGCGACGAACGAGAAGATACGGACGGGCAGAGTCTGCACAGTTTGCAGAAATGGATCTGCGAACTGCTGATCAAGAATCAACAACTCAGAATGTCGTTGCTCGACTCAGCAACCAACCACCAATCCTGGGAGGCCGACCAATGATTACCGCGAATTCATCCGAAAACATCAATCGCAACCGCAGACGCTTTCTTGGGGCCGCCGCCATGACCGTCGCATCCGCCCAACTCGGCATCTTCAGCTTTGCAGATGCAGAAACCACACAACCCAAAAACGCCAAAGAGGAGGAACTCATGACAACAGTCGCTTTACAGGAAGCAACCACAGAATTAACCGACACGGACGCAATTCGCCCGTTTGCGAAAGTCCATGTTCCCGAAGCGGAACTCGCCGAATTGCGCAGGCGCATCAACAACACCAAGTGGCCGGACCGGGAAACGGTCACAGATACCAGCCAAGGCGTACAACTCGCGACGACTCAAGCACTCGCGCGCTATTGGGGCACCGAATACGATTGGCGCAAGTGCGAGGCAAGATTGAACGCTCTGCCGCAGTTCATCACCGAAATCGACGGTCTGGATATTCATTTTATTCACGTTCGTTCGAAGCATGAGAACGCGTTGCCGCTCATCGTCACGCACGGATGGCCCGGCTCGATCGTTGAGCAACTCAAGATCATTGAGCCGCTCGTCAATCCGACGGCTCACGGCGGAAGTGCATCAGATGCCTTCGATGTGGTGATCCCGTCAATGCCTGGCTACGGATACTCGGGCAGACCAACCACCGCAGGCTGGGATGTTGACCACATCGCCCGTTCCTGGGTCGTGCTGATGAAGCGTCTAGGGTATACGAAGTTTGTGGCTCAAGGCGGCGATTGGGGCGCGCTCGTCACGGAGCATATGGGCGTGCTGGCGCCTCCGGAGTTGCTCGGCATTCACACCAACATGCCTGGCATCTTTCCGAACGACATTGACAAAGCCGCTTTTTCAGGGTCTCCGGTGCCATCGAGTCTCTCAGCCGATGAGAAGGTTGCCTACGAGCGTTTGCAGTTCGTATATCAAAAAGGGATCGCCTACGGGTTCCAGATGGGACTTCGACCCCAGACGTTGTACGGAATCGCGGATTCACCCGTTGGTCTGGCGGGCTACTTCCTAGACCATGACGCGCGCAGTTACGAGATGATCTCGCGCGTCTTTGCGGGCGGATCCGAAGGCCTCACACGCGACGACATCCTCGACAACATCACCATCACCTGGCTGACGAACACCGGCATATCCGGCGCCCGTCTCTATTGGGAGAATTGGGGCAAGCTTGGCTATTTCAATGCCAAGGGCGTCAAGATTCCAGTTGCCGTGAGCGTCTTCCCTGACGAGCTGTATCCAGCCCCCCAGAGCTGGGCAGAGAAGGCGTATCCCAAACTGATCCACTACAACCGGCTGCCAAAGGGCGGACATTTCGCCGCGTTTGAACAGCCGAAGCTGCTTTCAGATGAGATTCGCGCGAGCTTCAGATCTCTGCGTTCCTGAATGGGAAAGTCAGCTGCTTGATGTGGTCGTCGCGAAGGCGAGCCTCAGGTTCGCTTTGCAGCAGGAGAGTTCAGATGAGCGGGCTCTCCTGTCTTCGCCTCAACCAGATAGCGAAAGAAACAAATGCCCAACATATCCACTATCAATCGCCGACGCTTTCTTGGTGCTCTCACAATGACCTTCGCCGCAGCCAAATTCGGAACGGTCGGGTCTTACGGTTCACCGTGGTCGAACGAAGGCGATTTTCCTTCGCTGCATGGAGCCACCGGATGGTTGAACTCAAACCCACTGACACCGGAGGACCTTCGCGGGAAAGTTGTACTAGTCGATTTTTGGACTTATACCTGCGTCAATTGGCGGCGCACCCTCCCCTACGTTCGTGTTTGGGCCGAGAAATACGGGAGTCACGGTCTGGTGGTGATTGGAGTGCACACACCCGAATTCTCTTTTGAGCACACAGTCGACAACATTCGCTGGGCTTTGAAGGACATGCGGATTAACTATCCGGTTGCCATCGACAGCGATTATGCGATATGGCGTGCCTTCAATAACCAGTATTGGCCGGCCTGTTACTTCATTGACGCCAAAGGGCACATTCGGCATCATCAATTCGGCGAGGGCGACTATGAGCAAAGCGAAGTGGTAATCCAACACCTGCTGGCCGAATCGGGACATAGCGGATTCGACCGCACGCCGGTCTCCGTCGACCCCATTGGTTTCGAAGTTGCTGCCAACCTTAACAGTTTAAGGTCACCTGAAACCTATGTCGGTTACGACCAAACCCAAAACTTTGCGTCCCCGCATGGAGCCGCATGGAACAAGCCTCACGCCTACGAAATCCCCTCGCGATTGGAAGTCAACGACTGGGCGCTGGCGGGCGACTGGACTGCTGGGAAAGAGGCCATTCGGCTGAACCAGCCAAACGGACGGATCGCGTTCCGCTTTCATGCGCGGGATCTCAATCTTGTCATGGGTCCCGCAGGGCAAGGAACCTCCGTTCCCTTTCGCGTCCACATCGATGGTCAGCCGCCGACTGCCGCACATGGCGTAGACATCGACGGCCACGGCAATGGCACTGTCGTTGAACAACGGCTCTACCAGCTCATCCGGCAAACCGGGCCAATCGTCGATCGCCAGTTTGAGGTCGAATTTCTCGATTCGGGCGTGGCGGCTTTCGACTTTACGTTCGGCTGATCGACGATCAAATGCGGCCAACCCGCAAGTTTCATTTCAAAGGAGAGGAAGATGGACGACAACACCCTGGTCGATTCAAGCTTTTCAGCCACGATTGATGCACCCATTGAGGAGATTGATATTCCCACATGGTGCTTCAGCTTGTCCGAAGCGGAATACCAAGCCTGCTCCCCCGCCCATTGCTCTGCTGGCGTGACTACTGCTCCAGATGGCCGACGTATGTCTATCAACGTCGAAGTATTGGGTGGAAGCCCAATGGTCCAGCACTATGTGGAAGAGATTAGTGAGCGCAACCATTTGCGGCTTGTCTCAAGTTCGGATGTGTTTACGCCCACGGGACGAATCAAGGTGGGCGTGGTCTGGGATCTGAGCGTCGAGAAGATCGACGATCACTCCTGTGAATTCACAAATACGGTTCATAGTGCTTCCACTCCGGAGCTGATGGAATTCCTTGCCAAACAGGGCATTCCGTGGGAGGTCTTCAAAGCAGCCCGCAAGCCGATCTCAGAGGCGCATAACAAGCAAGAAACGCCTCTATTCGCCAAGAGCATTGAGCGTCATGCCTGGTGCAACCATAATTCCGCCGCTATCGCAAATGCGGCTGCAACTGTATAGGAGGATCGAGATGTTGAAGGAAATGGATCAGAAGGATGGAACACAACTAGCCGCTTTTGAAACGATTTCCACGCATCAAGAAGGGGGCGTTCTGTTCGCGGAAATCGCGGCTCCGCCGATGAACCTTCTAGGGCCGGAGCTCGTCCGCGACCTGGTATCTCTCATTCAGCAAGCCGAGGCCGATGGCTCCATCCATGTCCTCGTTTTCAAGAGTGCTGATCCTGACTATTTCGTCTCCCATGTCGATGTGACCCGAATTGCGGGATTCGGCGAGTGGGCAAAGCAACTAACCGGCGAACCTTCAATAGCCATGCTGTTTCGCTATCTGAGCGCAAGCCGCCTGGTCACCATTGCGCAGATCGAAGGTCGTGTTCGGGGTGTGGGAAGCGAGCTTGTCTTGGCGTGTGATATGCGCTTCGCCGCCATGGGGTCGGCGATCTTCGGTCAACCGGAGGTAGGGTTTGGGCTGATTCCCGGCTCAGGTGCGGTCCAGCATCTAACTCGCCTCATAGGCCGGGGCCGGGCGCTCGAGGTGCTGTTGAGCGCAGAGGATTACGATGCGGAGATGGCGGAGCGCTACGGTTGGATCAATCGCGCGTTGCCCGCCGCCAGGCTTGGCGATTTCGTCAAATCGCTGGCTCGCCGGATAGACCGCTTTCCAGCCTTTGGCGTTGCCGCAATCAGGGAGCGGGTCAATGCGGTCGCGCTGGCGCCGGCGGATGACTTCCGCCGTGATTCGAGTCTGTTCCTCGAATGTGTTCGCGAGCCTGAATCACAAAACCGGATCAAAGCCGCGATGAAACACGGCTTCCAGACCCGTGAAGCGGAAATGGATTTGCCGAGCTTGTTGGTTGACTTGCCAGACTACGTCTAACAGCCATCGGGAAGTTAAGTTAACTCAGGAGGAAAAGCATGGCAAGCCTCAATTTTGACAAAGAGATCACTGCACTTCTGGTCGTCGATCCGTACAACGATTTCATCTCCGAGGGAGGCAAAATCTGGGATCGCATCAAGACAGTTGCGGAAGCAAATAACTGCATTCCCAACATGCTGCAGATTCTGAATGCTGCGCGGCAGGCAAAACTGCGTGTCTTCTATGTTATGCATCACCGGTATCGTCATGGCGACTACGAGACGTGGCAGTACATTGCGCCTATCCAAAAGGCGGCCTGGTCGCGAAGATCCTTCGAATACGGCGCATGGGGGGGAGAAATCCGCTCCGAATTCATTCCGTTACCGGGTGAGATTGTGGCTCAAGAGCATTGGTGTTCGAGCGGGTTCGCGAACACCGACCTCGACCTGTTGCTCAAGAGGCACGGGATCCATAAGCTGATCACCATCGGACTGATCGCACACACGTGCTTGGAATCAACTGTTCGCTTCGCCGCCGAACTCGGCTACGAGGTCACGGTAGTAAGAGATGCGACAGCGGATTACTCGGACAGGGAGATGCACGCTGCACTCGACGTCAACCTTCCGAACTATGCCAATGCCATCATCGCAACACAGGAAATGGTTCAATCCATTTCTTTGTTCACTCCCTTAGAAATCGGAGCGAAGCGCTGATTCGACTGCCCGGAATGCTCTTGATAACGGTTAGTCGGCTCCTTTGGATGCTTACTGACCGCAATTCGGAGAATGCCGCTTGACAGCTTCCTCTCAATCGCAGTGAACATGTTTGAATTCGTCAGGTCACTCGTCAATGAACCGATTAGCCCCGAGGTGTTGACCGATATTTGCAAATCCAATCTACCTGGCCGTAAAACCGGCCACTCGGACACCTGACACGGAAAACTGTTCTTTATTGCCGACGCGGCTACCAGTGATGAGGTCCTTTTCGTTCATAACGGCGGATCGCATCGCCACCTTGGAGTTGTGGGGAGACGTCTCGAAGTCAAAAGGGCGCTGGGTCAACGCCCAGGAGATGAAGTATTGGACGGAGTGGCGCCTTAGACAAGCCGGATTGGCAGAAGGAGTTTCACTCAATCAACGATCACGAAGAAGATTGCACTGTAACTGGCGGGAACAAAGTCGCCATGCGGGAGAGCGCCAAACTCTTATGACGTCCCGTTCGTTACCCTTAAACCGCCGCAATCCGTTATGGCGCGATCGACCATTCACACTCGTCGGGAGATGAATTCACCCAGCGGCGTCCGCCGAAAAAGGTCACTTCAGCAACCCTCAATCTTGTTCGTCCAGGTTCGCTCAGCCCGACATCTATTTCGGCCTTCTTCCATTTCCCTGGTGGGGCCGTCGTTGCAATCGGTGACTTATTCGAGTTATCCACCATGCTTTGGCCCATCGCACCATGCTCTCTATAGGACGTTGAGGTATCGAAGACCACTTCCTCGATCTCTTCGCCGGTGACATTCATGTACTGGAGATGGAGAGCCAAGCCCATAACTTTGTAGGGAGAGGCTCCGGAACTTGCAGCTTTCCAACTCGTATGACGAATCTGCACTGGGCAGCCGTTGCTTGACTGAGCGCCGCACGGATGCTGGAGAAGCATCAGTGCGGCGGCCAGGACGGGCATCGGTAATTGTATCGGGAATACCCTCATACCTTGTGGCTCCTCCAAACTGCTTGGACGAACAGTTCTTCAGTTTGTTTGCGACGCGATAATGCGCGACTGCGGGGCCGGCACAGCCTTGTATCCGGCCGGGACCGTGAAGAGACTGCTGTCGGGTGGGGTTGATGTTGAAACGTTCTCGTACTGGGAGGTTGTCGTGCCGCCGAGTGGATCGCTAATGACCGTGAGCGGAGGAAGTCGGAGATCGGAGGATCTCCAAACCTGAATGGTCTTGGTTATGGGATCGGTGTTTCCTAACGCTGAATTGGCCGGTATGGTTGTCGACTGCTGAACGCCGTGGACAGTGTAGCCGGCAATCACCTTAGCTCCAAGATCGGTCTTCGTAGAAGAACTCGATCCTCCCAAGCCGTTCCCGGCTGCCTGTGGCTGAGATGGAGCCTCGCCTGGCTTCGTCCCGATCGCCGCCGCCGGTGAAGCGCTCTGCACCTGGGCAACTTTCCCGACCGTATCGAGCACGGTGACGGTGTGAGCTCCGTTGTCGACTATGACTACCCGGGTTGGTTCTTCGACCCGCGTGCTGCCGTCCGCGCGCCGATAGAATTTCATCTTTCTTTCCTGGCGCAGCGTGTTGCCATCAGGAAGGGTGCGCACGTTCACTACATCAATATCGGCGCTTAGTGGAACTGTTTGAACCGACGGGGTTTGACCGGTCAACGGTGCGATACCCAAGCCGGTCATCGCAGCCAAAGTGAGTGTGAACCGCTTCATCACATGCATATTCTTCTCCTTGTCGATGGGTTAGGGTGCTTCACATTGATAAGAATTTGGATACCACCTAGATGGACCACGGACGACTTAGGCGGACACATCAGCCTCGATGAGAAGCTCGACAGTTCCGCCGCCTTCGAACAAATCTCCGCTTGATGCATTGATGCCGGTGACAACATACGCTCCCAGGGAAAGCCAAGGGTATTGGTAGAAGTCGATGTTGCCATCTGGATCGATAACGTTGATAAACGACCGATCACCGTCGTCGTAAAACACTTGCGGCCACGCGTAATACTGAGTTTCAAGGCCTTCGTATGTGTAGGTTGCTACCGTGATCGAGCCCTCATATTCGGCGATTGGATCTTCGAGCAGAAACGATCCGCTCGTTTGAACCCAACTGGGAGGCAAAGTGATTGCCGTGACTTGGACCGGACCTGTTGTCGAAGAGCCGTCATACCAAACGTCGCCGGAGTCGTCGATTGTCCAGTAATCCGTGGATTCAATCAGCACGTTCGGGATGTTCCCGCCTGCAAAGTCCGCGTCATTGCCAAGGGCATATCCGACTTCACATCCTGTACCACCCGAAGGGGGGGGGGTGCAGTCCAGGCATGGCCGAGGGTCAGCACACCGGTATAACGCGCAGGCTTTGCCCTGCGTGCAAACGGGGTTGGTGCACTGCGAGATCACAGTCTGCGCTTGCGCCTCATGCTGAATGGCGGAAAGACAGAGAATAGCTACGCTCATCAAACAGCATCTCGTGAAGAGTTGGCGCAGTTGAGTTGATCGTAATCTTGCGAGTACAGTTGAGCCTTTCCAGAAGGCCAATGCGGTTTTCATGAGTCTCTCCTGGACGCGGCTGCTCGTGGCATCCGTGTCGTGAGAGAACTTGAGGCACAATACAGATTCCGTCAATTTGAATCCGACCCTTAGCCGGTCATAGAAGTGGCGCTTCCTTTGCTAAGCTTCAGAGTTCGAAGATTTGGGGGCGCAGCTGACGACGCGTCAGGGGGGATTGTCGGTTCGGAAACGGGCAGGCTTCGGCCAAGGCCTATTTACAACCGCATGACAACCTGCAACCGTTTGACACTTCACCTGTATGGCGGAGATTGCCTTGCGAAGAATCCCGTCGACGGAACTCAGGGACATACTTTTGGGGAACGGAGATTGACCGGTCGCACAATGACATCTCGGGACCGATCATCTGCCAAATGCTCCCCGACCAATTCAGATTTCTATGAGTCAAACGCGCAACGACACAACCGGAACGGTTAGTGACCAAACGAAATTGGCCGCTCGCAAGACTCATTGAATCGAATCACAAGGAACCGGATAAATCAGAGAGCGAAGGCATCCTGGCGCCGAGAATGTCGGAGATTTTCGCCTGGTTGAGATGATGCGAGGCAACCACTCAGTCGGATCAAGTCAGAAATGCCGCTGCCATCATGCTTTGCTCAGCCTCTGGAATGCCTAATCGGCTTGCTTCATCTCGCCATCCGGCAACCGCGGACCCGACCTCCTTGAGTACCTCGCCAGCCCTCCGCACGGGCAGCCCATAGTCCTTACATGCTTCCATCGCAATCGAAACGTCACATGCAGTCTCGACTTCATTGATTGCGAGCGTCAATTCCCGCCGCTCGACGGATGGATTCATGTCATAGGCGGGTGACAGCCGGATACCGTTTTCATCCATAAAGAAGCCGTGGTTACGCAGGTGGTCGTCCGTATTGTGGATCAGGATGTTGAAGAGCACTCGGCGAAACAGTTGCTCGCAATCCGCTGCGGTGTTGGCCCCACGCGACTGGAGTAGGTCTACCAGTTCAAGATAGCTGGCGCCTGCTTCGCCATCGGCGCGTTGTGTGAGGGTCATCGCAGAAACAAATGCGAGGCGCCTCCCCGCAAGAGTGCGATCGAAGCGTTTCACAAGGAAGGTTGAATATGGGCTGTCCGCGAGCCGGAGTTGCCTTGCTTCGGGAACGCGAATACCGGCCTTCACGGCGAGCCGGTGTGCCACGAGTTCCCAACCGCCAACATCGCGGGCGTCTTGCCGGCTCGGAAACTTGGCTATGCATAGAGCACCGGCCTCATCTCGTACTGACGCTTTGGGTCTGGCTCCGCCGAGAGAGCTTCCAGGTGCATATAGCTGGGCAAGCCACCGTCCGTAATCCGGGTGCTCTTCCTCGTTTAGGTGCTGCTCGAACTTGAGACTTGCGCTTTGCAATTCGCGCAAAGAGGTTATGGGGGGAGCAGCAAGCCGCGTGTCGCTATCGATGAAGTCGCTACCGGCCAGCGGGCGAAAGCGCAGCGCTCCCAAACGGGTCTGGTCGTGAACGCCAAGCAGGAAATCCCATTGCGTCAGTGCCCGCGCCTTGCGCTTTTCTATTCGGGCGCGTGTGTTCTCGCGGCGCTGCATCAATACTCTGCCCCACCGGTCCGGAGACGAATCCATAAAGATACCAAAGTTGGCTCGATCGGGCGCGGGGTATTGGTGGCCAGTGGCCAGAACAAGGTCGGGATCAAATGCAAAAGCTTCTGGTCGTTCCAACCATCCTCGGTCGTACTCGAATGAAAAAACCTCTCCAGCACCGGCGCCCTGGCAATGAAGGACGCCCATCGGGACAGGTTGCTCAAACCGTTCGATATCGAGGTAAACCTGCACCGTCTCAAAGCGAGCCATCAGAATGACTCCTTTGGGCTATCGGAGCCAACTTCATGCAACGGAATCAGCTCTGACCGGCGTTTGGGCGCTCGGCGCCTGGGCGCCAGATCAGCATCTTGCAGTTTGCGACCGAGCAGGTCATCAACGGCCAGTTTGCCCAGATCGTTCTCCAATCGCAACACTTGCATCACGCGAGCATAGATGCCGAGTGCAACAGACGGATCTCCCCTCTCAACTTTCGACAGCGTCTTGCGCGAAATACCGGCGCGCAGCGCCACCGCTTCCGCCGAGTATTTGCGGCGCAAGCGCGCCAGCTTCAGATTGCTACCGTAGCCTTCAAGAAGACGGGAGATCCTAGGCAGTATCGATGGCGAAGCTCTAGTCATAACGAGTCTTATCTTACACAATAATTGCTGATTTTGTCCAATTTGAAGCCTATTATCAGGAGATGACGCTGGCTCCGGACAACTCGGAGGGAGAGGATCGAACTCACTCCGAGCGCGGCGCAAATCATCTTGGCAGCTCTCCCTGGAATTCAACTCACTTGTTCACGCGAATCCGCACCACATCAAAAAAACGCACAATGACGTATCTGAAACGATCTTTCGTCAAACGAGCATTGAGCAATTTGCGCTTCAATGAGTCAGACGCGCAACGACACAACCGGATCGTCTACCGGTCAAATGTACCTCAATGGGTGTCATTAATTCGGCCTCAGTTGGAACCTTTGGAGTATCTGAAACGGCACCCGGCAGCCGTTTCGTGTCGACGAGAGACACGGCTGCCCAACTCTGTGGGCGCAAAAAAGAATGCCCCGGTTCAAACGCCGGGCGCATCGCAGCAAGATGACAGGAGCTATTGGCTTGCCACTCTGTGCAATACAGTCTGACTTTCATCATGCTTTGTGAAGACAATGTAGATCTTCGTATCGGCCGGGACCGAGACCACCACGCGGCTGGTCAGATTCAGGCTCATCAATTCGGAGTCGCCCGCATCGCCTATGTTCTCCGAGACTCTTTCGCGCAGCAGATCCCCTTCGGAGAACGCGGCGTTCGAGTTGTTTCCGACCAGCGTCGTGGCCAGGGAGCCAATGCCAGATGCAGCACGTATGAGGAATTTCTTCCCCGTGTTCTTCCCGTATAGTCCCGGAGGACCTCTTTGGAGACGTGCCCGACGATCTGGCGGATCGTCTCCTCGCCGGCTCCCTCCTCAGCGAGTTGGGTGATCAGCGTGTGGCGATGATCGTGCCATCTTCCGGTCACCTTCGCGTTGGTGCGGATGTTCCGCCACGTGGTTTTGATCGTGGTCACGTGCCGCGTAGGATCCCAGGGGCGTGGCCTGCCAAAAGGAAAAACGAACCACTCCGGACGAATCTCATTGAATTTCTTTCGATACCATGCCATGTGCTCGTCAATGGCTTGTTGGAGAACGGAGTTGATTGGAATCGTCCGCCCATCTCCGGCAGCCGTTTTGCTCTTTCCCACTTCGATAAAGTGCTTGTCCAGATGAATCTGGCTCCAGGCGAGCGACTTGATCTCGGCGTCGCGCATTCCGGCGTTGAGCGCCATCGTGAGGGCTAGATGAATTTGGGGAGAACGCGAGTTCCGCGACAACTCCCGCATCTGCTGGGTCTCTTCGGGCTCATACGCTTTGCCGATCTTGCGGCGAGCGGGCAGCTTGAGCTTCTTCTTCTTACGTAGCCGGACCCGGATCACGTCGCCAGCCTCGCCGATGAGGGTCAAAAGAAACCGTACCTCTTCATTGATCGACTTCGGCGAGGCCGCCTCTTTCAGCCGATCGGTTTGATACTTGAGAACAGCGGATTCATCGATGTCAACGAGCAAAGCGTCGCCGAGGAGACGAACCACGTGGCCGATTGCATATTCGGCGAAAGTGACCCCCCGGAAACGCAGTCTGTAATCCGCCAGATATTCATCGGCCACATCTCGCAGTTGTCGGATACGATTCTCCCGCTTTTTCTGGACATTGTTGAAGCCTTGCTCGAGTTCGCGTCGCCTCTGGATTTCGGCATTTTTGGCCACCGTCTTTGAGGTTGATTTGGACGACTCCCGAATGAACTGCCCGGCGAAGTAGAACTTGTACCACCAGACTTTGCCGCGTGAAAAAACCGCCATAAATGGCTCCTGTCTCTCGTTTGGCACTAGTACCAAATGGCCAGTGCGAATGGAGATTGGAGCGGAAAGAGAACTCGCGCAAATCGGCGATCAACCGAGGATCGGAGGGGTGTCGAGTCAATTCACTGGGGAGACAAACGGCTGAGCAGAATTGCTATGGACAGGGCATCCATTTTGAAACAGAGTGGGCACAAAAATGGGCACAATTTGAGAATTTGGCGGATTTTTTGGCTGCTCAATCTTGCTCTAAGTTGTTGATTTTATTTGATCTTCAGGTAGCACTCGAACTTGCGACCCTTCGGTTAAAAGCGCCCAGCTCGGCTCGTGCCGGGCCAATGTGGTGTTGAACTTGATTAGTTCTTAGAAGCCGAATGCACCACACCCGCTCCCGTTTCTGCCAGTTGCTGTAAGCTGCTATCCTTTGTGCACCTTAGACGCTCCCTCGTTCCCGAGCACTGCTACCTGTACACTCCAGATTATTTACAATTTTGAACCAGGATGGGCACAAAAAATGGGCACAGCGCCATGGGGTGAACCCTCCGCTGAGACAATTTGAAATTGGCACACCTTCCGTACGCTGAGTTTTGCTACTCAAGCAGCCACTTGTCCGCCAGAATGGTGCTCGATTGGCAAAGCGGAATCGATCTTCAATTGCAACTAAACCCGCTGCCTTTCAGCCAGTATGTTTGGTAGTATCCAGGGCTACATTGCTGAGCTCAGATTGTCTCCGCGTATGTCGCCGAAAAACGGTGTGCCCCGCTGCCGCACACACTCAGCAGCGTATAGGTACATTGCGGCCGACCAGGTTTGCCAATCCCGGCCGCTGGGTTTACCAGTTTGCGCGTGAATCCACTCATTGAAACCCCACTCCGCCGCGTTTTCGTGCCATGGTTTGACCAGTTCTGTCAGCGCCAGCAATTTGCGCTCCGCCAGATCCATCTGACCTGCCGCAACGCACGCAGCGACATAAAAGCCACAAATGAACGGCCACACTCCCCCGTTGTGGTAGTCGCCCGGCCGGTTATAGCGCTCGTATCGGGGCAGCCAATCTACATGATGGGGCAAAATGTACGGAAACAAACACGGCGGCAAATCTACGGCAAGTTCCCCGTGTCCCCGCATGGCCTCACATTCGGCCTCTATCCAAGTCAGCAAATTTGCAGACCATTGAGGTGGTGCAATGCCGGTCAGGATTGCCAGACTGTTGCCAAGCAGGTCAAAACGGTCGCTGCTCATGATCTTGTACGAATAGAGTCCGAAGTAGGGCGCGGTTGGCTCCACAAGAGCCTCTTGCTCATAGCTTTTCTTTTCCTCGCCACTGACTTCCAGACGCCTCATCGATCCGCGTAGTTGCTCGGCGGACTTATGGTCACCATAAAGGCGAAGATATGCATAGACCAGCATATTCACGTACAGTCCATACCCCATCACGTACTGTTCATCACGCCAGTCGCTGGTGGGCAACTGGCACACCATCACTCGATCATCCGGACTTTGATACAGCATCCAGCACAGGGCCTTCTCCGCTGCCTCAAGGAGAAACTCCGGCTGATTCGTCGATATTCTGAAGAGAGCCAGCCCGAAAAGAAAGAGCGGCGTCGAATCGCTGGAGCCGCGGTTGTCTGGATCGTGCGCGAGAGAAGGGATATGACCGTGCGATGTCTGATTGTTGGCAAGCGCCACCAATGTGCGCTCCAGAGCATCCGCAAGTTGCTCGTTGCCCGTGGCCAGAAAGCCGAGAGCAGAAATCATCAGGTCCCGAGTGTACGGTTCCGGGTATCCCCAACCAGCTGTTCGAGGCAGTCCTTGAAATGGTCCCTTTGCGTTATGCAGCAGGATTTGTAGAGCCGCCTCTTTTGCCTGCTCGATTACGATTCGTGACTGATCATCGAATGACATAAAATCCTCGCTGGGGTGCTGGGTTGAGGGAGCGATCATGCGCGCCTCGTTGCTCTCTACTGAATACCCAATCTGTCGGAAACGATCTCCACGAATTGCCTGGCAACCTGGCGATAGTCGAATAACTTGACCACGCGTTTTCGACCCGCTTCTCCCATGCGTTGCCGCAGAGCACTGTCCTTCATGAGCAGAAGAAGATATTCGGCAATGTCGGGCACGCTGGCTCGGTATTCAGCCGTTCGCGGATTTGGAAACACGATGCGATGACTTTTTTCGTAGTCGTGGCCTTCGCCATAGATTGCTTCGGTGATTTTTCTTTCCTCTGCCACTTTCGCCAGAAATGCTGTTTCGCCATGGACCATCGTGTCGCGAAATGCCATGGCATCGATCGCGATCACCGGCTTTTCGCAGGCGTTCGCCTCAACCTGAATCATGCCGAATCCCTCCAGCCGCGAAGGCGCGGCATAGATGTCGCAGGCGGACAACAAGTAGGGCATAAAGTTTTGCGACACAACATTTGTCGAGAAAATGACTTTCTCTCCTATGCCCAAATCCGCCGCCATCTTGAGGTCGATCACGTTTTGTTGTTCAGTACGGGGTTGCGGCCAAACCTTACAAACATATCTCCAGTCGGGGACCTCGCTATCGATCAGCGCCAAAGCCTGCATGACCTCCTGCGCGCCCTTGGAAGCGCCGTCCCCGCCGGCGGTCAAGATCATCAACTGGTCATCCGAAATTTCCAAAGCCTCGCGGATCGCCCTGACCTTTAACTCATCGCGGCTGTGCGGTGCGTAGAGGTCCGTGCCGCAACCCACAGGAAGCACCACAATGTTGTCTCCCTTGATGCCATCCCTGATGTAGACCTCCTTCACCCAGTTGGAAGTGACCAGGATCAGCGGTAGAGCGTTCAGTGCTTCACGGTGTTCAGCGACATAACCATCCGCCACGAGCCATGGCACAGCCTTCATTCCAAACCGCTGAGGGTGCATGACCAGATGCGGAAGATGGCCCCAGAACCCAACGCCTACCACGATATCCGGCTGAAACCAGCGATAGTACCATTCCTTTTCCAAGTCCGATTCCAAGTGGACCGGGTGAACATCCACGCCCATCTCGGACAGGCCTCTGTACAAAAGCTCACCCTGCAGGGCCAAGCCTGCCGCCGGCGCCGGATATTCGCTCAATACAAGCACTTTCACGGTTGTTGCTCCCTGATTGTCGTACGCTTTGCCGCTGCCTGTGCTGAGTCGAAGCACCAGAATCCTTCTTCACGAGGAGCGGCCCTTGCTTCCCAACTGTCGATGCCATACCCGTAAACGTCCGTAATCAACCGGCGTTTTTCAAGCCAGAGATTATCCGCCAGCGCATCCCGCCGATCCGCGTCGTTTCGAACTCGTGGCAAATACGCTCGATTGCCGTCTGCGTAAGCAAACAACCAGAGTCGCTCTGTGCAGATGCGGCCGGATTGCCAGAGTTCGACGACTGCACGGCAGCATTCCTCATGGCGGCGATGTCGTGTGTACTCGCCTTTCGGGCCGTGGGTGAGAATTAGACTGTACCCGGTTTCAGCCAATAATTGGGCTAAGGTTTCCTGAACCTGTTCGATTGGGAGCGGCACTTGGTCGGGCCCATCATCCAAATCCGCCATCTCACCCTCTGCCCCGAATCGCTGTAATATCCGGTGGAACTTTGGGGCACGGTCCGGATCAGATGCTCTGCATAGGGTCACGACGCGCCAGTGAAACTCCGGATGGGCGAGTATGTAGCCACCGCACCAGAGAGTCTCGTCGTCCGGGTGCGCGACGACAACGGCGGCCCGCACGTGAGGACCTTGTATCACTTCATCGAGTTGGACGGGGGTCATTGTTCTCCACGGAAAGCGTCACATTGTCGAGGTTGACTCGCGCGGACCAATTCAGCAACTCGGTTGTCAAACTTCTTGATGACATTTCCTCACGCGCAAATATCTCCATCTGAAACCTTTTCATAACGCCATGTCCATATCTGGCCACTAAGGATCAAAGCCGGAAATTCCACTTGTCGCACATTCGCTTCTCAACGATCTCCTTTCAGCAGGGGTTCATAATTTCGTCGTCCGCAGCCTAAGCGCATTAGCGATCACTAAGACGGAGCTGAAGCTCATGGCAGCCGCGGCGATCAACGGGTTCAGAAGCAGTCCGAAGTGAGGAAACAGCACGCCTGCCGCAAGGGGAACTCCGACTGCGTTGTAGACAAATGCGAAGAACAGATTGTCGCCTTCGGCTATCACTTCCCGAGGTTCCAGCGCCATGCCGCATATCGAGCATGCGCCCGGTGCATCGCGCACAATCTGCGGATGCATCGGGCATGTATATTCCGTATGCTTTGCGGCTACGGGTGCGGTCGATCTTTCCAATGCCATGCCGAATTTCGGACAATGGCCCGGACCTGCTTGTTTGATCTCCGGATGCATTGGGGCAGGTGTTTTCCCCTTGCGGCTCTGTCTTGGCTGACGGCTTCAAGGGAGTCGCGTCCGGTTTGACCAGCAGGTACTTCTCCGGCGCGGCGCGGAACTTGGCGGCGCAGCCCTGGCTGCAGAAGTAGACGATGACGCCCTCATGGTTAAGGCTTGCCGCCGCCTTCGAGGGATCGACCTTCATCCCGCAAACGGGATCGTGCTCTTGAGTCTGCTGCACTGGGTGGTTTTGGCCGGGCTCGTTCATCGAATTACACCTCGATCGTGAAGCCTTGTTTTTGCGCGACAGACTTGATCAATCGCGAAAACGTGCCATAGTGCTGTGCCATATTTGCCGACCATGACAGCCCGTCGGCGCGCCCAATCTTCCGCCAATACTCCTGGAGTATTTGGTCGTACTTGTCAATCGCCGACTTCAGTACTTCCGGATGATACTTTTCCTCATGTCGGAAGCTCTCGATCTGCATGCGAGGCTTTTGCGAAGACTCCTCGGCAATATAGCCGAGAACCACTCCGTCTACGGGGAAAGTGTTCGCCGGCAACTCAAGCAGATCGATCATTGCCTGCGGGTCGCGGCGAATTCCCCCTATGGGGACGACGCCAAGTCCTAATGCGCGTGCCGCTGTCATAAGCGTCGCCATTGCGATTCCAACATCGCTGACCGCAGCCAGTATCCCTTCAAGGCTGCGTTGGAAAACTTGCTTTCCGCCGGCATTCTTTACGCCCAGGCCAGTCTTGTATAGATCTGCGATGACCGCGATGAATACCGGTGCCTGCGCGATCCATGGCTGGCCACCGGCAATTTCGGCTATGCGTGCGCGGCTCTCCGGATTGCGCACAACCACCAGCGATATCTCGTGGCTGTTGGTCGACGTCGGAGCACGGCGTGCGGACTCGATAACGGCTCCTAGGATTTCCTCCGGGATAGGGTCGGCCTTATAGCTGCGGCTGCTGTGATGCGCCTGCAATAAGCGGATGGTTTCATTCATTGGGTCTCCATGTTCTTGTCCGCCGA
>Ga0302189_10000432_pt1 | contig 36343 bp, 29 predicted proteins | sample II_Bog_E2_2_FD_194551 | JGI IMG/M metagenome (GOLD analysis project Ga0302189, IMG submission 194551) | Peat permafrost microbial communities from Stordalen Mire near Abisko, Sweden - II_Bog_E2_2 | ecosystem: Environmental > Terrestrial > Soil > Wetlands > Peat | place: Sweden: Abisko...
CAATGCTTTCACCTTTGACACCACCAATACCGGCCAACTGGACGCCTCGGCGACCGGCTCGACCGCGGCTGGCCCGGTCGCCATTGTCGCCGTACCGAAATAGAGCAGGATTCCGTTGTCGGTGACTGAAGGCTAATTCGCGTTTCCGGCGGATGGATTCGTGATTTCCCAGGTCCGAAAATCCGGACCTGGGGCACCCATTCGATTTGGGACCTGGGAATTCCCGACGGGGCGCCTGTTCCCTGTTCCCTGCTCCCTATTCCCTGTTGCCTGCTCCTCAGTGCTATCCTCAAGGTGATCGCCACAGGCTGTGCTCACGCAATCATCCATCCCATTTGTCCGCTTCGCGCGGGGCTTGAAGGCTCCCGCGATAACGCTGCTTCTTGCGTCTTTGCTGACATTTTCTTCCGGGTGCAAGCGCCTTCTTCGCGAGACGCACGAGACGGTTTACGTTTCAGCGCGGCAGATGTACCTGCATGACCGTGTGGCCGCCGTATCGAACCGCGTGGCCGAGGTGACCAACGGCCAGCCACTCGAAGTGCTGGAGCATGGCCGCCGCTTTCTGAAGGTGAAGACCGAGAAAAACGAGATCGGATGGATTGAGGAACATGCGGTCATCGACGCCAAGGCCTTCCATGCTTTCGATCAGCTTGGCGTTCAGCACAAGGCAGACCCGGTGGTGGCCACCGGCGTGGTGCGCGACGACATTTACCTGCACCTGACGCCCGGCCGGGAGACGGAGCGGTTTTTTCTTCTGGCGGCGAACGCGAAGGTTCAACTTCTGGAGCGCGCCACGGTTCCCAAAGTTGCTCCCGTTGCGGTGCGGACTCCAAGGGCGGCGCCGGTGACGGGGGCGGCGGCAAAAGCTCCCGCGCAAACGCCCGCTCCCAAGCCGGTAATACCCGGCGCAACGCCTATTCCGGGACTGCCCGATGTTGAACCGCCGGTGCTGGAAGACTGGTGGCTGGTCCGCGACGCTCAGGGTCGTGCAGGCTGGCTGCTGGCCGGCCGCATGGATGTGGATGTTCCTGACGAGATTGGCATTTATGGCGAGGGCCAGAGGTACGTGGGCGCATACGTGCTGAACAAGATTCACGACTCCGAGGCCACCACGCCGGACCACGATGTTCCGCAGTACGTAACCGTGCTTGCCCCGCTCAAGGCCGGACTTCCCTTTGACTTCGATCAGGTGCGCGTCTTTACCTGGAGCATCAAGCATCATCGCTACGAGACGGCCTTCCGGCTGCATCCCATTCAGGGTTACCTGCCGCTACAGGTCACGCCTGGCTCCGGCGGCAACGGGCCGATTTTCAGCTTCCAGATCGCCAATGGCCCGAACATGAGCACCGATTCAGCCACGGGCGTCACCCGCCCGGCGGCAATGCGCACCATTACTTACATGATGGTCGATACGCAACTCCGCCGCACCGGCTCCGACCTGGGACCGATCCCCGTCGGCCACCTGGAGGGCGCGAAGACAAAACCGGGGAAGGCGGGGAAGAAGAAGGCGCGGTAGGCTGGAATCTGGCCTGCTTATCTGCCGCCGATTTGATTTGTACTACCATTGGACGTACACTTGAGCATGAGGACTGCACAGGAGAAACCATGCCGCAGGTTCGAGCTTTGGTGAGTACAGAAGAACGCCGCGCGCGAAGCACGCGGTTGGGTTTTCGCGTGGATGCGGAGACCAAGCGGCTGGTGGAGCACGCTGCGGCACTGGAGCGGCGGAGCCTTACGGATTTTTGCCTGACTGCGCTGGGGCAAGCCACGAGGGAGACGATATTACGGCATGAGAGCCTTGTGCTTTCAGAGCGGGACCGCAAAGCCTTTTTCGATGTCCTGATTCATGCTCCCAAACCGAATGCGCGGCTCAAACGGGCCTTCCGGTCGGCAGAGGAGCGGGTTGTCTCTTGATGGAAAAGATCGGAGAGGCTCTTTTCCGTCTGGACCCGCTCGGCAAGCAGCATGACCGGGGCGGGTTCAGTTGCGGGGTTGAGAGTCTCGATGCTTACCTGAAGACGCAAGCCTCACAGGATATGCGGCGCAAGGCCAATGCGGTCTTCGTGCTGACGCCAGAGGGCAATCCAAGCAGGATTGCGGGGTACTTTACACTGTGCGCCTACGGAGTTGCGCCGGGAGCCATTCCAGAAGCGGCGCTGACACACATTCCTCGCTACCCGGTGGTGAGCGCAACCCTGCTGGGACGGCTTGCAGTGAGCACCCAATTCCAGGGGCGCGGGATCGGCTCGATTCTTCTGGCGCGGGCGCTGGCCAAGGCTTATGAAAATGCCGCGGTGGTCGGCTCCTCGATGGTTGTGGTGGATGCAATCGACGAGAAGGCTGCCAGGTTTTACCAGGCTCATGGCTTCATTCCCCTGCCTGAGTCGATGCGGCTGATTTTGCCTATGAGGACGATTGCGGGGCTGATGCCGGAGTAGCTGAATAGCGAAACTCCCGGTTCTCAGAATCGAGACTTGGGAAAACGCGAATCTCACCCTCGCCGGCGCAGCTCCAGCTCTACCACGCGCATCATCTCGGCTTCGGGAGCGGGTTTGCCGGTCCAGATTTCAAATTGGCGAGCGCCTTGCTGGACGAACATTTCCAGGCCGCTGATGGTCGCAATGCCGCGGTTTTTGGCCAGCTTGAGGAGCGGCGTTTCCATCGGGTTATAAACCATATCGAAGACCAGGCTGGCGTTCAGCTCGTTTTCTTCAATAGGCAGCAATTGCTTGTTCCCCGCCATGCCGCAGGGGGTCGCGTTGATGAGCACGTCGAAGCGACTCTTGGCGAAGAGTTCGTGCTTGAGCGACTTGGCCTTGGCCTGGCGGGCGAGTTTCACGGCATTCTCGTGGGTACGGTTGACGACGAAGACCTCAGCGCCCTGTGCTACGAGGCCAAAGACGGCAGCCCTGGCCGCGCCGCCCGAACCCAGGACGGCGACGCGCGCGCCCTGCAGCTTCAGCCGCTTCTCGAGAGGCCGGACCACTCCAGCCACGTCTGTATTGAACCCGTATATATTGCCGTCGGCGCCGGTACGCAGGGTATTACATGCGCCGATCCGCGCGGTAAGCGTATCAGAGTTTGCCAGATGCGGCAGGATCTCTTCTTTCAGGGGCATGGTGACGGCTGCGCCGGCCAACGGCAACTCGCGCGCGAGGGTAATCAGGTCAGAGAGCTTGTGGACCTTCAACGGCAACAGAATCGCGTTCACGTTTTCGCGGCGGAAGGCGGCGTTGTGCATGAGCGGCGAAAGCGAGTGGGCAATCGGGTTGCCGGCCACGCCGAAGATGCGCGTCGCATGATCCAGTTGCTCCACGCGGTAGAGGTCGCGCATGGTGCGGGCAGTGAGCTGGCCGGGAGCGGTCGCCAGATCGGAGCCTGCTTCATGGCCGTCGGAAACCGAGGCGAAGGTGAAGGCGGCGCCGGCTCTTGGACCCAGCACGCGGCTCAGCAGACCCTCCTCGCCCATGGCGATGGCCACGACCTCGGAGGAGCGGGACCGCGCTTCGATCAACTTCAGGACAGCCAGGTTGTTGGCCAGGGAGCGGGCGGTGGAAACCACTTTGACGAAATCCGGCTGGAAGGCCTGGATGCGCTCGGCCACTTGCTCCAGATCCTTGGTGCGCGAAAAGTCGTGAAAGCTGATCAGCAGGGCCGCGCCCGCCGAGCGCAAATTGGCGCGCAGTTCGTCCAGTTGCCTTCGCGCAGCGCCCTCGGCTGACTCGAGCTCAAGATCGACGATCTGGCAGCCCGCCTCGGCGGCCTGCAAAAGCACCTCCAACTCCGCTTTCAAAGGCCCCGTAAACTGCCCGCCAAACTGCTTGCGGCGGCAGGTGGCTATGACCGTCGCATCGCGATGGGCGGCTAAAAATTGCTTTACAGGGGGCAGCGCGGAGGCTGGCTTGGGCAGCGAATCCAGCCGGAACTCGAGCAGCCTGGACTCGGGCAGCGCCGCCGCCGCCCGCTTGATCAGATCCTCCGGCGACACGGCCTGGATGGCTATGCAAAGCTTGCCCATGTTGGCCAGGCGGAGCCGCGGGCTGACCGTGGCGTGCAGAGAAGCAAGCGAGCTGGTGGCGGAATAGGACATGGGCCTCGTCTGAGGCATCTTATAGCTCTTGCAGGCAGGATGCAACTGCTTTATCAAAGATTTACGCCGGGCAGCACAGCTATCTCCCACGCGGCGCCTCAAGACGCCGGTGAGGAGCGGGGTGTATTCTTGCTTGGAAATGGCGGCCATTTGGCCTGGCCAAGCGTCTGTAATACAGGCTTCCGGGCCTCGCGGCAAAGTCAGACCTTCTTCAACGAATTCGCTCTAAACAAGGAGAATCCCTTTGTATCTCGCAAGCGAACAGCGCTACGACACCATGAAATATCGCCGCTCTGGCCGGAGCGGCGTGCGTCTGCCGGCCATTTCTCTAGGGCTGTGGCACAACTTTGGCGGCGCTGACCGCTTTGAGAATGGCCGCGCCATGGTGCGCCGGGCCTTCGACCTGGGCATTACGCACTTTGACCTGGCCAACAACTACGGCCCGCCCTACGGCAGCGCGGAGATGAACTTCGGCCAGATCCTGCGCCTGGACTTCGCGGCCTATCGCGACGAGATGATCATCAGTTCCAAGGCCGGCTACGATATGTGGCCCGGCCCTTACGGCGACTGGGGGTCGCGCAAATACCTCCTCGCCAGCCTGGATCAAAGCCTGAAGCGCATGGGGCTGGAATATGTGGATATTTTCTACTCCCATCGGCCCGATCCCGAGACGCCCATTGAAGAGACCATGGGCGCGCTCAATCAAGCCGTGCGCTCGGGCAAGGCGCTCTACGCCGGCATATCGAATTACAGCGCAACGCAGGCCGCGGCAGCGATCAAGATTTTGCGCGAGTTGGGCACTCCCTGCCTGATTCATCAGCCCAAATACTCCATGTTTGTACGCACGCCGGAGCAAGGCCTGCTCGATGTTCTGGGCAAGGAGGGTGTGGGGGCGATTGCGTTCACTCCGCTGGCGCAAGGACTGCTGACCGACCGCTATTTGCACGGCATTCCCGCAGACTCGCGCGCAACCAAAGCTGTCTTTCTCAAGGAGGGCGACATCAGCGAAGACCGTCTCACCCGGATTCGCGCACTCGACAAGTTGGCGGCGCAGCGCGGGCAGTCGCTGGCGCAGATGGCGCTGGCCTGGGTGCTGCGCGATGAGCGCGTGACTTCGGCGCTGATCGGCGCCAGCCGCGTGGAGCAGATTGAAAAGAATGTGGCTGCGCTCGCGAACCTCAGCTTTAGCGCGGACGAGTTGGCGCGCATCGATGCGATTGTGGGGCAAGCTGGGTAACGCGATTTGCACCCACCAGGAATCGCACTCGGCGACACCGGCGTCTTTAGTTGAATGGGCGGCTAAGAGACTATCCGTAAATTGAGAAAGGGGTGTAGCACCGATCTCCGGACCGGCTGTACTGGCGGCGTCCACGCCGCCGGACGCATCTTGTGGGTCAGGAGACCCACAGGATAGCCGACCAGGAGGTCGGCGCTACCTATTTACAGATAGGCTCTAAATAATCCCAAACGCTCTGCATAACACGGCGCCCGCAACACCCCCCAGAGCCGGTGCAATGATGGGAACAAGGGCATAACTCCAGTCCGAAGTTCCTTTGCCGGCAATCGGGAGAAGTTGATGAGCAATGCGTGGCCCCAGATCACGAGCCGGGTTAATGGCATAACCCGTGGGACCGCCCAGCGAAAGGCCAATGGCCCAGATCAACATCCCCCAAAGATAGGGTCCGAGTCCGGGCGCAAGTCCGTTTGCCGCCACGCCCTTCGACCCAATCGCAAGGCCAGCGACAATCAAGCCAATGGTTGTGACCAGAAACTCAGTCAGCGCATTCGAGGGAATATGGCGAATTGCCGGGGCTGTGCAGAAAATGCCCAGTATCGCGCCTTGATCCTTGGTTTGCGACCAGTGAGGGAGGTAGACCAGCCACACAAGAACCGCGCCGAGAAATGCCCCTGCCAACTGAGCTGCGATGTAAGGAACAACGAACGCGTAAGATCCCGTGGCCACCGCGAGAGCAATGGTTATGGCTGGATTGAGATGGGCAACTCCGCCCACGCTGAGGCTGGTGATGATGCCGACGAGAACTGCAAGCCCCCATCCTGTCGCGATCACCATCCAGCCGCTGTTTTCGCCTTTGGACTTCTTCAGCAATACGTTGGCAACCACGCCGTCGCCAAACAAAATCATCACTGCTGTACCAAGAAATTCACCAAATACCGGTCCGTGCATTTGATTTGTCTTCCTTTTACTCTTGCGAGAGATTTCGCAGCTTTCAAACTGCGGTGAAATTATTCAACCCAGTCAAAGGTACGCGTGACGGCTTTCTTCCACAAGTGATAGAGGTGGTCGCGCGTTGCATCTTCCATCGTCGAATTCCAGCGATAATCTTCGGCCCAGTTGTCCACCAGTTCTCCAGTGTCTTTGAAGTAGCCTACCGCGAGTCCCGCCGCATAAGCCGCGCCAAGCGCAGTGGTTTCCCTGACCACGGGACGGACGACCGGCTTATCTAGGATGTCTGCCTGGAACTGCATCAGAAGCTGGTTGCCGACCATGCCACCGTCAGTGCGCAGATTTTCCAGCTTGATCCCGGAATCCTTCTCCATGGCATCTACAACTTCCCGTACCTGGAATGCGGTTGACTCCAAAACTGCTCGGGCTATGTGGCCTTTGTTTACGTAGCGCGTCAAACCGGCGATAACTCCGCGCGCGCTGTCTTTCCAGTACGGCGCGTAGAGGCCGGAAAAAGCCGGCACAAAATAGACGCCGCCGTTGTCGGTCACACTTAGGGCGAGCGATTCGATTTCGGAGCTGGTTTTTATCATGCCGAGGTTGTCGCGAAGCCACTGCACCAGAGCGCCTGTAATTGCAATCGAGCCTTCAAGTGCATAGACAGCCGGGCTGTTTCCTATCTTGTAACCGAGCGTGGTGAGCAGCCCGCTGCTGGAGATGACAATTTTTTCTCCAGTGTTCATGAGCATAAAGCAGCCAGTGCCATAGGTATTCTTCGCTTCACCAGGCTTGAAGCAGGCTTGACCGAAGAGCGCGGCCTGCTGATCGCCGAGGTCGCCGGCTATTGGAACGTCTTTGACCGCATCCAGCACGGCCATTCCGTACACTTCCGAACTCGAACGGATCTCGGGAAGCATCGTCTTCGGAATGCCGAAGTCCTTCAGGATCGCATCGTCCCATTCCAGAGTCTTCAGATCCATCAACTGGGTGCGGCTGGCGTTTGTAATGTCGGTGACATGCACCCCGCCATTCACCCCACCGGTCAGGTTCCAAATGACAAAGGTGTCGATGTTGCCGAAGATCAGTTCGCCGGCCTCCGCGGCTTCTCGCGCTCCAGGCACATGATTCAGAATCCAACTGATTTTAAGGCCGCTGAAGTAGGTCGACAGAGGAAGGCCCGTCTTGGCCCGGTAGCGATCCTGTCCACCTGCGGCGGCGAGTTCGTTCACCGTATCCGCGACGCGCCCATCTTGCCAGACAATGGCATTGTGAACGGCGTTGCCTGTCTTCTTGCTCCAGACCACAGTAGTTTCGCGCTGATTGGTAATGCCGATGGCCGCCAGGTCAGACGGCCGCAGGCCCTTCGCCTGCATGGCTTCGGCTATTACCTCTTCGACACGGCGTTTGATCTCTGCCGGATCGTGCTCCACCCAGCCTGGCTTCGGGTAAATCTGCTCATGTTCTTTCTGGGCCACACTTACGATTCGCCCCGCCCTGTCGAATACGATAACGCGGGAACTTGTCGTACCTTGATCAATTGCTCCAATGTAATCCTTCATAACTTTCCCCTTTCTGGATATTCAGACATTAGTCCGGCCTTGCAGCCGAAGTTTCTTCCATGCGGTACGGCAGCCCCTCTTCATTGCACAGGAAGTGGTTTCGTCCACCAGTTCTCCGGTTCCATGCAAGATTGCTTCAGCGCACAGCGCACTCCTAAACGGGCCAGTTCGCAGACAATTGCATCCAGCGCCGAATCGACCGACATCCGAACCGGTTCACTCAAGGAACAACCCAACTCATAGGACTCCCCAACCACCCCGACAAGAAGGATATCAGCCGGCGCGCTACCTAGGAGCTCCATCATAAGGAGCGTCTCAGTTAGGGCTGGTGCGTGCGGTCCCATCCGCGGCGCAACCTGTCCGCGAAGTATCTCCGCCATGCGGTAACTAAGAATCGTTCCGGGGCGCTGGCCGCTCTTGACAGAGTCGATCAGAATGACGGAATCCCTGCCGATGAGATAGTCAATCAAGTCAAGTCCAGGCGTACCCAGATCTGCCACTTCAACGTCGCTCCCGAATCGATATCTGGCCGCTAACATGCGCACCACGCAGGGCCCGAATCCGTCATCCCGAAGCAGCACATTTCCAATTCCAGCAATCAGAATCCGCTTCATAAATCCCTCGCCGTGCCGATCTTTCTTCCCGACGGGTCGAAGGCGTGACATGCGCAGGCCATGCACGGATCGAAAGAATGGATGGTTCTCAGGGCTTCGAGCGGCTTCTCCGCATCGGCAATTTCAGTGCCCAGTAGCGCGGCTTCGTAAGGCCCGCGCGCGCCGTTCTTATCTCTTGGACTTGCGTTCCACGTGGAGGGCACCACGGCCTGATAGTTCTTGATCTTTCCGCTTTTGATTACTACCCAGTGAGAGAGTGCGCCGCGCGGCGCTTCATGTGTTCCCACTCCCTCGATTTCGCCGTCGGGAAAGCTTGGCGGATTGTGAACCGAGTTATCGCCTTTGCTGATGTTATCGGCCAGCAGTTGCCAGTGCTCCTGCGCCAGGTCAGCCAGTACCGCTGCGCGAATGGCGCGCGCCAGATGGCGGCCCATGGTGGAACGAAGCTGCTCAAGGCCAATCCTATGGCCGGCAATCGACGACACTTGATCCAGCGCAACATCAGTCCACTTTCTCGTCAGCGCATGGCCTTGCATATAGCCGATCAACACTTGAGCAAGCGGTCCAACTTCGGCCGGCTGCCCTTCATACCGAGCCGCCTTTACCCATGTGTATTTTTGATCGGAATGCCAGTCGGTAAACTCGGGAACTGTTTCGCCCTTCCACGGATGAAGCGCCTTGTCGCCCCGATAGTATGCATGAGTTACATCTTCGGTAACCAACTCGCGGAACCGTCCATCCATGAACTTTACGCATTGGCCGACAGAATTGTCCGCGGAGTAGCGAAGGAACCCTCCGGGAAGATCAAACCGGCTTGCCTGTGCATCACGAGGCAGGTCGGGCACAGCCAGATATAGGTCACTGCCCTTCCCACTTCCGAACCATTCCGAATAGTAACCGGCCAGCGCGCATGAGTCCGGGAAGTAGACGCTCTGAACGAAATTCGACACCTCGCCCATGAGTAATTTGATCGATTCCAATCTGGCCATCCCCAGCGCCGCTTCACTATCGAGATTGATTGCGTTTGCCACGCCGCCGACCGTCAGGTTTTGAATGTGCGGCGTCTTTCCGCCAAGCACGGCGACAACCTGACTGGCCTTTCTCTGGAATTCAAGGGCCTGAAGATAGTGCGAAAAGATGAGCAGATTCTCCTCCGGCCGCAAATGCATTGCCTTGTGTCCCCAGTAGCCATTCGTCAGGATGCCGAGGTTCCCACTGTCGACGATGCGGGCCGCTTTGTCTTTCGCCGCTTTCATCTCCTCGCGAGAGTTGCGCGTCCAGGATGAGAACTTCTCCGCGAGCGCGGAGGCCTTGTTTAGATCAGCTCTCGAAATCTGCAGCACATCGACCCAATCAAGCGCCGAGAGTTGATAGAAGTGCACTATGTGATCGTGAAGTGCGTGATGTATCAGGATTAGATTGCGAATATACTCGGCATTAGCGGGGATTTGCAGTTTCAGCGCGTCTTCCACGGCGCGCACACTGGCAATCGCATGAACCGTCGTGCACACGCCGCAGATTCGCTGGGCAAATAACCAGGCCTCGCGCGCGTCCCTTTCCTGAAGTATCTTTTCCATCCCTCGCCACATGGTGGATGAAACCCACGCGTCCGATACCCTGCCGTTGTCAACCTCGACATCGACACGCAAATGGCCTTCAATTCTCGTAATGGGGTCGATCTTGATATGCTGCGTCATCGCATGAACTCCATACTTGATCTATTCAATTGCATTTCCATCGCCGGTTCACATTCACTGTTTCTCTGCGCGCAGCCTCTTAGTCCGCGGCTGCATAGTGCGTGTACTCAGCTTGCTGAGGATGAAGGACAGATTTATTCCACCGCGCCGATTCCATTGCGCGCCAAAGCCTGGTCGATGCCGGCAAAATCGGCAGCACTTTCGCGAGCAGGCTGAAAGTGGCTACGGTCAGCGAAAGGAAACCAATGTCAATCAGCAACTCGATGAAAGTCGGGAAATAGAAGGCTCCCGCCCTTGGCTGAAATGCCAGTGTCGTCGGATCGAACCGGTACATGAGGCCGCCGAGCGCGGCTAGAATGCTTCCCTGAAATGCGAGCCTGACGTTGTGCCGCTTGCTGGCAACGGCGAGCATCAATGCAGCCGACAGCAGCAACAAAATCTCCATCCAGAAGAGAGCGCTTGGAGCAGAGATCTGAACCGCCAGGTGAAGTCTGCCACGCATCGCCAGATCCGCGAAGCGAAATATCAGCCATGTCGCAATCAGCCATGCCGTGATGCGGCTCATTTCGCGCAACACATCCTCGTCGAGGGACCGGTTCCATACGAGATGACAGACCATCAATACCACGCTGACAAAGGCAAACCCCATAAAGGATGCGGCCCACACATAGAGCAGCGGCAACCATGGCGTCTGCCACAGGGGATGAACTTGATTGCCTGCCAGAAGCATCAGCGCGCCCAGAGAGGATTGATGCATCGCGGGCAGGAGGAAAGCCAGTCCAAGCACCCACGGATAGATTCTCTTGAGCAGGCTTTCGGCCATCTCCGCGGTTGATTCCAACTCCGGCCAGCGGCTGTGAATCCACTCCAACACCGGCGGAATAGCTTCCAGAAACAAAGGAACAGCCGTGTAAAGCGGCATGCAGAAACCCACTTCCAACATGGGGGAATGTACGTTCCATCGCCAGGGCGCGAGTATCCAAAGAAAGTTCCACGGGCGGCCCACATCAATTCCCAGCAGCATCAAGCCAGATGCATAGATCAGAAAACTGCTGAGCACCGCCGTCCGCATAACCGAATGCAAACTTCGGCGGCCAAATAGCCACGTCGCAATGCCGATGGAAAACCCTCCCGAACCCAGGCCTGTCAGTGCCATGATGTTGAAGGTCTTCCAGATTCCCCATGCATAGGCATCATTCATTCCGCTGGCGGCGCCAAGGCCCGCCGCCTCGCGATAAAGAACCAAACCGCAGGCAACAGCGCCCAAAGTGCAAAGCGCCACAAACGGCCGCGTCAGAATCGGAATGTCAAAGACGGGAACGCATCTTTCCCACGCCCTGCTCATAGTTGAGGCCTCAATCCCGTGGCTTTTTCTTCTTCCTTCAAATGCTCCTCGTGGCGATTCCAGCTCTTTCGAGTTATAGAGACAATTACGGCGTACAGCGCAGCGGGAATGAGCAGGTAGCTATACATCCGCTTCTGCCACTTCAGATACTTCGCGGGGATTGGCTCATTCCCCAGCTTCGGCAGGCCGAGTTTTTCAAATGACGCCTTAGTGAGATACAAGACCTGAGTACCGCCTCCTTCGCGCTCTCCGAAGACGCGCTCCTCGTAATACTTTCCGGGGCTTTTTGCAATGCGCAGTTTGGCCTCGGCGAGCAGGCTGGTGCGTTTGCCGAAGACCACGGCGTGAGTAGGGCAAACCGAAGTGCAGGCGGGGTCGTCTCCACGAGCCAGGCGCTCCTTGCAGAACTCGCACTTGACAATCCGGGGATTAACTCCGCGCCACTGAAACTTCGGAATGTGATACGAGCAAACAATCTGGCAGTAACGGCAACCCACACAGAGGCCAGGATTCCAGGTAACGATCCCCGTTCCGGTTTCCTTCTTGAGCGCTTTAAACAAACAGGCCGCAGCGCAGGCTGGGTCCACGCAATGCATGCATTGCTGTTTGATGTAGGAATAGGGTGTGCCATCGGCAGGCTTGTAGAGCTTAACTACATTCTTGGTAGTGTCACTCAGATCGCGCGGCGATTGATGCAGAGTATCTAGTCTCTTATCGGGAGTTAGATTGTTTGCCTGCGCGCACGCGGAGACACAGGATTGACATCCAACACACAGGGTCGCGTCGTAGAGCATGGCAATCGCTGTCTGCGACGCTTCCTGCTTCTCTTTCGCCCGAGACTCATCGGCCAACGCCACAGAAGAAACGCCGCCAGCGGCAAACACAGTTGCCGCGCCCTTTGCCATGCTTCCTAATAGGTGGCGGCGGGTAATCTCCATAACTACCGCCCTTCCAGATCAATATCTTTGTTTCTTGGCTTTGTTGTATCTTCGGATTTCTGAATAGCTCGTATTCGCTTGCTATCCGGCAGCCGGCGGGAGGCGATCATCGCCGCCGTTGCCGCAGCGCCAGCGATGGCGCCAACGGTCGTAGCTGCTGCAACTCCGATCGATCCTGCCCGCGCATCGATCGCCGGAAGCGCCTCGGGAGGAGTTATGGAATGAATGTCTACGGTCTGGAAGATCGGGATGCGGAATGCCGTGGCTTTTTCCGTGCATCCGGCGCAAGGCGTGCCGATGCCGATCGGCCAGACGCCGGGAGTTTCGTTGAAATGCATCGTCGAACAGGGCGCATGAGTGACCGGGCCCTTGCATCCCAGCTTGTACAAGCACCAGCCTTGGCGATGTCCCTCGTCGCCAAAGACGCCTGCAAACCTTCCGGCATCGAAGTGGCCTCGCCGCGGGCAGTCCTCGTGAATCAGCCGGTCATAGGCGAACTTCGGCCTGTGGTATTCGTCCAGCGCGGGTATTCGGTGCATCGTCGAGTATTCCAGCAACACCGACAAGAAGTTATATGGGTTGGGAGGGCAGCCGGGAAGATTGACCACCGCCTTGTTCGCCAAAATGGAATCGACTCCCAGAGCGCCCGTGGGGTTAGGGTCCGCCGAAGGAATTCCGCCCCAGGAAGCACACGAACCGATGGCCACGACAAGCGCCGCTTCCGAGCCGGTGTCTCGTAACACTTCAAGCGCCGGCCGGCCAGCCAGCTTCATGTAGGCGCCGTGCTCCCTGGTGGGAATTGACCCTTCAACCACCAGAATGAAGTTGCCATTGTTCTCCTCGACCGCGTGGCGCAGCGCTTCCTCAGCTTGGTAACCGGATGCGGCCATGAAGGTTTCGTGATAGTCGAGAGAGATAACATTGAAAATCAGATCGGCAATGTCGGGCCGCGAAGCATGTAACAGCGATTCCGTGCACCCTGTGCAGTCCTGAAAATGTAACCAGATTACCGAGGGCCGTTTCGATGCGCCAATCTTCTGCGCAACCTCAAGAGCGGAGGCTTTCTTTGTAAGCGCCAAGCCGGAAGGCGCCATAGCCACTAACACAGCGCAGAATTCAAGAAATCGCCTGCGGGAAATTCCACTGGCTTCTATATGGTCCGCAATCGTTTCGCTCCGCTTGCCTATAACCATCTCTTCCATCTTGATTCTTGCCTCGTTCTGCGCAAGCCGCCGGGTTTTCCCCAGACCATGCATAAGTCGATACATCCGGCTCGTCCAGTTACAGCGGTCCCACTTCAGAGTTACCGTTATCGTTCCTGAAGCTCTGTGCCCAATCAGGCGCAAAAAAGCCGCCCCTCCGCGCACCATGATGCATAGGTGCGTTCAAGAAGGGCGGCTCTCTTTTATATCTGCCGCGTTATTGGAATAATACCACAGACCTAACGGCTGTCAACTCCGGGATTACTCCGCATCACTTTGCCTATCATAGGCGTGCAACAAAATCTCCGCGGGATGGATAGCTTTGAAGTCGGTTCCGTGTTCTATCTGCATCTGGCAGGTGGCGCATTCTGTGGCGACCATCTGCGGCTGCGCCGCGCGGATGCTCGCGAATAACTGCTCGCCTATCTCCATGGATACCGCGTACTTTTCCTGCTTGAAGCCATAAGTGCCGGACATTCCACAGCAACCGGCATCCATATCCTCAACCGTGACGCCCGGAATCATGCGCAACAAGTGATACCACGGACGCCCGATTCCCTGCGACTTCTGATGGCACGGGGCGTGATAGGCCAGCCGCAGATCCGCAGGCTGGAAGTTAGTGTTAAGCTCGCCTGCATCGGCCTGCGCCATGAGTAACTCGGCAAGGTCGAATGTACTGCTCGCAATCTCTCTGGCCGCGCCGGCAAACTTCTTGTCCCCATCGAGGATGCCGCCGAACGCCGTCTTGAGCATGTGTCCGCAACTGGAGCAGGCGGTGACGATGCGCAGCCCTGAGTCGACCTGAGCGGCCATGGCCCTGACGTTAGCGCGCGCCAACGAGCGCGCCACAGCCGCATCGCCATTGGCCGACGCTGGAACTCCGCAGCACTCCGATGATGCAACTTCCACGGAAAATCCGTTTCGCTCAAGGAGATCGATCACTACCCGGCCCAGCTCCGGCCTGTTGTAACGTATGAAGCAGCCGGGGAAAAACACCACCCGCTGCCGCGCCTTCCCGGTCATCGCGGGCGAACGCAAATCCGGCCGCGTATATTTCGGGAATGTGCGCTGCGGTGTGATCTGCATGATCTTCGACATGAGATAGCGCGCCGACTTCATAGCGAGCGCAAAGTTGGAAAGCGCGGGCAGGATGGTCGTCAGCTTGCCCAGCAGGCCGGGACGCGCAAACCACCAGTCGCGCAACCCGCGAATCAGCGGCTTGCGATGCGTTGCCTTGGCGCGCGCAATCATCTCGGATACGTTCACCTGATTGGGACACGAAAGATCGCAGCGATGACATCCCAGGCAGTACTCCACCCACTCCGTGTCAGTGGAAATGCCTTCGCGGCGCAAGCGTTCCAGTTCCGGTCCGAGGCGCTTGGGGCCGGGATAACGCGGATCAGCGGCCAACACCGGGCACACCGTGTTGCACAGTGAACACTTCAGGCAATTGTCAATCGCAAGGTCGTCAGGCCGCATGGTTCCCCCCTGTGGACGCTGCGAGATTTCCCGCGCGATACCCTGCGAGAATGCGCATCGCATCGCCGTTGTTGCTTGTGGAATGCGGCAGCGATCCGGCGATGAATAAGTTCCGCGCCATCACCGCGCCGGTCGAGTCGAGCGGCCTCATCTCTTGGTCTAGGACGGCATAGGCTCCGCCCAGAAGGCTGGCGGAATGGCGTCCCGTCGCCAGCACCACGCACTGGCCGCGCAGATTCATCGCGTGCCCCGGAGCCGCAACCCGCACGCCGGTGCACACGCCATCGTGCAACTCCACCTTCTCCACGGGAAATCCGCGAAAGAGCTCCACGCCGATATTCCGAAGGTAACTTTCCATGCGATGAAAGACGCGCAGGCCGGAAATGGATGGAGGCAGGGTGGGAATCTCGCAGACGGGGCAACCGACTTCGTGCGAGAACTCAGCAATCTGCTCGGCCGATGAATCTACGCCTAAAATGCCGGGGACAAAGATGCGCTGAAATCCGGATGCCACGGCACGCAGCGCGCAGATAAGTTCTTTACGGAAATCTGCATCGCGATCAAATAACTGCGCGATGCGCAACGGGGTCACGGGAGTTCCCATGTCGCGCGCGAATGAGATTTGCCGCCCAGCGTACGTGCCGTTGGAATTCATCGAGCGCGACTGCTCGTTAAGCCGCTCAGCCATGAAGTTTTCATCGAAGCTGGACAGTCCTTGAACGCCGATAATCACGGTCGCGACTCCATCGCGCGGCTCGGCATTCCAAAGAAGAAGAGGCGCAAGCGCCACGCGCTCGAAATCGCCAAGAAGCGACGGCAGATATTTTGCGGTTGAGACATCTCCCGCAAATGGGCAGCCTGCGCGGCGCGCCATCTCGCAAAAGAACGCGATGGCCTCGCTCAGTTCAGGCGCCGAAGATGCGTGCAGGATGTCTTGCGCCTTCAACCATCCCGGCCCGTTGACAATTGACCCGGGTCCAGTCGCAACCAGCGCGACTTTCATCTTCCGGTGAGCGGCCGCGGCGGCTGCGGTAAAGCCCGCGATTCCTTCGCCCACCACAACAACATCGCAGCGGTCAGATTCCATCGTGCTCACTCGAATCTGCGCAGAGCATCCGATCCGCGCCGTAGAGACCGTGGTTGAAGTCCAGTTGCTCGACCTGCTTGCCCTGGTGGATAAAGGCCTGCCCTTTCGCGCGCTCGTGAAGATAGGCGGAAAATTCCGTGGCGGCTTCCGAGGCTGTCCAGCGGTGAGTTTGAAAGCCGGCCAGCATAGCCTTGTATCCGCAGAACGTTCCCTGGCACGGACCGAAGCCGAGACGTGTTCGCCGGCCAACATCGCCAATGGTGCAGGCCGGCGCCGGAGTGGAATTGCCGAGAACGTATTCCAACTCGCCGCGCGTCACAAGCTCGCATTCGCAGACCACTTCGGCCAACTCGGGCCGCGCTTCGATGGCCTGGATGACTTGATCCGCCTCGCGCCCCAATCGGCGCTCCATCATTTCCGCAGCCGGGTGTGGCAACACACGAATAGCGCGATGGTGCATCGTGCGATCGGCCGCGGGGCGCAACGGCGTCTTGTCGGTCGCACATTCAACATCCACCCCGAGTTTCGCCGCCGCGCAGTCGCACGCGGCGGCAGCCATCAGGCGATAGGTGGTCAGCTTGCCGCCCACAATCGAAATAAAGCCGCTCACTCCGTCCCGCGTCTCGTGATCGAACAGCGCGAAACCGCGGCTAATCTCGCGGCCCTTCGCAACCTCCGCGGACACAGGCGCATACAATGGCCTAACGCCGCAGAAGATGCGCAGGATGCGCGCGTCCGCAAGCCCGGGAATCAGTTCATCGCCCAGCCGCAGCAGATAATCAACCTCCCCGGGAGAGGTGGTCAATCCCTCCGGGCCGGGCACGCGAATCGAGGATGTTCCCAAAATGCACACCGGGCCGGCGGGCACCAGAATATCGGCGTCGCTCGATTTGCGGCAGCGGTTAATGACGCGGTGATTCAGCCTGTGATTGAGCACCAGCAGCGTTCCCTTGTCGCAGAGCACGCGCACATCGATGCCTGCCAGCCCTGCAATCGCCTGCGCCCATCCGCCCGCGGCGTTGATCACCACATCGCAGGAGATTTCGTCTTCCTCGCCGCTGCGCGTGTTGCGATAGCGAACTCCGCGCACACGCTGGTCCGCGGTGAGAATGGAAGTTACTTCGCTGTAGGTGAGAAAGCGTCCGCCGCGCGCAACCGCGGCCTCAAGATTTGCGAGCACCAGCCGGAATACATCAACGTGCGCATCCGGACATGTGAATGCGCCCAGAATGTCCCCCGCCAGATTCGGCTCCAACTCGCGCGCTTCTTCTCGGCTCAGCCTTTCGCTGCGAATGCCAGCCACTTGAGCCGCGCGCCACCACTGATCGAAGAATGCCGGATCATCCTGGGCGCACTGGACAAAAAGCCCCCCGGTATCTTCCACGCAATGAGGCGCAATAGCCTTGATGATCCTGTTCTCAGCGACGCATTCACGCGCCGTGTCAGGGTCTTTAACCGCATAGCGCCCGCCCGAGTGCAGCAGCCCGTGGCAACGCCCGGTAGCCCCGTTGGCGATGTCTCCCTGCTCCAGCAGGATGGCGGAGATGCCGCGCAAACTCAGGTCCCACAGGATGCCGGCCCCCGTCGCGCCTCCGCCGATAATCACAACCTGCGTTGCTTCCATGCCCTGCCTCTCAAACTAACCGCAAACACGCGCCGCATCGCAAATCGCGCGGCCGCGCGGAAACGCCTCGTCGCAGCGGGCACGAATGCCCGTGCGTCGTCCGATAGTGAACTGCGGGAGAAAACAAGATGGCGGCCAGCAACGCGGCACACCTCAGCCGGTGCTCGTTAAAGCACAGGATCGGGTATCTGGATTTGTTTCAGAAAGGAAAGAGCCTGGACCCTGAGAAAGATTTCGGACGACAAAAGCAAGGATCGGATCGCAGCCATTCTGAACGCAAAACCAGTTGCCAATGTGGCACTTGGTCCTGACTTCTTCAGCAGCATCCAATTACCCGCTCGTGCTGTCTCAGGCGCTCTTCACGAAACGGTGTCGGACTTACTAAGTTAATAGTATCTTCCCGCCCAACAAACACTGTCAAGCTCCCACGGCATACATCGGGCGAAGGTTCGAGAAGTGCCGCAAGAACTTAGCCACGCCTCTTCATTTGGGAGATCAAGCCCGCTTACGGGATCCCCGGGGTTGATAAGTCGCGCGCAAACCCATTAGTTGGATGTACTTTGCTTCTGTTCCTGACAACGATTATAATAATTTTTTTGACGGCAAGAGCTAATTGTACCCGCACGGAACGGTGCGCATATTCACCTGCGCGAGAGGCCATCTCTCACTTTTCAGGCGACCGGAAGAGGACGGAAAGCACCATGCAAGCAAAACTGACACCGCTACGAATGTTTTTCCGCGAAACTCCCATCATCCCTTCCGTGCGCCACGTTGAACACCTCGATCAGGCAATAGCCGCACACGGAAAGATAATCTACCTGCTTACCGGCGATCCGGAAAATTGCGAGAAGATGATTCAGAAGATTCTCGCCGCCGGCAAGCTCCCCATCGTCAATCTCGATCTGCTCAATGGTTTCTCACGCGACAAATACGCAGTGAACTATCTGAAACACTGTGGCGCCAGCGGAATCATATCCACTCATTTGGATCCATTGCGCCATGCGCATACCATCCATCTCTATGCCATCCAGAGAACCTTCCTCCTGGATAGCGGCGCGAAGAATACCATCACGAATCAGTTGAAGAATACGCCTGTGGACGCGCTTGAAGTGTTGCCTGCGCCGGTAGCTCCCAAGCTGCTTGATAGCGTGCGAGCCATCTCGCTTGATATCCCGGTTGTGGGCGGCGGACTTATCTGGACCCTGAAAGAGGCCGAAGATCTATTGACCCAAGGCCTCGACGCTGTCTCTATCAGCAATCCAGAGATGTGGATCAGCTAGAATTCAGGCCATTGGTAGAAGCTTGACTGCAATCGCACGGTCGTAAGTGCAAGGGGCGAATTAGGCGGGCGCAAGCCCGCCTAACTGTCATACTTTAGTATCTTCTTTGGATTTTCCGCAAGACAGACCCGGAGATTCAATTGCCTCCACTCTCCGCGGTGAAAGCTTCCACATCCAAGAAAGCAGCACTATCCCCATGAAAGCCGATGCCATGATCGCATAGAGAGCGACATTCCAGTTATGATACCGGTCAACCAGTATGCCAATTCCTTTACTCTCTGCCACACGGCCCAGGTAACCGAATAAACCTATGAAGCCGGCCGCCGTGCCAACCGCTTTCTTTGACGTGTAATCCAGCGCGCTAACTACCAGCAACAGAATGGCCGGATAAACAAAGAAGCCGATAACGCCAAACAACACCATATCTATCCATAACTTGTTGTCAGGGGTATAGATGATGCCTAGATACGCGAGGAAGACGGGAACCATGCAGAATACGCTGATCATCCCCCTGCGTCCTCCCACCTTATCCGATAACCAGCCCATCAGAATCGTACTGAAAATGGCGGAAAACTCCAGAGCTGCAGTGCTGCCCCCGCCCTCGGCAAGGGTTGCGTGCTTGACCTCTTGCAGGTAGTACGGTCCCCAATCCAACATGCCGTAGCGGGCGATGTACACAAAGAAATTTGCGCCGGCGAAGAGCCACATATATGGGTTTTTCAGAATGTAGTTGACCAGTAAATCGCGGGTACCCAGCTCTTTCTCGCTGTCTTTACACTCGATAGCCGGATAATCGTTGCAATATTCCTCAATGGGCGGAAGTCCCACAGACTGAGGCGTGTCCCTAAGCCTCACGATAAGATAGATCGCGCATACTACCGCAAGAACGCCGGGGACATAAAATGCCGAGCGCCATCCAAGCATCATGGTGCTTTTTGCAACGATGATGCCTGTGAGTCCCCCTCCGACATTCTGAGCGACGTTCCAGAACGCGAACTTGGTTCCCCTCTCGCGGATGCTGTACCAGTGGCCAAGAGAGCGTCCGCAGGGAGCCCACCCCATACTTTGAAACAGTCCGTTCATGCCCCACAGGGCCAGATGCAGATGGTAACTATGCACGGTCGCGAAAGCAAAATTGCAAAAGGCGGTCAGCAACAATCCCATCGGCATGAAGTAACGCGGGTTGCTGCGGTCCGACCATGCGCCCATGAAGAATTTGCCGATGCCATAAGATATGGCCGTAATGGCCAGCATATCTCCGATCTGACCTTTACTGTAGTGAAGCGACTCTCCCATCTCTTTGGCGACAATGGGAAGATTGTTTCTGACCAGATAGAATATGGCATAACCGATAAAGGTCGATTCCATAATCTGCCAGCGCATTTTAGGGTAAAGCTGTTTAACCTGCGCGCCGGGCAGCCTATCGATATGCTTTGCCGGACCAAGAAAAGGAAGATTCCAACTCATCAATACCCTCATTGCGCCTGTTGCTGACGCGATTTGCCCACAACAAATTCAGTTCGACGAAATACTATCCTAAATGTAAAGTTGCCCACTCCGCCCTGAAGACGCTTCAGCAGCGGGGGATAGCTTGCTCATGACGCCTCGCCATCCTGATAGATGTAGCCTTTTGCAAGTTCAACAAAATTTGCCAGATCTTTTGCTTTCCATTCTTCGGTTTTCTGAAGTTCTTTTGCAAGAAGATTGGCCACCAGAGGCGCGGCTTCAATGGCGGCGCGCGCATCCATGAAAAGCGCGCGGGTGCGCCGCGCCAGCACATCTTCAACGGTACGCGCCATTTCATAGCGCGCTGCCCACACGACTTCACGCTGGCGAAAAGGAAGCCGCAGGTGCAGCAGAGCATCCAAGGTCGCATCTTCGCTTGACAGCTCCTGGAGCAAGGGCAGATCCGAGCCATACACACTTTCCCATGCGGGCGCCGCGGCAGAGTCCGCAACCCATCCGTGCAGTTTCAACTCAAGTGTTTGCGATGGCTGCTTGGGGAGCGAACCAACTTCGCGGGCGCGGTCCACGGCATCCTGTCCCATGCGCCGGTAAGTGGTCCACTTTCCTCCGGTAACCGTAACCAGGCCGGATTGTGAAACCAGAATTGTGTGGTCTCTGGATAACTGCGAGGTCTTGCCGCCGCCTTTGCGCACCAGTGGCCGCAGACCGGACCAGACGCTGAGTATCTCCGAGGCAGCAGGCGTGCGGCCGAAATAGCGGGTGATGTGATCGAGCAGAAACTTCTTTTCCGTGAGAAGCGCGCGTGGCTCTGCGGGCGCACTATTAACGGACTCATCCGTCGTTCCTACTATCGTGGCGCCGTGCCACGGGATGGCAAAGAGTACCCTACCATCAGCCGTTTTGGGAATCATAAGTGCGGTATTTCCCGGCAGAAATGAATGAGGCAAAACGAAGTGCGTTCCCTGGCTCAGGGCGAGCAGCGACCCGCGCGCAGCGCCATCCATGCAAAGAATATCCTCGGTTTCGACCCCGCAGGCATTGATCACCACTTTTGCCTGCACGTCAAAGACGGCACCGTCTTCATGGTCGCGCGCTTGAATGCCGATCACCTTGCCGCCGCGCCGCAAAAGGCCGACGGCCTCAACATAATTGATCGCAGTGCCGCCGAGATCCTGCAAGGTGCGCAACAGCGCGATTGCATAGCGGGCATCGTCAAACTGCCCATCGTGATAGAGGATGCCGCCGCGCAAGCCTTCCGGCATAAGTCCCGGCAGTCTCTCCAGCGTAGTTTTCCAGGAGAGTAACTCCGAACGCCCAAGCGACAAACTGCCCGACAGCATCTCGTAAACTTTGAGTCCAAAACCATAGTACGGAAGCGACAAATAGTTATAGGCCGGAACAACAAAGGATAAGTCGTGTACCAGATGCGGCGCGTTCCGTAACATATGGCCGCGCTCCCGCAGAGCGTCTACCACAAGCGTCACGTTCAGTTGCTCGAGGTAGCGGACGCCGCCATGCACGAGCTTTGTGCTTCGGCTTGACGTTCCCTTGGCAAAATCGAAGCGTTCGACCAACAACGTGCGGTAGCCGCGAGAGGCAGCTTCAACTGCTGCTCCCAGACCGCTGGCGCCGCCGCCGATCACCAGCACATCCCATGGTTCTGTTTGCCGGCCAAGTTGCCGCAGGATCTCCGCTCTCATGGTCTCACCTATAACTTTCTGCTCGCTTCTCAGCCTTCGCGAAACGAGCAAAGGATGAGGTTTAAATTTCAGTTACTAGAACATTTATTCGACCTTACTGCTTTCCAGCCAAATATCTCCCGTGCACGCCTTTTCAGGGCGTACCTCCATGGTCTGAATCGTTGTGCGTCAAATCGTGGCTGAACAGCCCAGGCCGCCTTGATGGCAAAGAAGCTGAACCAAAAGTGTGCCAGCCACAGGAAGTGGCTGGCACAATGGTTTCTAACAGATTAGTAGATGATCTTCAAGCCAAACTGAACGATGCGTGGCTCGAAGGTGCTGGTAATGGTGCCGCCGCTGCCGCCGGAGACCGCGCCGCCGTTTGTGCCGGTGACAGTGCCGCCGCCGTTGCCGCCGGGCAGGTACAGGTTCGTGTGGTTGAAGATGTTGTAGAGTTCCGAGCGGAACTCGACCTTGATTTTGTCATTCAGAGCGCTGAACTTCTTGTTGACATCCAGATCAGTCTCGTAGAACGGCATGGTGCGCCCATAATTCTTGGGCAGGTTGCCAAACGGACTCGACAACCCATTGGCGACTAGATTGCCAACATAGGTCGAAGGTAGCGTCAGAGAGTTGGGGTTGACATATTGAACGTACCCGTTGGAGAGCTTCACCTTGCCCTGGGTGTAGTGCGCTCCAGGCTGAAGGTTGGGGCGATAGGTATTCGATCCGCGCCAGTTCTGGGTAAGCATCGGCGAAACCTGGTTGGCCGAAGCCGGCGCATAGGTCAAGTTGAAGGGCGTGCCCGCCTGAGCGGTATTGATGCCGCTGATCTCCCATCCGCCGACGATGTTGTTTACGAGGCTGCTGCTGCGGGCCAAAAAGTGTTGTCCCTTGCCAATCGGCAGCTCGTAGACGAAGCTGGTGACGTTGGCGATAGGCAGGTTGTAGTCGGATTGGCCGTAATCGGCATTCAGGTTGTTTCCGTCCTGCGGCGACGGCGTGTTGGCATCCAGAGTGGCTGAGGCATTATCTTGCGCGTGCTGCCAGCTGAATGAGTTCAGCAAGGTCAAACCGGCGACAAAGCGCTGCTCATAGCGAACTTGCAGCCCGTTGTAGTGAGACTTGAACTCGTTCAGAGCAGTGGTAATGTCACCATTGTTGAAAGTATTGTTGGGATTGTTGAGCAAGTACCCTCCCCAGCTGGGGAACGGACGTGCCCATGCGGGATTGCCATTAAGGGTAGTTTGCGGCAAGGCAGGATTTCCCTGATTGGCGTTGATGAAGCCTTGCAGATGGACGCCGTGGTTGCCCACATAGGCGATATCGAGCAGGATATTCTTGGCCAGGGTCTTTTGGACGCTGAGGAAGTAGCTCTCAACGGCGCTGTCTTTGGTGTTTTTGGGAATATAGTCGATGTTGTCGGTGCCCGCGCTGAACACGGTGGCCACACCTGTTGGATAACCGCTAGAAAGCCTCTGGAAGCCGGCAATGGCAGTGGTTTTCGGGTTGGTTACTGAGGTAAACATCGCGTTGGGCGCGTTGATGGCCAGCATATTGCCCGAGCCGGCGCGGTAATAGTGGACATAGCTCATGCCGAAGCCGCCGCGGACCGCGATGCTCGGCGTAGCAGCATACGCAAAGCCCAGGCGCGGAGCATAGTCGGACAGGTCTGGGTTGACCAGCGTCTTGCCGTAGACGCCGCCGCCATTATAGGAGGAGATAGTGCCGGTCTCTATGTTGGGATAGCCGCTGGCCTGCAAGCCATTGGACATGGTGGAGAAGTTGGGAGTAAGGGTCTGCATCGTCCCGGTTGCCGGATTGAAGTTGGAAAGGTAGTTGCCCCGTTCCGAGTAAGGTGAACCGTATTCCCAGCGCAGTCCCAGATTCAGGGTCAGCTTGGGGTTGATCTTCCAATCATCCTGGGCGTATCCACTCTCCATATTCTGGTGCAAGTGGGATGTCCAATAGGTTGACAGTGAGTAGGAGCCGCTTGTGCCGAAGAGGAAATCGGCCCAGTATGTATCGGAGACCGCGCTGTTGGTGGTAGCGGGCGTGGTGTAGTAAGTCCCTGTAACCGGGCAGGCGGCTCCAGCCGCCGCCGGGCAGAGGCTGTAGCCATGGTTGAAGGTGAAGGAGCCGTAAAGCGGGTTCGAGTCCTCCACTTCCATCCAGACGTACTCATACTCATAGCCGAATTTGAGAGAGTGCTTGCCCTTGGCCCAGGAGTAATTGACCTTGGGGTCCAGCACCGACGGGTTCTGCCACTGAGGATTGGTACTCTGGCGCCCGAAGGAGCTAAAGCCGCCAGAGATGGCAATCGACGGCAAGCCACCGGAGACGCCGGCGATGGTGGGAAGGCCGGGAATCTGGGCGGGGGTGATGTAGCTGGTGCCGATAGCCTTGGTCCACTTGCCGGCCTTGGTTCCGGAGAGCGCGAAGCGGGCGTCGAGAACCTTGTTGGCTCCCATCAGATGGGTGTAGCCAAGCGCGATCTGCCGATCAAGAATCTTGATTTCGCCGTTGGTCTGGCCATCGATCGGCTCGGCGAGCGTGGGAGAGTTGACGCCTGTCTCCTTGCGATCGCTGACTTTCAGGAACCATGAACTCCTGTCGCTCTGCTGGAAATCCAGGCGAAGGTTGCCCTTGTCTGCTTTGTCGGTGAAGGGCGCGTTGGTGGGGCAGTTGCTTGCGGATACGCCCAATGAACCATTGGTGCCTGTGCCAGCAGTCGCCGCGCACTTCGCAGGAAGCACATTCTGGTAGTAAGTAGCAATCGCCTTGGCAGTCGGATCAACGTCGGGGCTGTTGAGAATCGAGCTGCCCGGCAGAATATATGTGCCCGGAGCCCATGGGTCCTGCACGGCGACGGTCAGATTGCCATTGAGTTCATTCAGCGAGGGAACTGTTAGCACCACCGTCGGCGTGAGCGTCTGGCGGAATCCCTCGTAATCCAGAAAGTAGAAGAACTTGTTCTTCATGATCGGCCCGCCGAAGTCCGCGCCGAACTGATTGCGATTGAAGCCCGGCTTGAAAAACGGATATGGGTTGCCGGTAACGGGATTGGTGGTGACCGGCTTGATATAGCCGAAGGCGTTCAAGTCGGTGTTGCGGATGAACTCGTAGAGAGTGCTGTGGAATTGATTGCCGCCGCTCTTGGATGCGACGTTGATGGTGGCGCCGGAGGAGCGGCCATATTCGGCGCTCTCGTTGTTGGTCACCACTTCAAACTGAGCGATGGAATCCGGCGGAGGCGCGATGATCTGGTTGTCGAAACCCTGGTTGCTCTCGCCATAGGCGTTGTTGTCCATGCCGTCCAACATATAGTTGTTGAACATATCGCGCTGGCCGTTCACGGCGTACGATCCCGAGCGAACCAGGGAGGTGACCGCCGTGGTGGTCGCTTCGTGCGCATTGGGGCGCGAGCCGGTAACATAATCCACCAGGTCGGAATAGTTGCGGCTCACCAGAGGCAATGCTGCAGTTTGATATCCGGTGATGGTTTGGCCGCGCTGGCTGGATTCAGTTTCAAGCTGCAGCGCCACGCCGGTGACTTCGACTGTGGCCTGGGCCGTGCCGATCTGCAGAACCAGGTCGATGCGGACACGTGCGCCTACCGAGATGGTGATGTCCCTGGCAACGGCGTCGGCGAAACCGGCAGCCTTTGCGGAAACCGTGTAGATGCCATAGCGCAAAGACGGGACTTCATAGTCGCCTGAGGCGTTGGTGATTTCATTCGAGACTATTCCGGTCGCATTGTTTGTGACCGTCACGTTCACATTGGGGATTACCGCCCCGCTAGCGTCGTGGATGGATCCTACCAGGCTTCCATTGTCATACTGGGCATAAGCGCCCAGCGCAGGAAGAACCAACAACAGCGCCACGGCCAGGCGAATCAAGCCGGATATGTTCGCTCGTTGTCTCATAAAACGATTCATCAAAATCATGCTGCCTCCAGAGATTCTGAATCCCACTACCTTTCATGCATTCTTAACCATTACGGTTAAAACTCTGATAAAGCACCGATAAAATACGGCTAAGGCTCCAAAAAAAATCCACCTCCAAACGCACGCCGACATCTCACCACAGAGCGTTTCCGCTCAAGGACAGACTAGGGCTTGCATTTGGCGGTGGATTTCTCTTATTCCTCTTCCGCGTAAGAAAACTAGCAACTCTACACCACGGGTGTCAAGAAAAAAACTGGCACACCGCAGTCTTCCCGTAAAAAAGCGCTACAGCCGGTCACAGTTTTTGCCAGGCCAGCGGTTGCAAGCGACATTGCCTCCCTGAATTCGGGAGTTTGCAAATTCGCGATTGAAAACGGCTTGCGCGCGGACTGATGCTCCGCGCGCGCGATCTGTCCCCGAGATGTGTGACAACACCGTTTTCAGCCTCACTTGCCCCTACTCCGTATCAGGATTGGGTAGAATTATGTCCCGAATCATCCCATTCATCTCCGCGCAGGATGCAATGAATCCCCTCAGAGTTCTCCGCGTGGCGCCATAGGTATCGAATTCTTCAAGGGACAAGCCACCTTCCGTGTAGGCGCGCTCGAAGTCGGGAAATTTTTTCAGCAGCGTGTCAACAATCTTCGCATCGACCGGCGTGTCTATTCTCGGAATCACTTCGATATCGCTGGCATTGTAGCGGCGCTGCCACGAGCAGGGCGGAGAGATCACCACGTCGCCGCCGATGAACTCGCTCCAGTGCATGTGATTGCGGAATGCCGCGGAGAGCAGCCGCAGCCGATAGCCGCGCTCGCGGAACAATTTGTATGCCTTCTTGAAGACGGCAACTCCGGCCCACTCCAGATAGCCCGGATCGACGGAAATCTGCTGTTTTTCCATCAGGACTTTGAGCCAGTCGTCCAGCCGCCCCACCATGATGGTGCATACCGGCCCCATGGTGGAGATATCCAGCCCTTCTGCTTCTCTGCGCTTGAGTCCGCGTTCCACGGCCTCGGCAACGGCCACGGCCTGCGGAAGCGTAAAGCTCGCGGTGGCGTTAATGCTCACTCCGCGATAAGTGGCTTCTTCAATGGCCGCAATTCCGGCGCGCGTGGCCACGATCTTGACAATCATATTCGGCGCAAGCTGGCTGAACCGGATTGCCTGCGCCAGAATCGCATCGGAACTGCGATAGCTCCTCGGATCCGTCTGGATGGACAGGCGCCCGTTCCGCCCCTTCTGCTGATCGAATATCGGCTTGAGCAGCTTGGCCGCATTGGCCGACATCTCTTCCACAATCTTCCATGTGATCTCATCTTCGGTTGCCTGCGGGCAGCTTTCCGCCAAGGCTTTGATGCGCACTTTCCATGAGGCAAGCTCTTTTTTGAGCACGGAAACGGCGATGGAGGGGTTGCAGGTGGCTCCCACAGCTCCATGTTCGATCGAATAGGTAAGCTCTTCAATGCAAGCCGAATCATTCCACAGGCAGGTGGGCGTGGTCTGGGTCATTTGAAAGAGCGGACTCTTGAAGGCGAGCTTCGTTTCACTTGTAGGCATGGATCCTCCAGAAAATGCAAACGTGTGCATAAAAACCGTACCACTCGCTGACAATACCGGTCAAGAGAGCCAATCACCGCAGTGCGGCTAGAGGCGGGAGGGTCTCGGCGTGATCTTCGCCCCTTGACAGAGATGCTCGCGGGAGACGATTATAGGCTGCTAGATGAACACGTGTGCATATCCCGGTGGTGAAATGATGAATGACTTGCTGGTGCGCCCGGAAACCTTCCAGAACCGCATCGAAAATTTTGGCTACGAGTACCTGTCCTTCCAAACCCGCAAACTGGCGCAGGGCCAGAAATACGAGGCGGAAACCGGCGGCAATGAGCTGGCCATCGTGGTGCTCGGCGGCGTCTGCTCGGTTCAAAGCTCGCGCGGCGAGTGGCGGAGCATCGGCGGGCGCAAGACCGTATTCGACGGCCTTCCCTACACGCTTTATCTGCCGTTGAAAACCAGCTTCACGGTGACCGCCGATAGCGATTGCGACCTGGCGTTCTGTTACAGCCGCGCCGAAGAGCAGCATCCTGCGCAGTTGGTGACGCCCGACCAGGTGAGCATCGAGATTCGCGGCGGCGGCAACGCCACGCGCCAGATTCACGCCATGCTTCCGCCGGATTTTCCCGCGCATCGCCTCCTCGTCGTGGAGGTCTTCACGCCCGATGGCAACTGGTCCAGCTTTCCGCCCCACAAGCACGATGTCCACAACCCTCCCGCGGAAGTGGACCTCGAGGAGATTTACTACTTCCGCATCGAGCGGCCGGAAGGCTTTGCGATTCAGAAGGTGTACACGCCTGACCGCCGCATCGACCAGACGCTCACGGTGCGCGACGGCGAGTTAGTCCTGGTGCCCGAGGGCTATCATCCGGTGGTGGCCGCGCACGGCTACAACGTCTACTACCTGAATGCGCTGGCGGGATCGGCGCGCTCCATGGCCTCTTCTGACGACCCCGATTATGCGTGGGTGAGAAGTGCCTGGCGCGAGAAAGATCCTCGTCTGCCAATGATCAAGAGGTAACAACCGGAATCGTTACGATCCGCTCGATAGAGGAGACACATGGCAACGCGTCGCATGACGATGGCTCAGGCCCTGATTCAATTTCTGAAAAACCAGTATGTCGAGCGGGATGGGCAGGAGCATTTATTCTTTGCCGGCGTGCTGGGCATCTTCGGGCATGGCAACGTGGCGGGAATCGGCCAGGCCCTGCAACAGAACCCAGATTTCCCTTATTATCTGGTGCGCAACGAGCAGTCCGGCGTCCATTTGGCCGCGGGATTCGCCAAGACCAGCAACCGGATGCGCGCCTTTGCCTGCACCTCGTCCATCGGGCCGGGCGCAACCAACATGATCACCGGCGCGGCTCTGGCCACCATCAATCGCCTGCCGGTGCTGCTGCTGCCGGGCGACATCTTCGCCCGCCGCAACGTAGCGCCGGTGCTCCAGCAATTGGAATCGCCCACCACGCAGGATACCGGCGTCAACGATTGCTTCAAGCCGGTCTCGCGCTATTGGGATCGCATTTATCGGCCGGAGCAGCTCATTACCGCTCTGCCTGAAGCGATGCGCGTGCTCACTTCGCCATCCGACTGTGGCGCGGTGACGCTGGCACTGCCGCAGGACGTGCAGGCTGAAGCGTACGACTATCCAGAAGAATTGTTCCGCAAGCGCACGTGGCTGATTCGCCGCGGTCAGCCTGACGAGGTTTCCCTCCATCGCGCTGTGGAAGCTATCCGCTCCAGCAGCAAGCCGCTGATCGTGGCCGGCGGCGGCGTGCTGATGAGCGAGGCATGGGGTGCGCTCGACAAATTTGTTACGCAGACAGGAATCCCGGTAGCCGAAACGCAGGCAGGCAAAGGCTCTCTGCCCTGGGACCATTCTCAGTCCGTGGGAGCCATTGGCGCCACAGGCACTCTGGCCGCCAATCGTTTGGCGCGCGAAGCTGATCTGGTCATCGGCATCGGCACGCGCTACTCCGATTTCACCTCGGCCTCAATGACCGCATTTCAAAACCCGCATGTCCGCTTCGTCAATATCAACACAGCGGAGTTTGATGCATATAAGGTTGCAGCCCTCCCAGTTGTCGCGGATGCGCGCGTGGCGCTTGAACAACTAACCTCATGGCTCTCTGCTCACCGCGTCAGCAAGGAGTATGCTGCCGAAATCGCCGACTTAAAATCTAACTGGGAAGCCGAAGTTGACCGGCTCTTCCACCTGAACAACCCCGGGCGGCCAGCGCAAAGCGAAGTGATCGGCGCCATCTGGGAGGCGTCCGGCCCGCGCGATGTGCTGCTATCCGCTGCGGGCAGCCATCCCGGCGACCTGCACAAACTGTGGCGCACGCGCACGCCCAACGGCTATCACATGGAGTACGGCTACTCCTGCATGGGCTATGAAATTCCCGCAGCCATCGGCGCAAAAATGGCCGACCCCAGCCGCGAAGTATATGTCTTCCTGGGCGACGGCACCTATCAGATGATGCCCAGTGAAATTGTGACCTCCGTGCAAGAAGGCATAAAGATCATCATTGTGCTCGTGGACAATCACGGATTCGGCAGCATCGGCGCGCTAAGCCGCTCGCTGGGCCAGAGTGGATTTGGCACCGGCTATCGCTTCCGCTCAAAGGCCTCCGGGCAGTTGGACGGCGAGCCGCTGACGGTGGACTTTGCCGCCAACGCGCGCAGCCTGGGCGCTCATGCCTTGACGGCCACTACGCTCGGCGAATTGAAAGAAGCCCTGAGCAAGGCCAAAACGCTGGATCGCACCACGGTCATCGTCGTCGAAACAGACCCGGCGGTCAGCGTACCCGGCTATGAATCCTGGTGGGATGTCGCGGTGGCCGAAGTTTCCGAGATGGAAAGCGTGCGCGCCGCCAGGGCCCGCTATGTCGAAGAGCGCAAACGCGAACGTCATCATCTGTGAAGCATCGAGAAATTTTGAAAGAGGAGAAATCATGAAGAAGTTATTGGTTGGCAACGCCCCTTGTTCCTGGGGTACGCTGGAAAACCAGGACAAGAGCCAGCAGATTCCATTCAACCGCATGTTGGACGAACTGGTGGAAACCGGCTACACCGCGACGGAGCTGGGCGATTGGGGCTACATGCCCACGGAGGCGGTCGCGCTGACCGCAGAGCTCAAGAAGCGCAACCTCGCCATGCTGGGCGCGTTTGTGCCGGTGGCCATGAAGTATTCTGCCGCTCACGCCGCAGGCGTTGCCAATGCGGTGAAGACGGCGCGCCTGCTGGCCGCCGTGGCCACAGCGCCCGCGCCTTTTCTGGTGCTTTCGGACGACAATGGCACTGACCCCGTGCGCACTAAAATGGCCGGGCGCATCACGCCGGAAATGGGTTTGAGCGCGGCCGAATGGAAGACCTTCGCCAGCGGCGCAGATCTGATTGCCAAAACGGTCTTCGATGAGACAGGCCTGCGGACTGTTCTCCATCACCACTGCGCGGGCTATGTCGAGACGCCGGATGAGATCGCCAAATTCCTCGAACTGACCGACTCGCGTTACATCGGACTGGTCTTCGATGTGGGCCACTATTACCACGGAACCGGCAGCGAAGAATGCGATGTGACAGCGGCTCTCAATCGCTTCGCCGAGCGGGTCTGGTACATCCATCTGAAGGACCTCGAGCCCACGGTCGCCCGGCGCAGCCGGGACGAGGAGTGGGACTACTTCACCGCCATGCGCAACGGCCTCTACCCCGAGTTGGGCAAGGGCTGCGTGGACTTTCCGGCGATGCTGCGCTGGCTGAGCGCGCGCGACTACAAGGGCTATATGCTTGTGGAGCAGGACATCCTGCCCGGCATGGGCACGCCCAAAGAAAGCGCTGCCCGCAGCCGCGAGTATCTGCGCTCTGTCGAAAAGTATTTCGTCTGAGCCAATGTATTTTGACAGCTATGGCCGGGTGCCCCACCCTCGCCGCGTTTCTGTTTTTGCGGCTAGGGTGGGAAGCAAATTTCAGTTTTCATAAAGGCATCAAGGGGGGCACATTGAGTACGCAAAAGCTGAACATCGGAATTATCGGCGCCGGACGCATCGGGCGAGTCCACGCGGAGACGCTGGCCTTTCGCCTGCCAGAATCCCAGATCGTCGCCATCACGGACGTCAACCGTGAGGCCGCGCAAGCATTGGCCGCGCGCTGCAACATTCCCAAGGTCGCCGCATCGAGCGACGAAATTCTCGCTGACCCGCAGATCGAAGCGGTGCTGATTTGCTCTTCCACCAACACCCACGCCGATTTGATCGCGCAGGCCGCCAAAGCCGGCAAGCACATCTTCTGCGAGAAGCCCATCGCCTTCAGCCTGGACGTGATTGATCACGCCCTCGCCGCGGTGAAAACCGCCGGAGTGCAATTGCAGATCGGCTTCAATCGCCGCTTCGACGCGAACTTCGCCCGCGTCCGCCACGCTGTCGCCTCTGGCGAAATCGGCACACCCAGCTTGATGCACATCATCAGCCGCGATCCCGCGCCGCCGCCGCCCGCTTACGTTAAAGTCTCCGGCGGAATTTTCATGGACATGACCATTCACGACTTCGATATGGCTCGCTTCCTCATCGGCGACGAGGTGGAAGAAATTTACACAGCAGCGGGAGTCATGGTTGACCCGGAGATCGGCAAGGCCGGCGATCTGGACACCGCGCTGATTGTGCTGCGTTTCCGCAACGGCGTCATCGGCACCATCGACAACAGCCGCAAAGCCGTCTACGGATATGACCAGCGCGTCGAAATTCTCGGCAGCGAAGGAAAAATCGCGACGGAAAACTGCTATCCCAATCAGGCAGTGGTCAGCGACGGAAAATCCGTTCACACGGACCTTCCGCTCAATTTCTTCATGGAGCGCTACACGGAAAGTTTTGCCGCCGAGCTGAAATCTTTTGTCACCGCCGTGCGCGAGAAGCGGACGACCGCGGTCACCGGCATCGACGGACGAATTCCCGTAGCAATGGCGCTGGCGGCGCGCAAGTCTTACGATGAGCATCGGCCCGTTCGCCTCAGCGAGGTGGGTGGATGAAGCGATCCACGCTGGTCTCCATCCTCACCGACGTGCATCTCTGGGTGCCTGTCGGTGTATTGATTCTGGGAATATTCCTTCTGATGAGCCTGAGGTGAATTCGTGAACGACAATATGCTCGCCGCGCAAGGGCGCTCAACCTTATCCCTGCACAAACTGGGCGTCTTCTGCGGACTGGCCGCGGCCGTCTGGCTGGGCACCGCCGAAGCGCCCACCAAGCTGGTGAACGCGGGATTCTCGCCGTTCCTCATCTCCATGGGCATGGTGATGGGCGCGTTTGTGGCGCGCTGGACGGTTCCCACGCTGCTCAAAGGCACCGGGTTTCTCTTCACGGATTTGCGCAACAAACCGCACCTCATTGTGTGGGCACTGCTCGCGGGAATGTTGTGGGCCGTGGCCAACACGCTCACCATCTTCGCGGTGCGCAACGTGGGCCTGGCCATCGCTTTTCCGCTGTGGAACACCAATAGCCTGGTGGGCTTGTTCTGGGGCTGGCTGCTCTTCAAGGAGCTGCGCGGCTCGGGCTTCAAAGGATGGGCAAAGGTGTTGGGAGGCGCCTTTGCCATTGTCGGCGGCGCGGCGGTGCTGGCTTATGCCACGGCCAGCCAGTCCAATGCGCCGGGCGAGGCCGCTGTGGGCATCATCGCCGCGCTGGGCGCGGGCGTCCTGCTAGGCACCATGTATATTCCCTATCGCAAGGCCTATATCAGCGGCATGAACCCGCTCTCGTTCGTGACCATCTTCACCTTCGGCGAGTTGGCCACCGTCCTCACATTGAGCGCTATCTACATGGGCGGCATGGGCCATGTCGTCAGCGAACTTCACCGTGCGCGGCCCATGCTCTTCTGGCCGTTCCTCGGCGGCTTCTGCTGGGTCATCGGCGACCTCTTCCAAAACTTTGCGGCAAAGTATATCGGCATCGGGCGCGGAATTCCGCTCTCCAACACCAACCAGCTTTGGGGATTGGCGTGGGGCGCGCTGGTCTTTGCTGAGTTTTCCGGATTAAGTAATTCCGGAAAAGTACTCATCATCACTGGCTCGCTGGTGATGATCCTGGGCGCAGTATCCATCAGCATGGCAGACCCTGGCCCGTCGGAACTCGTGAACTGGAAGCAAGCGATGCACCGGGAATGTGACCGTTACGACCTCGACAAAGAAGTGGTGGCTGAGGTGGTGGCGGGCGATGATCCGCTGGCCCAGCATCCGCCTGTGCGCCGCTGGTGGGAAGCTGTGATCATGTTGGCCGCGACGAGCGTCTTTGTCTGGCTGGCCATCGGCACGCGCAGCCAGCACCTCGCCATCAGTATGCCCTGGATGATTGTTCTCGTGGTGGGCACCATATTGCCACTGGGCGTCTGCGGGACTCTGCTCTGGCGGCGAACCCGCTTCTCATAGTTTGCATTCAACAAATCTCCGTGCCCCATCCTTGCGACTTTTTTCTGTCGCAAGGGTGGGATGCCACAAAATCCGGGTGCCCCACCCTAGTGCCGCGTATCACTCATAATTTCGGATAGAGGCGTTTCAATTTGATGCGGGCATCCTCGGTCGTGAAGCGCCAATCGATGGTGGCATTTCGGTTGTTCCGATCCCGTTCCCATGCCGCCACTTCCTTTCGCATCAGCTCAATGGCCGGGATTCGGCGATTGAGGCACTGGCCGTTGAGTGCGCTCAACTCGATCTCCGCGAGGTTGAGCCAACTTCCGTGTTTGGGAGTGTAATGGATTTCGAGGCGGCAGGTGGCCCTGGTCTCATACAGCGTTTTATTCAGCGGAGGGTGCCCCCGGTCCCTCGCTTTCGGGGACCGGGGATGTCGAGGCACTGGACTGTAGATCGCGCATCCATTCGGGTAGTTGCCAACCTCTCTCGCGGGCTGTCCATTCGGATTCGATCTCTACGATTCCGCGCATACCCCTCTGATAGTGGAGAAAACTCGACCACTTCCAATCCTCTGGCTTTGCCACCAGCCCTCGACGAACCGGGTTCCGATGGATGTAGCGCAACTTCTCCACAAACTTCTCGTGGGTGGAAATGTTGAAATCATAATAGTGCGCCTGCCAGAACGGCCTTTGGCGGCTGCGCATCGAAACCGACAGCTTAAATGCCTGTACGGCCCTTGATAAGAGCCCGCGTTGAGGCTCATTGACCAGCAGATGCACATGCTCGGGCATCACGACATAACCGCCAACCACAAAGAGATAGCGGCGGCGAACCCGCTCCAGCGCATCTTCAAAGAGATCCTTGGCCGCGTCCGGGGAAAGGTAAGGCCGACGCCGGAAACAACTGAAGGTGAGAAAGTGAAACTCCCCTGTTTGCTGATATCGGATGCGCTCGCCTTTCATGCACAACGAGAATACTCTAATCGGTGGCGGTTTGGGCAGTGTGACGCTTCCATCCCCGGTCCCCAAAAGCGAGGGACCGGGGGCACCCTCATCTTGGTTTGAAGAGGTCACCGGGACCGAGGCCACCCGCCCGTGGTTTGGAAATCTCACCGGGACCGCGGCCACCCGCCGGGGATACTAAATGATTCGGAGTATACAATTCGTGGATGGGGCCGCTTTGGATTTGATGACGGAAAGAAGTTGCGCATATAAGCACGAACATCCTCATAGCTTTCGAAATACTCCAGGCTGTACCTGAAACTATCGAGCAGGTTCTGGGGTTTGACCTGACAGTTGGATATTGTTGGAACGCCTATGCGATCATCTATACCGATTGTCTTTCCGGGCTTTAGCTTAGAAATTGCCGCCGGAGGATTATCGACACATGGTCCGAACAATGTCCACCCCTCTTTTTGTCGCATTTGTTCAAGATAAAGAGGCTCCGGCATATTTACGTCAAAGGGATTCACTGTAAAGAAGATAGTCCGCGTTGATTCATTGATCAACGTCAACTTTACATGCGCCTCGTTCTGGCTTATCATTTCGACACTTTTAACTAGAATTCTCACTTCTGCGTTCTTTGGGGTACGATTCTGCGCATACAACAGATCCAAACAGGAATATCCTGCCAAACACCCAAACAGCAAGCATAATCTCACCGCTTTTTTCATTTTCTCCTCCTATTTGTACGTCCAATTCGGTGTGGTTAGGCACTCCCCGAATTGCTGTCCGATATCATTGTCGCGACTATAGTCGTGGTTTTGCGCATATGATGGAACTCTTCCTAACGGACCTGTTATAGCTCTGGTACCACGAGTATATTGCGTGAATTGCTGAATAGCGCGTGCATTTGCCGCTTCATGCAGGTAGGTAGTTACCACAAGTGGATCGGACGCACCATAGTGTGCTGCGTAATTTTCCCAAAAATGTTTATCTATAAAAATCGTCGCACGACCATGGTCTGGTACAAATTTCGGATCTGTCTGCCCGTAACCACTACCTCGGTCATATGACGGGGAGTTGATTTCCCTGGAGGTACCGTCTATGTTTGGCAGGTTATTGTACGTAAATTTGAAATTCGGCCCAAAGAACAGTTGAGTGCACTATTGTCCAAGACAGGAAAATCGGTAGTAGGTCAGGTATAGAGGTAAGGCTGCGCCGTTCTGATAGGTTGGGTTTGTCTAGAACTCAGCGTCAGAGG
>Ga0302189_10000435_pt1 | contig 36294 bp, 29 predicted proteins | sample II_Bog_E2_2_FD_194551 | JGI IMG/M metagenome (GOLD analysis project Ga0302189, IMG submission 194551) | Peat permafrost microbial communities from Stordalen Mire near Abisko, Sweden - II_Bog_E2_2 | ecosystem: Environmental > Terrestrial > Soil > Wetlands > Peat | place: Sweden: Abisko...
ATCCGATCTTCTTCCTAAACCCCTGACGGAGGAGCCTGCGGCGACACAGGCGCCAGGGGCAGCGTGAAGTGGAAGGCCGCGCCGGAGCCGAGTTCGCTCTCGGCCCAGACTCGCCCGCCGTGGGCTAGAACAATGTGCTTGACGATGGCCAGCCCCAGACCGGTACCGCCAGATTCCCGGGAACGGGCCTTGTCGACACGGTAAAAGCGTTCGAAGATGCGGTCCAGTTGGTCGGAGGCAATGCCTGGGCCGAAGTCCTGAACGGTGAACCGCACTTCAGAGGGAACTTCTGAAGCGCTTTGAGAGCGAGCCTGCCGAGCAGTCAGAGGTTTCACAAGCTGCGCGCCGACGCAGATGCGCTTACCGGCCCTGCCGTATCGGAGGGCATTCTCAATGAGGTTGCCGAAGACCTGGTTCATGGCGTCGCCATCGGCCAGAACCAAGGTGTCGGGCGCGCCGACAAACTCCAGAGCAACTTCGGAGTCAACCACGACGCCGCCCAACGACTCGATGGCGTCCCGGACGAGCCCGCTGGCCGGAGTGGGGCGAAGCGTCAGCTTGTAATCCGGGCTCTCTACGCCGGCCAGAGCCAGCAAGTCCTCGGTGATCCGGTTCATGCGGCTGGCATTCTTGAGAATGATGCCGAGGAACTCAAGGGTGGTTTGTTTGGATGAATGCTGGTCTTCGATCAGCGTCTCAACGTAGCCCTGGATGGAAGTGAGCGGAGTGCGCAACTCGTGACTGACGTTGGCGATGAACTCGCGCCGGCTTCTTTCCGCGGCCTCGATGCGGGTGACGTCGTGAAGAACGGCCAGTGCCCCGCCGGAGGGCATGGGTACGGCATTGATCTCGAAGATGCGGCCGGGCGCGAGCAAACTGGAGCGACCGCTCTGCACCTCGCGCTTTTCGAGCACCGCGCGCACACACTCCAGCAGTTCCGGATCGCGCACCGAATGGGACAGCGGCCGGCCGACGCGAATCTGCGTTCCGGCAATGCGCTGCATGACCGCGTTCGACCAGTGAACCAGCCCGTCGGGAGTGATGGCAACCACCGCCTCCTGCATGGAATCGAGCATGGCGGCCAGCTCCTGGCGGCGGCTCTCGAGCTCCGCAAAGCTCTGTTCCAACCTCTCGGCTGCCTTGTTCAGCGCGGCTTCTGGCACAGAGAACACATCTTCTTCAGTGTCGGCCAGCCGGGCACTCAACTCGCCCGCCGCCATCTTCCGGGCAAAAGCGATCACCCGCTCCAGCCGCGCCGATGCGCCGCTTGCGACCCAGATAGCCAGAGTCAGCGCCACAGCCAACGCGATCAGGCCGGACCAGAGTGTCTCATGGCCGAGAAACAGGTCGGTCTTGCCGGGAGGGATCTCCAATACCTTGCGGGCGATGAAGGGAACGACGACAAACTCCATCGCCGCGGCCTGGAAGACCAGCAATAGGAGAAAGAGGCCGAGCAGCCGGATAAAAATCTTTGACTTCACGCTGCTCCTACTCGCTCTTCGGGATTTCAAAACGATAGCCGGCCCCGCGCACCGTTCTCAAATAGCGCGGGTTCTCCGGATCGACCTCGATCTTCTCCCGGATGCGGCGCACGTAAACATCGACCGAACGGGGAGTGACGAAGCGGGCATCGCCCCAGACGGCGTCGAGCAGGTGGTCGCGGCTGAAGACCCTGCCGGGGTGGCGCGCCAGGTAATCCAGCAGCCGGAATTCGGTGGCCGTGGTGGTGGTCAGCTCGCCCCGCACCTTCAGCTGCATGGCGTTGGCGTCGATCACGACCTCCTCAAAGCTGATGACCGAGGGCGTGGTGGGGCGCTCGAAGCGTCGCAGCACGGCCTTGACGCGGGCCACCAGCTCGCGGGTGGCAAAGGGCTTGGTGATGTAGTCGTCGGCCCCCATCTCCAGCCCCAGCACACGGTCGTTTTCGCTGGCGCGCGCGGTCAGGAAGATGATGGGAACGGTGGAGAGCCCTGGGTGGTTGCGCAGGCGGCGGCAAACGTCGAGGCCGTCGCCGCCGGGCACCATGATGTCCAGCAGAAACAGCGCCGGCGGCTGGCGTTCCGCGTCGGGAATCAGGTTGGTGGGGGTGTGATATAGCCGCGCCGCGAACCCGGCGGCCTCAAGGTGATGCTGCACCAGCCGCGCAATATCCGTTTCGTCTTCGAGTACAAAAATGGTCTGGCTCAACCGGTCTGCCCTCGCCCGGCGGCCGTTGAACTTCAGATGCGGAGGCCGCACGGAACTATGAACAGAGTAATTCAGTCAGGCAAATGAATTGCAAACGTTGTGTGAATTTGAGCGGGAAGCGGCTCCCGGGAGAAGCTCCCAACGGCCTTCCAAGCGAGAACCGTGGCAACCCGTCATGATGTACGCTGAAAGCGCGGCTCCGGCCTTCACTCCCCGGAGCGCAAGGGAGGCTTGCGTGACCTGGATGATGCTGCTGGTAGGGCTGGTGGTAGGAATGGTTTCCGGCGTGGTGGGCATCGGCGGCGGCATCTTGTTTGTTCCCGCGCTGCTCTGGCTCACGGGGATGAGTCAGCACCGGGCGCAGGGAACTTCCCTCGGCGCATTGCTCGCGCCGGTGGGCCTGCTGGCCTTTTGGGAGTACTATCGCAACGGCCAGGCCGACCTGCGGATTGCCATGCTGCTGGCCGTGGGCTTCTTTGTGGGCGGCTACTTTGGGGCGGTGGGCGCGGTGCATATTCCCGAACTCTGGCTGCGTCGTATCTTCGCCGTGACGCTGATCGCCGTGGGTGGACGGATGTGGTTCAGCCGATAAATTGCGGGGCGCGCTTCAGTACTACAGTTGTACTTCCTTCAAGCCCTGGAAAAGCAGAGGCCCGGGCCTAAAGGCGCTGTATACTTGCCCTCTTTCAGGGGGCTGAAGCCCGCTGCTCCCTCCGGATCTTCGATCTACAACTGTCGTATTAGATCGACTGCACGGGCACCAGGGTCAGGTCGTCCACCAGGCCCACTTCCTTCTGTGCGAAGGGCTCGCCATAGCGCACGCCGGCCAGCAGGCCGTAATGGCGGGCCTCGGCAAAAGTGCGCTCGCGAATCTCCTCTTCGGGAACGAAGAGCCGGCCGCCGGTGGGTTGGTTGGCATATTGCGAGCGGTAGGCCATCAGCGCGGCGTGGCGCTGTTCGATAAAGGGCGTAATGTCGACGACAAAGCTGGGGCGTACGTCTGCATAGAGGCTGGCGTAGACGATCTTGAAGGGGCGATGGGGAGCTTTTCCCGTTTCCACCTTCGCCAATCCTGAGAGAAAACAGGCCTCGTATCCCAGTGTGGCTACAGTCGAGTGGTCCGGATGGCGGGCCTGCCAATAGGGCAGAATGACGACGCGGGGGCGGAGCTGTCGCAGAATCCGCACGATCTTGATGCGGTTTTCCAGGGTGTTTTCAACCGCACCGTCGGGCAGATCGAGCGCCTGACGCCAGCCGACGCCCAACAGGCAAGCTGCTTCAGCAGCCTCGCGGGCACGATCTTCCGCGCTGCCGCGGGTTCCAGCCTCGCCTTGAGTCAGGTCAAGGATGGCGGTGCGGAGGCCGCGCGAAGCCATGCGGAGCAAGGTTCCTCCACATGTCTGCTCGACATCGTCGCGATGTGCCGCAATAGCCAGAACATCGGCCATGAATGATTCATCCATAGCGGCCGCTCATTGGATCAGTAGACAGTGTTGTTGTCGTCGGTAAGCCCGTCCATGTAGGCCACGTCATAGGCCGTGCCGGTCACCGTCACGTTTGAGTTATTGATCGATGAGCCGTCCACGGTCGAGTAAATGTACACCTGTCCGCCCTCGGCTGTATAAACCTTGTGCAGTCCGGTGACTGCGGCGATGCCGGTTGCGTCTCCGTTATAGGGGAGCAGGGTTGCGGCGTTTGTGGAGGTGTTGACCATGGTCAGGCAGCCGTAAGACAAGTTGTTGTTTGCGCGCTCACCGTTGGTACACTTGGTCATTCCGATCCACAATGTGCTGTCGTCCGCAAGCAATATGCGGCTGATGGCCCCGGGGGCTCCATCGCTTACGGAGACCTGCGCCGATGCCGTCATGCCCGTTGTCGAGCCGGAGGGCAGAGAAACCACCGTCAAATTGCCGCCCCAGTAGCTGTCGGCCATCTGCTGCTGGCCGACGAGGTAGAGCCTGGAACCGTCGACAAGCGCATTGTTGGCCCCCCCGGGAATCGCGAGGGTACCGCTGTTGAGTTCACTTTGGCTGGGCAGGGCGCCTGACTGCTCACCAAGAAGAAAGATCAATGGCGCGACCGGCAACTGCGAGACGGAGGCAGTGGCCGGAAACCCAGCAACGGGAACCGTGGCGCCACCGCACTCCGGCCCGCAGTTGAGGATATAGGCGGTTCCGCCGTCGGATGAGAACACAGCCTTCACTGGACGGTTGAAGGTCAGAGGATTTCCGGTTTTGGGGTCAAGCGCCTGAAAGAGGCACATGCCGGGCGCGTTCTGTGGTTCGCAATCTACCGCGCCTGTGGGCCAGGTGCCGGGTCCACCGGAGTAGGCCACAGTCTGGGAGGCTGTCAGTTGCAGCGGGTAATAGACATAGTTCGAGTTCTGAACAAAGGCAAGGGCTACGGAGCCGCCGGGATTCACGCTGACGCGGTAGACTCCGGGAAGACTGAAGACGAAGCTGATGCCGGTGGCCCGGTTGACCAACGTGAACACGTGAGATGCCTGATTGGCAGCGACAGCGTAGAGCTGATTCCGCGTGACGAAGACGCTGGATGAGAGGCCGCTCAGGCCGGCGACGCCTGGGCTTGTGGACTCCTTGGCATAGTTGATAATCGACAGGGTGCCGTCGCTCGAGCTGTAGACAGCTCCCAACCTCTCCTCGGGCATGTTCTGGATGCTGGTGGGCATCTTGCTGGAATACCCGGAGATTGCAAACTGAGCACCCGAACTTGTGCTGTTGTACTTGTATCGGATGTCGTAGAAGGCATCCACGAACTCCAGCAGGCCGGGAGCATTGGGGCTGGGATTCTGGATCCCGATCAGGACACGATTGGTGAGCCCGCTGGGCGGCAACGTCCGGCCCGCAAAATAGGTGGTCTTTCCACAACCTGCCAGCGCGGCTGCAACTACCAAGGCCGCAACGGCGCTTATCCAAAGACTTCTCTTGTTCAAAATCCCTTACCTCGACGGAAGACGCGGAAGATCCCGCGCAGCTTGCCCGCGGCCTTGGCCGCGGCGTGAACGGATTACAGCGGTTGCGGCGCAACGGGCGGAACGCGGTAAAAAGCCGGCCCGAAGCCGGTGCAGCCCTGAGTTATGACAACCGAAGTATAACAAAGCAGCCCTGCCCGGTGGCGCTTGAGGCCCGCATGGCTTAGCATGTCAACAGAATGCAGCAGTTTGCCAGCATCTTCGCCAGCCGTCCAGTTCTCGCCGATGGCGCCATGGGCACCGTCCTCTACGCCCGTGGCATCTTCATCAATCGCTGCTATGACGAGCTGAACCTCTCCGACCCCGGCCTGATCCAGTCGATTCACGAGGAGTACCTGCAGGCCGGAGCGGAGGTTCTTGAAACCAATACCTTTGGCGCCAACCGCTTCCGGCTGGCTCGACATGGCCTGGCCGACAAGGTGGCTGAAATCAACATCGCAGGTGTGCGGCTGGCACGCCAGGCCGTCGAGCGGCTGAGAGAAAAGCGGGCCGGTGAGGCGTGGGTAGCCGGCTCGGTGGGGCCACTGGGCGTGCGCCTGGAGCCGCTGGGAAAGACCGGCCTGGACGAAGCCCGCGCTGCTTTTGCCGAACAGATCCGCGCCCTGGCTGAGGCTGGTGTGGATCTGCTGAGCATCGAGACCATGCCCGCGCTGAATGAAGCTCATGAGGCCCTTGGCGCGGCCCGCGAGGTAGCTCCAGAACTGCCGGTGCTGGTGATGGTCACCGTGGACGATGAGAGCACCTGCCTGGATGGCTCCTCGCCGGCTCATGCCGCGGCACTGTTGACCGAGTGGGGCGCTGATGCGATCGGCGTAAACTGCTCGACCGGCCCGGCGACCGTGCTGACGGCCATCGAGGCCATGCGGCCGGCCACCACGCTGCCGCTGGCCGCCATGCCCAACGCCGGGATGCCGCGCGCCGTCGAGGGACGGAATATCTATCTCTGCTCGCCGGAGTACATGGCCAGCTTTGCCCGCAAGGCCATTCAGGCCGGGGTGCAGATGGTGGGCGGCTGCTGCGGCACGACTCCCAACCACATACGCGCCATGCGCTCGGCCATGCGCGCCATGGACGAGCAAAGCCGCGTCGAGGTCCAAGGCGCGACCCCGGCGCTGGATGCCGAGACTCCTCCGGAGCCGCTTGCCGCGCGCTCCCGTATCGGCGCGCTGATAGCCGAAGGCCGCTTCGTCACAATGGTCGAGATCACGCCGCCGCGCGGAATCGACTGCTCGAATGAGATTGAGGGCGCGCGCCTGCTGGCCGGGCTTGGCGTCCACGCCATCAACGTGCCCGACTCGCCCCACGCCTCGGCACGCATGAGCGCGGAGAGCCTTTGCATCCAGATTCAGCAGCACACCAGCATTGAAACGGTTCTGCATTACACCTGCCGCGACCGCAATCTTCTCTCCATCCAATCGGATCTGCTCGGCGCCTCGTCTATCGGCCTGCACAATATTCTCTGCCTCACGGGCGACCCGCCCCGGCTGGGCAACTATCCCGACGCCACCACAGTCTTTGACGTGGACTCCATCGGCTTGGTCAACATCGTCCGCCGCCTCAATCACGGCCTGGACATCGGCGCCAATGCGATCGGCGCCAGCACCAACTTCACCATCGGCGTGGCCGCCAACCCCGGCGTTGCCGACCTGGAGCAGGAGTTGCGCCGCTTTGCCTATAAAGTCGAGGCCGGGGCCGAGTACGCGATCACTCACCCGGTCTTCGATCTGCGGCTGCTGGAGAACTTTCTGGAGCGCATCAAGGACCACCGCATCCCAGTGATTGCCGGCATCTGGCCGCTCACCAGCCTGCGCAATGCCGAGATCATGAAAAACGACCTGCGCATCTCCATGCCCGAGGAGATCTTGCTGCGCATGGCCCAGGCCGACACCCCCGACGCCGCCCGCCGCGAAGGCATTCTGATTGCGCAGGAGATGCTGGAGGCCGTACTTCCGTATGTTCAGGGGGTGCAGGTGGCTGCTCCCGGAGGCCGCTACGACACCGCCTCCGAGGTCATCGCCTCGGTGTTGCCTAAAACTGCATGAAGTGAAGACGTCAAGTAAATATTTACTTGACAACGACCGGCAAATACGGTGTAATGAGCTTATTCCGTACGCTCGTAGGCGAGCATGTATCCAGCAAACCCCGGCGCGAAAGCTCCGGGGTTTGCTATTTTGGTATGTAGATGAAGAAACTTGTACTCATGATCGACGGCGGCTTTCTCCGCGTGGCCGCGAGAAAAGCAAGAATCCACTACGACCCCAGCTTCATTGAGGCCTTCTCGAAGATTTGTCCTGCTGTGGATGAAGAGCTTTTGCGATCTCTCTATTATGACTGCGCCCCGTATCAGGGGCACCAGAATCTCCCAGTTTCAGGTTTGACACAAACTTTTGCCGACTCGGGCCAATGGCTGAAGGATCTCGCCAAGAAAGACTTGATGGCGGTCAGGCTCGGCGTACTGAAGTTTCGCGGCTACAAATTGAAGAGAACTCCAGTGGCTGGAGTTGCGGCCCTGACTGATGCCGATTTCAAGCCCGATTTCGAGCAAAAGGGCGTCGATATGCGAATCGGCCTTGATATTGCCGCTTATTCCTCATTGAAAGCTGTGGATAGAATTGGCCTGGTGACAGCGGATACCGACTGCGTACCTGCAATGAAACTCGCCCGCAAGAGCGGGCTACAAGTTGTCCTGATTGCTCTGGCGGGTGGGACCACCCCCAGTGAACTGGCTCAACACGCAGATTATGTACGGGCGGTCGCTTGGCCACCGTAGCCAGGCTCCGCCACCCCTCATGGGGCCTCAAGTTTGTTTACCCCCAGACTGTTTCGGAGTGAGCTCATGCCGTCGTTTGAAGAATCGCTGAAGAAGCTGGAAAGCATCGTCGATCAACTGGAAAAGGGCGATCTGGCCCTGGAGGAGTCGCTCAAGCTCTTCGAGGAGGGCGTTGGCCTCTCGGCCGCCTGCAAGGCCGAGTTGGACGCCGCCGAAGGCAAGGTCCAGATGCTGGTGAAGCAGCGCGACGGCTCGCTGAAGCCAGAGCCGTTTTTGACTGAGAAGCCTGTATAGCCCGGCTGATGGCCAATTGCGGCCAGTCTTCCATGTTTGTAAGGAATTGCAGCCGCCTGCGGAGATGATCGCCCTGGCTATTCCCGATTGCCCGTCCCTTTCCTTGCCAGCCGAGCCAGCACAGCCATCTCGCGGAGTACCTGTTTGAGCGGACGCGCTGGCGTACCCCACAGCACGGTTCCCGGCTTGACTCCCATGCCCTCGTTGGTGACGGTCTTGCCGCTCAACACCCCGGCCTGGCCGCCCAGAATCACGCCCGGCCCGATGTGAGCGTGGTCGCCGATGCCTACCTGACCGGCGATCACCGCGCCGTTGCCCACCGTGCAGGAGCCGCTGATGCCCACGCCCGCCACCAGGATCACGTCTTCGCCGATCTCGCAGTTGTGGCCGATGTGGACCAGGTTGTCAAACTTGGTTCCCCGTCCAATCTTCGTCTGCTTCAACGCGCCCCGGTCGATGGTTGTGTTGGCGCCGATCTCCACATCGTCTTCAATCAACAGCGTTCCCTGCTGGGGAAACTGTGTGTATGCGCCGGTCGAAGAGTCGCGCACGTAGCCGAAGCCATCCGCGCCCAGCACCGCGCCCGCGTGGACGACGACCCAATTACCCAGCGTCGTTCCGGGGTAGATCACCACGCGCGGATAGATGCGGCAAAACTCGCCGATTCTTACGCCCCGCCCGATCACCGCGCCGGCCTCGATGCGAGTTCCCGCGCCGATCTGCGCATGATCCTCGACAACCGCGCAGGCGCCTATTGTGACATTCTCGCCAAGTTCCACCTGCCGGCCAATCACCGCCGTGGGATGAACCCCGGACGGCGGTGGCAGCGGATGGAGCAGCTTGGCCGCCAGGGCAAACCACAACTTCGGCTGCTCAGCTTCGATGATGCACTTGGCGTTTGAAGGCAGCTCGGCATGATCGGCGCGCAACACCACCACCCCGGCATTGCTTGCCAGAGCCTTTGCAGCCGACCCGGCATCTTCGGCAAAGACCACATCCAGGGCGCTGGCTGACTCGACCGAGTTCACCCCGTCGATCTCCGACTCTGAATTTCCCCGCACCAGTCTTCCACCCAACACTTCGATCAAAGCACCCAGTCTCATGGGTTTCTCCTCAATAGATTCCCGGCTCGTCGGCGGGACGGGTCTTCCAGCGGCGGTGAATCCACAACCACTGGTCAGGATAGCGCCGAATCCAGCTCTCGATGACCCGAGTGCATTGCTGGGTGGCGGCGACAATGTCGGCTTCGCCGTCGGAGGTGCGCTCGAAGGCCAGTTGCGGGCCGAAGTGGAGGACGTAGCGACGTTCGGCCTCCTCCCACAGCATGAAACCGGGGAGAACGGCGGCGCCGGTCTTCAGAGCGACGCGCGCCAGACCCGAAGCGGTGCAGGCCTCATACCCGAAGAACTCCACAAAAACCCCTTGCGGCGGGGTCATGTTTGTATCCATCAGAATGCCTACCGTCTCGCCCTTGCGCATGGCGGTCAGCAACCCCCGGGCGAAGTCATCCTTGTGGAGGACGCGATTGCCGTGGAGGCAGCGAATGCCGTTGACGAACTCGTCGAGCGGGCGGTTGTCGAGCCTTCGAATGACCATGCCCATGGGGTGGCCCATCAGGGAGTGATAGAAGCTCGACAGCTCCCATGCGCCCATGTGGCCGGTGACGATCAGCACCCCTTTGCCGCGCGCCTCCGCGGACAGGTAGTGTTCGAGGCCCTCGGTGCGAATCCAGTCGCGAGTGTTCTCCGGCGTGTAGCGGGCCATGCGGCAGAACTCGACGAGCTGCCAGCCCAGGGAACGGAAGAGACGGTGCAGAATACGGTCGCGCTCTTCAGAAGAAACATCGGGAAGAGCCAGCTCAAGGTTGCGCCGGCCAACGCGGCGCAGACGGCCATGCAACTGGTAGACGCTCCAGGCCAGCGCACCGGCCACAAGACGCGCCAATCCGCGCGGCAGCCACCCGAGGGTGCGCGCCACGGCCAGTACGAGCCAAAACTCGAGCTTTTCCCGCATCACAAAAGGCAAAGAATAAGTTTAGTCCCCGGCACAGTCCCTTTGGCGCAAAACAAACGAGGGGCTCACCCATTTTCGGGCTGCCCCTCCCGGTTCGATGCTCCCGACTGCGGCTACCTGCGGTTCTTGGCGGCTACAAAGTACTGCGCGACGCCACGCACAAACGGCACCGCACCCTGGGGAACCGCAATGCTTCCCTTGAGGATTGAGGCGAAGTTGTGCGCTTGCCCATAATAGACTTCGGTGTCCTCTGTATTCTGGCTGACGCTTGTGCCGTCCAAGCTGATGCCGGCAAAGATTCCCTTGTTGCGCGAGTAGCTCAGAAGTTCAGCATTCATCTTCCAATCCGTCGACGCCTGCCCGCTGCGTCCGACCGGACCCGCGGCCGCCGAGGCATCTCCCCCGATCTTGAACTTGTTTTTCAGCAGATCCTGAAAGCCGCGGTCGTTGACAGCCACCAGCACCAAGTCTGTCGACTGGCCGCCAATCTGGAGTCCAAACGACATCCCGGCCATGCGAATGAAAACCGGCCCGCTCCAGCCGTGCCCGGTGCGGCAGGTGACCACACCCTGACCGTATTGCCCGCCCCACCCCAGAGCTCCTTTCTTCATCCCCGGCACTACGGCAACACATGTGGCCTGCTGGAGGATATCCATCGGAATGCTGTTGTCCTTGGCGGCCATGATTTCGTCCAGAATCTGCTTGGCTGCGTTGATGCGCGCCTGGAGACTGTCGCGCGTGGAGCCCGCGAAGGCCATCGATGGAAGCATGAAACAGAGACAGATCAACGCAAGTGTCTTCTTCATATCCTGATCCTTTCCACTCCGCTTGTACCGGGCGGCGCGGTTCATTGAGTCGTCGAAGATGAGCCGCCGGGAAGCGACGCCCTGAAGCCAGCGCGCAACGGCTTGGGAGCCGGCGGGAGCCCGAAACCATCTGGCCTTGCGCCGGGCTTCAACACAAGGATAACCCCAGACAGGTTACCGCATTCAGACCCGAAGGCGCATCCCGAGGCAATCGCATGAATTCAAGAGGGTTCATCCGCATCGTCCGCAGCCTCAAACCTCGCCGAGAAAGGACGAACAAAGCGAAAGAAGACTCCGGCGGATGGCAGGATCTTTAGCGCCGGACCAGGAAATGCACCGCATTTCGTGCAAAAATACCCTATTTCGAGCAAATTCCGAAAAACTAGATCAGTAAGTCATACATAATAAGTGATTTAATTTGATAAAGGCGAACACAGAGAGAATGGACCTCACGTTTTTTTCGGCCTTGGGGGTTTAGAGCGGATCGGCCTGCCCTGAAGCGCCGATCCAGTTTCAGAGTAGCAGGATGGCGGAAATAATCTGCAAATCTTGGCTGCATTTGTCACGGCCAGATCGACGCTCAGTCGCGCCGACATCCTGGCTGGCTGTACTGGCGGCGTTCTCGCCGCCAGGGCAAAGCCTCGTTCATTGGTACCGTTTGCACACACCGTGACAGAGCAAACGGTCTCCGGCGTGGGTGGGGAGACCCACGCTACAGCCGGCCAGGAGGCCAGCGCTACAAATTCGTTGACGCGCCTTGTGAGAAATGCGGACTAGTTCAAGCTATTGCCGTGGGCGCATCCCCTGCCCCTCGCCTCCAGAATGTTCCGCCCCGGTCAGGAGCAGAGGCTCTCTATAGCAAATCCGGTCACCGAGGGGCGGGAACAGAGAGAGAACTCCCGATCCCGGCTTCCGCTGCAAGATTGGACGTGGTCGTGGGCTGAACGGATGGAACGCTAGACAGGGGTACGGGGAAAAACAGAAAAAAGAGGAGTTCCCAGGCTTCATGGAAAACATGCCGCCTGGGAACTCCTTTCCCCAGATCTGCGTTGTTTCTGAAAACCATTCTGTGGAAACTCTGGAAACTGTGCAAGATTACGGAAGCAGTGTAGACCTAAGTAACCCTACTCCAGTTACTCATTGATAACGACTCCCGAAACCCGCTCCGGAATCTGGCGACGTTCCCCCTGACGGCGGTCACCCTGGCGGCGATCGTCGCTGCCGCCACCCGACAGCAGTGACCGGTTCAGCGCGCGCATGGAAAGTTCAATCCGGTTGTTGACGCCCGCCTTGCGCATCAATCGGCCGACATGGGCCTGAACCGTGCGCTCCTCAATGCCCAACTGACGGGCGATCTCGCGATTGGAACGGGCCATGAGAATCAGCTCGAGCACCTCGCGCTCACGGCTGGTCAAGCGAGGAGAATGGTTGGCCAGGCTGGTATCGGAGGCTGCGATCAGCCGGTCAATCAACTTCGAGAGCAGCCGCCGGGGAGCCCAGATCGAGCCGCTCGTGACCGCCTCGATAGCCTCTCGCACCGTGCCTGGATCGGCGGTCACATCCAGATAGGCTCTGGCCCCGGCAAGGATCGATTCGAGGACCAATTCGTCGTTGCCTTCCGGTCCGATGACAATCAACCGTACACCGGGACGCCGCCGGGCGATGGCGCCCAGCATCTTCAATCCGGCTGACGAAGAATGCAGGTCCACGACAAGGTGCCCGAGCGCCGGGCGGATCAGAAGCTCCTCAATGCTCCCACGAACCGGAAGCAAAGGGGCCTGCCCTTCCAGAGAAGGCTGCTCGAAGATGCTGGCGAGCCCCTCAAGCCGGATGGGCTCATCGGAGACCAATCCGATATGAATCGGCTCTACATGACGAATCGCAGACATCTTGCTCCCCCTTCGCTCTTCAGCAGGAGAGCTGGGCCCAATGCGGCCGGAAGCGGGCAGGGCCATCCGTCGCCGCATACTGCATACTTCTGACTCAACCGTCCGACCAGACCGATTGCAGCAATCCCTCAAGCCTCGGAAGCGCAATCCCTCTGGTATTTCAAATGCTTGCCCTTGCGGCCGTCACATCTGACCTGAGAGGGCTCATCGGAGCGGAAGAACAAAACCTGGCACAGCTTCTCATTGGCGTAGACCCTGTCCGGCAGCGCTGTCGTTTGGGAGATTTTCTTTGTTTCAAATCTCTCCTGCTCCGGCTCGATGGCGTTAGGTTCAGTTGCAATTCCGTAACGCGCATGGGTTGACTTCCCAACGCAGATCGTCAGTACATCCCTGGGGATACGAAAGTAGTGGACAGAATGAGCCCATGCGAACGAATTGCGCGGCCCGATTGCCGAGCCGGCCTGAACGGCAACAAACGGAGCTTCATCAAACCCCGTTGGATTGATGAGGGGGCTCTTCGCCTGGGTTAACATCTTGAGTTTGCCGGTGATGCGAAGGTCGAATCCATGCAACGGAAGATCACGGGAGATGGCGCCGGCAGCTGCCTGCTCCTCGCCGAAGTCTTCTATCATTTGGTTCCGAATGGCCTGGTCCCTGATCCAACGGTCATTCTGAATCGACATGCGTCTCCTGTTCCGGGTTTGGCCCACGTCCGGATTTGAGTCCGTTAAGGCTAATGTGGCTGCAATCATTCATGGTACGAAATTTTTCACGGATTTTCAATGTGCAAAGCGGGCAAACGAGCCGCCGGAGGCGACGAGTAGGCGGCTCGACGCTCCATGGCGGCCTTTTTTTCGTCAGAAAAGACCGGCGCAGCAGATTCTCCGCATCCTGGTATTCCACAATCGCACTAAAAGCTGTAGCATCACTACTGTCGGTCGTAGTAAAGTCAATTCAGTTGCGCCAGCGAGGTTACTCCATTGATTAAGCAGGACATCGTCCATCAAGTGATCGAGCGCACGGGCCTGCCCCGCACCAAGGCGGAGGCTGCCGTGGATACGGTATTCGAGGGCCTCAAGCAGGCTCTTACCGCCGGCGAGCGCATCGAATTGCGCGGCTTCGGCGTCTTCAGCGTCCGTGCCCGCAAGACCGGCATCGGCCGCAATCCCCGCACCGGCACCGAGGTGAGCATCACACCCGGCAAGGCGGTGCGCTTCAAGCCAGGCAAGGAACTGCACGCGCTGGACAGCGCCGCTCCCGGCAAGTGACGGCGCGCCCGGCGTGGCCAACAACCCTTCCCCCGCAGTAAAGATCGGTGTCGGCCGACCGCATGAAAAAGATTCCCACTCTGCCAGCGCTCCTGCCCCCCTTGCTGCTCGGCTGCGGCGGCGGTGTGCTGCGCGCCCAGAGCTTCGATCTCACAAACGAATACAGTTTTCCCGTTCAGAGCCTCTGGAGCGTTGCCACATGCGCATGAAATCGTGCTGGTTGGGATTCTGGTTTGTTGCCGCGGCGCTGCCGGCTCCGGCCCAGTTGTCCGCGCAGCCGGATGTGATTGCGCTCAACTCCTGGCGCGTCCATGCCGGCGATGACCTGAACTGGGCCAAGCCCGGTTTCGACGATTCGAGTTGGCAATCCGGCGAAAGCCCTACGAAGGAAGGCGGCCTGGTCTTTACTCCCGGGTTTCTCTGGTACCGGACAGCGGTATCGCTGCCGCCGGCGCTTCAGGGCCGCGACCTGGCCATCGGGATGTGCCCGTTCGATGAGGTCTATGAGCTCTATGTCGAAGGCGTTTCGGTGGGCCGGTTCGGCCATTGGACTCCTCGTCCCGAGTCTCCGTTTGATCGCAATCTGACCTTTCCCATCCCGCCCGGCGTCATCAAAGGGCAGGTCGTTCACATTGCGATTCGCAGGTGGAGAGGAGCGGCGTCAACCAGCTTATTCCCCTTCTACACCTCGGGCGCGGCCCGCTTCTCGCGGAGTTCGGAGCTCGGGCTGCTCTCCGCTGTCAAAGACCGGACAAATCTTGCCATCTATTCAGGCATCGTGCGGAATCTCCCCTGGAACCTCTGCCTGTTGTTGATGCTGGGAGCCGGCTGCGTGGCCTTTGTGCTGTTTAGCGCGCAGCGCAGCCGGGTGGAGTATCTGCTGCTGGGCATCTTCTGCGCGGGCGCGTTCATCGATCCGATGGCAGGCGGAATCCTGGCGGCAAGTGATTCAGTGATGCGCCGCTCCTGGGGGCCTGAGCTTGTCTTTGCCACGTATGTCGTTTTCAGTGCAACTCGCGTGCTGTTTCTGGCCTACCTCTGTCGGCGCTTCCGCCGTTGGCTGGAAGTGGGAGCGGTGGTGGTGCTGCTCTTCGGATGGGCTTCGGTATTTGCCATGGCCACCCAGGCGACCTTCACCAACGCCGCCTACTTCAGCGTCTCGTCGGCTGTGCCCGTTGTTCTCTTCCTGCTGGCCGCCGTGGGTCTCCTGCTGGAGCGCAAGGCGGGATCGGTAGCCATCGCTGTCGCGCTGCTCATCGGCCAATTAGCCAATGCCTGGGTGAACACGATCTCCCATTTTCTCGGCGTCTCTGACCTGCGCTTCATGCCGCTGGGGCCATTTCAGATCGATATCCGCGCCCTCTCCGAGGTGTTGTTTGTCTTCGTTACCCTGTCTGTTCTTTATCTCCGCTTCCGCGAGGAGCAGCTTCGCCAGGTCTCACTGGAGCAGGAGATGGCCGCGGCCCGGCGAATGCAGGAGCAGTTGCTGGGCGGCAACGTGTCGCGCGTCGCAGGGTTTGACCTTGAAGCGGTGTACCGGCCGGCGAAGGAAGTGGGCGGAGACTTCTATCGCACGGTCTCATTGGAGGACGGTTCGCTGCTGGTGATTGTGGGCGATGTCAGCGGGAAAGGCCTGGATGCCGCGATGCTGGTGGCGGCGGTGCTGGGCAGCCTGGCAAATGAGGTGGAGCGAACCCCCGCCTCGCTGCTTGGTTACCTGAACAAGGCAGTGATGGGGCGAACCGGCGGCGGCTTCATCACCGCATGTTGCGCGCGGTTCTATCCCGGCGGGCGTGTGGCGATTGCCAATGCGGGGCATATCTCTCCGTATCAGCATGGGCGCGAGTTGCGGGTAGGAAATGGACTTCCGCTGGGAGTAAGCCCGGAGGCCAGCTACAGCGAGACGGAGATCGAAACGAGCGGGGCCGTGACCTTCCTGTCGGATGGGGTGATTGAGGCCCGCAATGCAGAAGGCGAGCTTCTCGGCTTCGACCGCTTTGCCGCAATGGCCTCGAAGCCGGCCGGGGAGATTGCCGACTCCGCGCAACGCTGGGGCCAGGAAGACGACATCACCGTGCTGACCGTGGCGCGCTGTGGGGCTTCCGCCAGCGCATGACGGCTCCGGCGGCTTGCCAACTCTGCCGGCCCCGCTTGTTTCACATTAACCGCAGCGCATCTACATCCACAATCAGATTGCGGCGCGGGATCTGCGCGGCATCGGCGTGCGCCAGCATCCCGCGCAGCGCCGAATTAAGCGCCTTGCGCGAGGCCGCTTTGAGGATCATGTGAAAGCGATAGACGCCCTTGATGCGGGCGATGGGCGCGGTGCAGGGGCCGAGCACGCGCACGCCTTCAGGCGCCGTCCGTTGGAACCATTTGCCCAGTTCCGCCGACCAGGCAACCGCCTCCTCTAACTTGGCCGACTGCACCAGCACGTTGGCCAGCACGCCAAAAGGCGGGTAGTGCATCCAGCGGCGGTACTTCAGTTCGCGCTCGACAAAGGCGGCGTAGTCATGGCGGCTCGCGGCCAGGACGGCATAGTGATCGGGATAGTAGGTCTGCACCACCACGCGCCCTGGCAGCTCGCCCCGCCCGGCACGGCCCGAGACCTGCGTCATCAACTGAAATACCCGCTCCGCGGCACGGAAGTCGGGCATGGAGAGCGCGTGGTCGCAGCCCACCACGCCCACCAGCGTGATGCCGTGGATGTCGTGGCCCTTGGCGATCATCTGCGTGCCCACGAGCAGGTTGATCTCTCCGGAGTGCAGCCGCGCCAGCAGCCGTTCCAGGTCGTGCCGGCCACGCACCGTGTCCCGGTCCATCCGTCCGATGCGCGCGGTTGGAAAGATCTCGCCGAGCCGCTCCTCGCCCTGCTCGGAACCTGCGCCAAGATAGTAGAGGTGCTCGCTCTCGCACTTGGGACAGCGCGCAGGAACCGTCCGCTGGTACCCGCAGTAGTGGCACTCCAGCCGTTGCCCCACGCGCGCCAATCCCCCATCCTCGGCAGGAGGCTTGTGGTGAGTGAGCGAAATCGCGCAGTTCTGGCATTCGAGCTTTTCGCCGCAGGCGCGGCAGATCACGGCAAATGAGTAGCCGCGCCGGTTGAGCAGAATCAGCGCCTGCTCGCCGCGGTCGAGGGCCTGACGGGTCTGCTCGATCAGGGCGCGGGAAAAAAGCTGCTCCTGGCCGGTCTCCTGAAACTCGCGGCGCATGTCGACGAGTTCCACCTCGGGCAGCGGGCGGTTCATCACGCGGTCGCGCATCTCGATGCGCTGGTACTTGCCCGCGGCCGAATTCTGCCAGCTCTCCAGCGACGGCGTGGCCGAACCCATCGCCACCACGGCTCCCTCGATCTTGGCCCGCATCACGGCCACATCGCGGGCGTTGTAGCGCGGCGTCTCCTCCTGCTTGTAGCTCTGGTCGTGCTCCTCGTCAACCAGAATCAGGCCAAGATGGGGAACCGGCGCAAAGATCGCAGACCGTGTGCCGACGACGATGGGCGCTTCTCCCCGCCGGATGCGCCGCCACTGCTCGCTGCGTTCCTCGGGAGTCAGCGCCGAGTGCAGCAGCGCCACCTTCTGCCCGAAGGCCGCGTCGAGCAGACCCACCGACTGCGGGGTAAGGCCGATCTCGGGAACCAGCAGAATGGAAGACAAACCCCGGTCGAGCGCGCGCTGCATTGCCGCCAGATAGACCGCGGTCTTGCCTGAACCGGTCACTCCGTGAATCAAAAAGGACTGAAATCCCCCCAGAGCCGTCGCCAGGCTTGCCAAGGCGTCGATCTGCGGCTCGTTGAGCCGCAGCGGCGCGGGTTGTCCCCGCAGTCCACCCAAGTGAAAAGCCGCAGGCCGCTCGTCGATCTGGACCAGTCCCCGTCGAACCAGGGTTTGTAGTGTAGAGGACGGCAGATCCCTGCGGCGCAGCTCGGCCAGGGGCAGCTCGTTGCCGCAGGCCGCCAACTCGGCCAGAATCGCCTGCTGCTTGGCGGTCAGCGCGGGCAGCCGGGCCTCGGGAATCAGAACCGCAAACCGCTCCGTCCGCCGCGCATCCCGTTCCGCAGCCGCCGTTTCGCGGGCAATCCACTTTTTGCGCGTCAGGCCGGCCAGCACCGGCAGAGTGGCAGCAGTGGCCGTGCGCAGCGTTGAAACCTTCACCGGCTCGCCCGAAGCCAACCGGGCGAGCACACGGCGTTCCAGATCCTGCTCCTCGGCAGAGAGTCTGCCCCGGCGTTTTGGATCGCCTGTGCGAGCGATTCGTTCCCCAGGCCTCAGTTTTGAGACCTGAAGGTTCCCCGAATCCCCATCCATGCTTCTGGCCAGCACATCCCGGCCAAGATCGGTGATGCGGTAATAAACGGTGCGGCGCACCTCCGCCATCAGCGGCAACATCCCGCGCAGCACCTCGCCCAGCGGAGCCAGGTAATACTGGGCCATCCATTCGCCCAGAGCCATCAGCGGCTCACTCAAAAGCGGCTCGTCGTCCAGAACCGCTTCCAGGTACCGAACCTCGAAGTCCGCCGGAGCGCTGGCGCTGAGCCCGGTGACCACGCCAATCAGCTTTTCAGTGCGGAAGGGCACGACCACCCGCGCTCCCCTCTGCGGGAGTTGGTCCGAGCGGACCGCATAAGTAAACAGGCGGTCCAAAGGGACGGGCAGGGCGACTTCGCAGCAGGCGGGCATGGTTGACAAGACTCAGTGTAGGGGATGGAGGGAGGCAGAAAGCGCGGGCTGTGCATATCGCTCCAATTGAGCATGTTGCAATCCGGGCCGCAGGCGCTACAATTCGTCCTGATGACTGAAAAAATCTCCACCCTCACCGCATCCCTTCCCGCCGCCTCTCTGGAGTCAACCCTCCCCGTCACCATGTCCATCGACATTGGCGGCTCCGGGCTGAAGGCCATGCTGCTCGACCCAGAGGGCAAGCCGGTAAGCGAGCGGCAGCGCGTCCTGACCCCGGAAGTGCCCACCCCCGAAGCGGTTCTGGCCGGGCTCGACGAATTGCGCAAGCTCATGGGCGACTTCAATCGCGTCTCCATCGGCTTTCCCGGCGTGATCAAGAGCGGAACAACGTGGACCGCGGCCAACCTGCATCCGTCATGGGTTGCTTTCCCGCTCCAGGCAGCGCTGGAAAAGCGCTGGAAGAAGCCGGTACGCGTCTGTAATGACGCCGCCGTGCAGGGGTACGGGGCTATCCAGGGCAAAGGAGTGGAGATGGCGCTCACGCTGGGCACTGGAATGGGCTCTTCGCTCTTCACCAACGGCCACCTTTGTCCCGGCCTGGAGCTCGGCCACCATCCCTGGCGCAAGAAGGGCATGACCTATGAGGATTATCTGGGCCGCCGCGGCCTGGACAAGTTCGGCAAAGCCCGCTGGAACGACTTTTTGCAGGCCGCTATCAAGCAGACGCAGGCAACCTTCAACTGGGATCACCTCTACCTGGGTGGGGGCAACACAAAGAAGATCCTCTTCACTCCGGGGCCAAACGTCAGCATCGTCTCCAACGAAACCGGCCTGCTGGGGGGCGTGGCATTGTGGCGCTTTGACGGGTGAAGCTTACGGTCATTTGTAAATGGCCGGGTTTCAGCTTCACGGAGACTGTTGGAGACAAAGCAAGATGAAGTTACCCCAATTCATGGCGCCGGGGAAGGCGCCTGTGCCTTCGAGCTCCGGAAGCACTTGCGGAGAAGCTCAACAGTCCGCCCCGAGCTTGAAAATGTATTATGTGGCGCTCGCCATTGTGCTGACTGCCATTCTGATCCCCATATGGATAGTGGACTACCCTGGCATGGTCGACTATCCGAATCACCTTGCGAGGTGTTATATCCTCGCTCATTATCATGACAATCCTTTTTGGCAGCAGCTATATTATTTGGATTACACGCCTCTGCCCAATCTGGCAATGGACGCTATTGTCGCGCCACTGGCCAAACTGCTTCCGATCCTCCTTTGCGGAAAACTCTTTCTTTCACTCAGCGCCGTGCTTTTTGTCGTGGGATGCAGCGCGGTTGGACGCGTAGTAACCGGCAGGCCAAACTGGCTGGCTCTGGTTGCCGCTTTTACGTTTTATAACTCCGAATTGTTCTGGGGATTCTTGAATTGCGTCTTCGGCATGGGCGTCTTTTTGTGTGTCTTCGCATACTGGATGCGGGTGCGCAACGCTATGACGCCTCTGCGATTTTGCATCTGCGGCTTGTTGAGCATTGTGGCTTTCTTGGCGCATCTTTCCTCGGTTTCGTTTCTCTATGCCGCGTGTTTCACAGTTGCACTTCTTGAGTTTATTCGCGATCGCAAGTTTTCTCGCCTGCTGGTCAAGCTGGCTTGGCTGATCTTCCCAGTGCTGCTCATGGCTGCTTTTATGAAGGGAAGCGGCCATATCGGACATGCCTCATTTGAATTCGGCATCATGAAACTGGTTAATCTTCTGGCTCCGGTCAATTCTTATAGCATTGCCGTGGATGCCGCAGTGATTGCCGTGTTGCTGATCTGCCTGCTGGTTATCTTGAAGAGATGCAGGATTCATTCCGTCGCGGCAGCCGGGCTTGTGCTCCTGGCATTGTCCCTGGTTTGCCCCCCTGAAGTGCTTACCGCCTCCGGAGTCGATGCCCGCTTTGTAGTTCCCGGATATCTGCTGCTGGTCTTGTCCATCGAGCCTTTCTGGGACCGCTGGCGGAAGGCAGCGATTGCGACAGCGATCGGCGCGATGATGCTGCACACGGCTAGCATTGCTGCCCATTGGAGGGCAATTGATCATGCCAGCAAACAGGTGCTGGCGATGGGAGAGGTTCTGCCCGCAAAGGCGAGCGTCTATGTTTTGCAGCTAACAAGTCATAAGTGGACGAAATCCAACAAGGTCTTGATCCATGACGTTCAGCTCTGGGCCGTCACGCACGAGGCGGATGTCTCTATCCTTTGGGCCCTTCACGGCCAGCAGCCGCTGGTCTTTCGCACGCTCCCATGCGCCGGTCCTGACTGGGCCAGGTGCTTTTCGACCTATGACTATGTCTTCACCTATGAACCTACTGAACCCATGTTGAAGATTCTTCACGGCATGGCAGCGCCCGCATCTTCATGGGATAAGGCCACGCTCTGGCGCATGAGCAGCCCGGCAGGCAGCGGATCCGCTTCGCCGTAATGGCCGGATTTGGACAACCTGCGGCAATTTCGCATCCCGCGGTCCTGCTTGCGGAAGGCAATGTCGCGCTGCCGCACAATGGTAAATAGAAGGGATGGAGAGAAGCGCCTCTATGGGCCGAAGGCCCAAGCAATTCTCTGTATATTTTCAAAGCTGGGAAGGAACAAGCAGCCGATCAATCCCTCACCACAAATACGTGGCCACAATTCGAGGAGGACCGGGTCTCCCATTGATGGTCTGCGTTTCAATGACCGCCTCAAAATTCTGATCCCGGCGCGGAAACAGTTTCTCATCTTTCAATTCCTGAAAGTATTTTCCCGTGGAAAGCAATTCCGCTGCCGCGATTGTCCCGTTTTCCCCAATTCCCGCTGAAACCACGATGATCTGGTCGGTGGTCGGATCGTGAAAGCGAGCGACAAGGCCGAAGTCGTGATTCATCTCCGAAAAGGGCGTTAGCGTGTTGATCGCCCATTTCTTGCTGTTGGGGTCAGCGCTATCCTGGATTTCAAACTCGTGGAGTTCCGGCCGGAGAAAGTGAAATCGCAGAGGATCAGTCAGGCGCATGGTCCATGGATTGTTGAAGGCGGAGACGAGGACGACGGGACCTCGCTGCAGATCAGAAAATGTCGTCTCCGCGGACGATTGAATGCTGCTTGCCTTGTTGTGGTTGGCAAGCACATGCTGAAGAGTTGAAATTGCGATCGTATCCGCGAGAGCAACGGGATCGGAATAAAGGGGATGATCTCCTACGTTCGGGTTTCCAGAGGTCGCGGGCTGAGGATTCAGGAGGGCCATGACAGATCCAACGGATATCAGAACCGGACTGCCCGGTTCGATCACCGGCTTCCAGAATTCGTCAAGCGGCGATGTCTGGAGCAGGAGGAAACACACGATGCCGGTCACCGCCGCGAATGGGACGAGGGCAAGAAGGATCATCTGGACCCACATTTTGACCCTGGGGGCGGAACTCCGCGGAACGCTGTCGCCCTTCAGCGCCGGAAGAATCGTGGGAACAAGGATTTCAAGAGCGGCAGGTTTCACCGGCCTCTCAGCGGCTTCCGCCGGGTGAGTCTTGAACTCCGGAACATAGGACCCTGGATAGAGCTCGATCCGCACCTCTTCCCGATGCGGGGCCTCATAGTAATACTGGGCAAGGCGCTTTCGGACCTCGCCAGCGGTAACCCGGACGATCGGGTCTTCGTTCAAGTCGTAATCGGGGGAGCGGCCAAATGCCTCAACCCCAATGGTTCTTTCCTTGCAATCGTCCTGGCGGCCTTCCAGTGTTTTGTTGACCACGTAGTTCAGGAAGTTGGGATAGCGGCGGCTGTGGCTGAAGTGCGGACTGCTCTGAATGCGCTTCAGTTGCCTCTTGATTTCCTCGGGCGCAATTCTCGGTTCGTGGGGTGTTTCGGTCAACATATGGAGTTTCCGGAACGCAAAACGTGCGTTGCGACATCCTCCCTTTGCTGTGTGAGAGTATCATACTCCATGGATGGAGTGTCTATCTATTCCGTATATCGCTGATTCTGTATGTCTTTAGCATCATCTGTTGGCTTCTATGCAGTAGCGCACCTTACAAACCGTCTATTTGTCTAAATAGATTCGGAAACCTCGGAGGAATTTCTCTGGGATGGTTTCTAATATGCATGGGCGGCCCTGGCATACGCTGAGAGGTGGGGAGTCAAGGGTTGATGCCCGGACGCAGCAGAGGGTAACCATCCATGCCCAGGCGGATGCCTTCAAGGACGTGAACGGCCGATTGAAGGGCGCGATGGTGATGGACGGGCCGGGTCCTTTCCCGGTTTTTGCCATCGCCCCGTTTTTCCGCTTTACCGGCAACAGGAAAATCAATCCAGGTTTTGCAGATTCAGGGATCGCATTCCATTTAAGATTGCACCGTTACGTTGTTTTGAGAGATTCGTTTTCATGCGCTCTTGCGTGGAGCAACCGTTTTCTTCCCTTTCTCCCCCTTTCTTCCTTTCATCAGATCTGTAACGTCTGACAACTCGTTCTAGCCGGGGCTGCGGGCCAGCCAATCATCATCGTGACCCGCAGGAAACCGGTTCTGATTCCGGCATCATATTGCCAAAAGCGCTCGGTGATCGAGCGACGTGAGTTGCTGTGTGATGCAAAGGAGAAACCATGTCTCAGAAGTTCAATCCCCCCTGTGGGCGGGCTAGCGCTCGCCGACTGAGCGGGTACTTTGCGGTACTCGCGGTTCTTCTACTAATGATTGTTACGCCGGGCGCGTTCGCTCAGGTAACCCACGTCGCCAACCCGTACGTGGGCGCAACGGTGTACGCCAGCCCGGACTACAAAACTGAAGTCGCTGCCGCGGTCGCGACTGAACCGGCCGGCTCCGCGCTTGCGAACCAGATGACTGTCGTCGGAAATACCCCGACATTCGTCTGGCTGGACCGCATCGCAGCCATTGCGGGCGGCTCGGTGAACAGCGGCCGCCTCGGCCTCCAGGGACACATCACCGCGGCGCTAGCCCAGCAGAGCGGCTCTACGCCGGTCGTGGTCCAGCTCGTCCTTTACGATCTGCCCGACCGCGACTGCGCGGCATTGGCCTCGAACGGCGAACTGAGCATTGCCGGCGGCGACATCCCCAGGGGCTACACAACAGCGCTGACGGGCACGGGCATTCAGGAGTATGAGAACGATTACATCACTCCCATTTACAACATCCTGGCGGCCTACAAGACCAACCCGAATATCCGCTTTGTGCTGGTCATCGAGGACGACTCGCTGCCCAATATCGTTACCAACACCGGCTATAGCTATTCGCTGGCCAACTGCATCGCGGCCAACGGCGGCCAGAGCTATCCGACCTACTCGACGACCGGTGTGTATGTGCAGGGAATTCAGTACGCGCTCAATCAATTCCATTCGCTCCCGAATGCGTATAACTACCTCGACATCGGCCACCATGGATGGCTCGGCTGGACCGAAGGCGCCGGACTTGCCTTCCCCTTCTACGCCACTGTGGCAAAGGGAACGACGGCCGGCTTCGCCAGCCTTGATGGAATTATCACCAATACCGCCAACTACGGCCCGACCAAAGAGCCATACATGACCGCGACGGAGGCGGTTGGGAGTGGAGAGGTGTACGAATCCACCTTCTACTCGTACGACCCCTCAATCGATGAGTTAAGCTACGCTGAGGAATTCTATACAGGCCTGACAGGCGTCGGTTTCCCCTCAACACTCGGGTTCCTGATCGACACCTCGCGCAATGGCTGGGGCGGATCGCTGCGGCCGACCGGCCCAAGCACCAGTACCGACCTCAATACCTTTGTGAACGCGACCAAAATCGACGAGCGCGACGATATGGGCCAATGGTGCAACCAGCCCAATCAGGGAATCGGCGCGCTTCCGACGGCGAACCCCGGGGGCTTTGCCAATCTGCAGGCCTATGTCTGGGTCAAGCCTCCGGGAGAATCGGACGGCAACTATCCTGGCAGCGTATACAACGGCGTAACTTCAACTGGCGGCGATCCTAACTGTGATCCGGCGCATGACAATGCACTGGCTAACGGCTTCGCGACGAACGCGATACCAAACTCACCTCCGGCCGGCACCTTCTGGCTGACCGAGTTCCTCGAAGACGTGCAGAACGCGTATCCAGCGCTCCCATCCTCAACGTCACCCGGCTTCACCGTTTCCGCCACCGCAACAACCGTCATGCAGGGAACGAGCGTGGGGAGCAGCGTCACCATTGGCGCATTCAACGGCTTCAACAGCGCAGTCGCTTTGACTGTCAGCGGCCTGCCGACTGGGGTAACCGCCAGCTTCAGTCCCACGTCAGTCACCGGGTCCGGGGGCAGCACGCTGACATTTACAGCCACCAACACTGCCACTGTAGGCGCAGCCACCATAACAGTAACCGGGACCAGCGGCTCTACGGTCGAAACGGCCAAAGTAACCCTCACCGTGACCGCAAGGCCGGAGTTCACCATCTCGGCATCTCCCACGACAATCTCCGTACCGCCGAATACAAACCCCACCGCGACAATCACCGTTGCCTATGTCGGCGGTCTCACCGGCAGCGTACAGCTCAGCGCAAGCGGCTTGCCCTCGGGCGTGGCGGCCAACTTTGCGCCGTCTTCGTTCAACTCCCCCGGCGGAACCAGCGTTGTGAACTTCACCTCGCAAACCAGCACGCCGGCTGGAAGCTACAATGTCCTGCTCACCGGAACCGACGGTTCGCTCGTCAATTCCGCCACCCTTGTAATGACGATTCCGGGCAGCTCAAACGGCTTCACGCTCAAGCCTTCGGCGACCTCACTCTCAATTGCCCAGGGCAGCAGCGGCACCGACACGATTACAGTCACCGATGTAGGCACCTTCACCGGCAGCGTAACGCTGGCGGCATCCGGCCTGCCGAGCGGAGTGACTGCGGCTTTCGGCACCAATCCCACAACCGGGAGCAGCGTGCTGACTCTGACGGCCAGCGCCACGGCCACAACCGGGGCGTCCACGGTCACCATCACTGGAACCTCCGGGACCACCACCGCAACCACCACCTTCAGCCTCTCGGTCACCGCCTCGACAACCGCAGGCTTCACGCTGACGCCTTCGGCGTCCAGTCTGTCCATTACCCAGGCCAAGACCGCGACCGACACCATCACCGTTGCGGACACGGGCGGATTCACCGGCAGCGTCACGCTGGCAGCCTCCGGCCTGCCCAGCGGCGTCACTGCGGCGTTCGGCACTAATCCCACCACCGGAACCAGCGTGCTCACGCTGACGGCCAGCAGCACGGCCACCACCGGCGCGGCCACGGTCACCATCAAGGGAACTTCGGGCAGCACGACGGCAACCACCACCATCGCGCTCACCGTCGTCTCCTCGGCGGGAAGCTTTACGCTGGCGCCGTCGGCATCCAGCCTGCCGATCACTCAGGGCAAGACTGCGACCGACACCATCACGGTGACGGACGTGAACGGATTCACCGGCAGCGTAACTCTTGCCGCAACCGGACTGCCGAGCGGCGTAACGGTTGCGTACGGCACCAACCCCACCACCGGGAGCAGCGTGCTCACCTTCACGGCTAGCGCCACCGCTACGGTTGGCTCGGCCACGGTCACGATTACCGGAACTTCGGGAAGCACGACGGCAAAGACCACCATCGCACTCACCGTTGCTTCCTCGGCTTCCGGCGGGTGCACTGTCGACTACGCGATCTCGCCGCAAAACAACAGCGCCTTCGGAGCGACCATCACCATCGTCAACGGGTCGACCGCCATCACCAGTTGGACGCTGACCTGGAGCTTTGCCAACGGACAGACGGTTGCGCAGCTCTGGAACGGCATTGAAACCCAGAGCGGCGCCAGCGTGACGGTCAAGAACGAGCCCTACAACGGCAGCATCGCCGCCAACGGTACCCTGACGGGCATCGGATTCAACGGCACCTGGAACGGCACCACCAATGCAATTCCCACAGCCTTTTCGCTCAACGGAACGGCCTGCACTGTCAACTAGCTAGCGCAACGCCTGGATGGCGCAAGAGGGACGCGTGCGGAGCGGATCCATTGATCCGCTCCGCACGTAGCCGAGTTTGATTCAACCCGAACTGAAGTTCACAGATGGAGGATCATCGATGCATTTTGCATTTAGAAGGTCGCACAATCAGGCACTGTCCCTTCAGCGGATCGTGCACAAAGTCTTCGCGGTAGGGGCCGTTGCGCTGGCTTTTGTCTCTCCCGGCGCATGGGCCCAGGGGGCGGGTTACTGGCATACCAGCGGCAACAAGATTCTCGACTCGAACGGCACGGAAGTTCGTATTGCGGGAATCAACTGGTATGGATTCGAAACCAGCAACTATCTCATCAACGGGCTGTGGGCACAGGACTACAAGACCGTCCTGAACACCATCAAGAGCCTCGGCTACAACGTGATCCGTATCCCGTTCTCCAACCAGATGGTGGAAACCAACCCAGTGCCCAGCAACTACACAACCTATGCCGGCGGCACTCCCGCAAACACTGCCCTCGTCGGGCAAACCTCGTTGCAGGATATGGACACGATTATCGCTTACGCCGGGTCGATTGGCCTGCGCGTCATCCTCGATAACCACCGTTCTGACGCCGGCAACAGCAACGAGGCCAACGGCCTGTGGTACACCAGCGCCTATCCCCAGGCAAACTGGATCGCCGACTGGAAGACGATGGCTACGCGCTATAGCGCCAGCACGTTCACCTTCAACGGCAACCCCACCGTGATCGGCATGGACCTCCGCAACGAGCCTCACCTGATTGCCAATGGGGCCTATACCGGCTCTTGCTGGACCGGGGATACAGAGACGAACGGTTCCTACACCGGCTGCCCCGCTAGCCTCACAGCCCAGAACTGGCCGGTAGCGGCCACTGCCGCCGGCAACGCAGTTTTGGCCATCAATCCCAAGCTGCTCATCTTTGTCGAAGGCAACGATTGCTACGACGGTTCTTGCGCCTGGCAGGGCGAGAACCTCGCCGGCGTCGCGTCCAACCCAGTCACGCTCAGCGTGGCCAACCAACTGGTCTACTCCCCCCACGACTATGGCCCAAACCTCTACGCGCAGCCATGGTTCACGAGCAGCACGACGGCCGCCAGCCTGGACGCTATCTGGAACAAGTATTGGGAGTACATCAGCGCCGCCAGCACCGCTCCGGTTTGGCTCGGTGAGTTCGGCACCGACAACACCAGCAGCGACATCGAGAGTTCAACTGCCGGCAGTCAGGGACAATGGTTCGAAGACCTGGTTGCCTATCTTTCAGCCAACCCTACGATCAACTGGACTTACTGGGCTCTGAACGGCGAGGACAGCTACGGGCTGCTGGATAGCAATTACGATGCGACACCTCCCAGCTCTTTGAAGCAGTCCGAACTGGCAAGCATCCAGTTCCCATTGAGTGGCGGGTCAACGACGGCAGGCTTCACGCTTGCTCCTTCAGCGTCAACTCTGTCAGTAATTCAGGGCAGCAGCGCAACCGACACCATCACAGTCACTGACACGGGTGGATTCAACGGCAGCGTAACGCTGGCCGCATCCGGCCTTCCCAGCGGCGTGACAGCGGCCTTCGGCACCAACCCCACCACCGGAAGCAGCGTGCTCACACTCACGGCCAGCAGCACGGCCACCACTGGAGCGGCCACGGTCACCATCAAGGGAACCTCCGGCAGCACGACCGCGACCACAACCATCGCACTCACCGTCAGCGCCAAGGCAACAGCAGGTTTCACGCTTGCGCCGTCGGCTTCCACTTTGTCCGTTACTCAGGGCAAGACCGCAACCGACACCATCACGGTGACCGACACAGGAGGATTCACCGGCAGCGTCACTCTTGCCGCATCGGGCCTGCCTGGCGGCGTCACTGCCGCATTCGGCACCAATCCCACAACCGGAACCAGCGTGCTGACCTTTACGGCCAGCGCGACGGCAACCACCGGCGCATCCACGGTTACCATCAAGGGAACCTCCGGGAGCACCACGGCAACCACCACCATCTCACTGACCGTTGCCTCGTCGGCAACCTCCGGCTTCACGCTTGCGCCCTCGGCCTCCTCGCTGTCCGTTACCCAAGGCAGCAGCGGCACTGACACCATAACGGTCACCGACGTGGGCAGCTTTACCGGCAGCGTCACGCTGGCCGCATCCGGCCTGCCCAGCGGCGTCACAGCCGCATTCGGCACCAATCCCACCACCAAAACCAGCGTGCTGACGCTGACGGCCAGCGCCACGGCCACGGCCGGAACGTCCACAGTCACCATCACCGGAACTTCGGGCAGCACCAAGGCTACCACCACAATCGCACTGACGGTCGGCACCTCGGGCGGCGGCGCGAAGTGTGAGGTCGACTACACAATCTCGCCGCAAAACAATACCGCATTCGGAGCGGCCATCACCATCAAGAACACGGGAACCACCGCCCTGACCAGTTGGACGTTGACCTGGGCCTTCGCCAACGGACAAACGGTATCGTCTCTCTGGAACGGCATTGAAACCCAGAGCGGCGCCAACGTGACGGTGAAGAACGAGCCCTATAACGGCAGCATCGCCGCCGGCGCCAGCCTCACCGGCATCGGATTCAACGGAACCTGGAACGGCACCACCAACGCAATTCCCACGGCCTTCTCGGTCAACGGAACGGCCTGCGCCGTCAACTAGCCGCGCACACGACTCGGTGCCCCATCCTTGCGACCCTCTTCTGTCGCAAGGGTGGGATACCACAAATCCAACAAGGTGATGAAACTGAAAAAGGAGAATCAAGTGAATATGAGGTCAGCAATTCAATCGTTGGCGATTGCTTCCGCAGTCTGCCTTGTCTTCCTGGGGATGCCGGCCCCGGCCGCAGCCCAATCCGAATGCACGTCAAGTGCCGGCACGCAGTATACAGATGCCCTCGACGGCGGCTTGTACACCTTCCAAATGGATGAGTGGAATTCCAGCCTGAATGAATGCGTCAGCATCAGCGGCGTAGGCTTCACCATCACTACCGCGGACTTCAGCAATGCGACCAACGGCGCTCCAGCAACCTACACCTCCATCTACAGAGGATGCCACTGGGGCGCTTGCACCACTTCCAATCCCTTCCCGATCGAGGAGAACAACATTGGCTCGGCAAGCTCCAGCGTCAGCATCACACAGCCTTCCGGTTCCCAGAACGACTCTGCATACGACATCTGGTTCAACCAGACGTCGACCACCACAGGACAGCCAAACGGCACCGAAGTCATGATCTGGATCAATCATCAGGGAGCTCCGCAGCCCTTCGGATCGCAAGTGGCTACCGCGACAATTGATGGCGCGAGTTGGAACGTGTGGACTGGCAACCAGAGCTCGTGGAAGATCATCTCGTACGTGGCAACCGCTCCGGTCACATCGGCAAGCCTGAATCTTCTGCCCTTCTTCGCCGATGCCGTATCGCGCGGAAGCCTGGAGAGCACATGGTGGCTGATCGATGTGGAGTACGGCTTTGAGATATGGACCGGCGGCCAGGGCTTGGCTGTGAACAGCTTCTCAGTGAGCGCAGCGGCAGGCAGCGGCGGAGGCGGTGGCACATGCAGCACCGCGCCTTCAGCACCGAGCGGACTCACTGCGACAACCTCCTCCTCCAGCGTCATCAACCTGGCCTGGACGGCGGATACCGCCCCGGCCCACTGCACCATCAGCGGATACAACGTCTTCCGCAGCACAACCAGCGGATTCACACCCTCGTCCAGCAACGAGATCGCCAGCGGCGTGACGGCCACGAGCTATTCCAGCTCCGGCCTCACGGCTTCGACCACCTACTACTACAAGATCGAAGCTGTTGATGCGTCCGGCACCTCCGGCGCATCGGCTCAGGCCAGCGCGAAGACTTCGGCCTCCAGCGGCGGTGGTGGCGGCGGCAGTACCGGCTGCGTCGTCGACTACGCGATCTCACCGCAGAACAATACCGCGTTCGGAGCGGCCATCAGCATCAAGAACGGAAGCACCGCCCTGACCAGTTGGACACTCACCTGGACCTTTGCCAACGGACAGACCATCTCATCCCTGTGGAACGGTGTTGAAACCCAGAGCGGCTCCGCCGTGACGGTGAAGAACGAGCCCTACAATGGCACGCTCGCCGCCGGCGCAACTCTCTCCGGCATCGGCTTCAACGGCACATGGAACGGCACTACGAACGCGATTCCCACGGCAATCTCTCTCAACGGAACGGCTTGCACGGTCAATTAGCAGCCTGCGGTAACACAAGGTTGCAACTGAAAAACCGGCGGAGCAGATCGCCCGATCTGCTCCGTCGGTAGATTATTCAATAAAAAGAGCCTCTTGCAAAACTCCATGGAGATTGCAAGAGGCTCAAAAGCAATTGGTTCCAACTCAGACGGATGTGGAAAGCTGAAAGAACCGCCGGCGGGCGTCGTTGGTGGATGGGCCGTTCGCGGTCTGCGCCATCTCTATCTCGGCTGCGTCGAAGTTCCCAAATGTGCGGTCACTGTTGGTGCAAATCCGCAATTCAAGCAGGAGGATTCCCCGTCTAACCTCCTGGCTCATCCGTCAACGTGCTGCTCGATCCCTCTTGACTTTTCGAGTCCGCTCCTCGCCTGGTGATTTGCGTCACAGTATACTGTTCATTTGCACCAGTAAGGTGGAATCGAAATGTACCTCCTCTGGCTCCGAGTTGCGGCGATCCTTTATGCGGCGGCGGCTGTGGCCGTCTTCCCGGCCGTGCTCTATGGGATCGTACGATGGCGCAAGACCTGCGTCCACCTGGGCGGCATGGCCTTCTTCTTCCACTTCGTCTCTTGCGTCGAGATGCTCGTTCAGGCCCATCGCTTTGTGCCTGTGGGAACCCTCGAGGTCGAGTCGCTGCTGGGTTTTGCCATCGCCGGCCTGTTCTTCCTCGTCTGGTGGTTTTACGACGCTATCTCGCTTGGACTCTTTGCTTTGCCTGTTACGTTCCTTGCTGTCCTGGTCCCCGCGCTGGGCCCGGAGCGCTACGTTTTCCCCTCCAGCGGCGTGCGCATCAGTTGGCTCATCGCGCACATAGCGGCGCTGCTGCTCGCCTATGTAGCTCTCGGCTTCAGCCTGCTGGCCTCGGTGCTTTATCTCTACCAGGAGCGCCGCCTCAAGAGAAAACGCAAACCCGGCGAAGACTCACGGTGGTTGGCCCTCGACTGGCTGCCGCCGCTCGACACCCTGGAGCGGATTGCTCACGCCACGCTCGAATTCGGCTTTCCCTGCATCACCGTCGGCCTGGTTATCGGCTCGATTCTGGCCCAGGAATCCCCTCTCGGCGCTTCCTACTTTCTGGATCCTAAGGTTATTGCTTCCTTCATCTTGTGGGTGGTTTACGTCACGCTGCTGCTGGTTCGCCGCTCGGCGGGTCTGCGCGGACGCCGTGCGGTTTACCTCTCCGGCATCGTCTTTCTCGTGATGCTCGCCGTCTTCGCCGTCAATGTCATCAGCCGGGTGCATAGGTACGGTCCGTAATGACTCTGACCCTCATTGGCGTCAATCACAAGACCGCGCCCATCGAGGTGCGCGAGCGGATCGCCATCTCCCGCGACGACCTGCCGGAGGTCACGCGCGCCCTGGCCGCCGTGCCCGGCGTCTCCGAGTGCATGATCGTCTCAACATGCAATCGGGTTGAGATTCTTGCTGCCGTCGAGTCCCCGACTGCTGACCTGGCCGCGTTTCTTTACAGACACTTTAACCTGGATGCGGCGCTGCTGGCCCCGCACATCTACGAACACCGCGACCAGGAGGCGGTGCGGCATCTCTTCCGCGTGGCCGCCAGCCTTGACTCGATGGTGGTGGGTGAGCCGCAGATTCTTGGACAAGTCAAAGAGGCCTTCGCCGTGGCCCGCGCCTCAGGCACGGTCGCCGGCCAGCTCGATCATCTGTTGCAGAGCGCCTTTGCCGCCGCCAAGAAGGTCCGCTCAGAAACAGAGATTGGATCAAACTCCGTTTCCATCGCCTCGGTAGCCGTGGAACTGGCGCGCAAGATCTTCGGATCGCTGCAAGGCCGCACCGTATTTCTTGTGGGCGCGGGAAAGATGAGCGAACTGGCGGCGCGGCATCTGGTCCAGCAGGGAGCTGGGGCCATCCTTGTGACAAACAGGACCCTGGAGCGCGCCCGGCGCATGGCGGAGACCTTTCAGGGCAAGGTGATCCCCTTCGACCAGCTCTATGAAGCGGCCAGCCAAGCCGACATCGTGATCAGCTCGACCGGGGCGCCGCACCCCATCTTCCATCGCGAACATGGACAGGCCTTCCTGCATCGCCGCCGCAACCGCCCGATGTTCTTTATCGATATTGCTGTGCCTCGCGACGTGGACCCGGCGATGGGCGAGCTGGAGGGCATCTTTGTCTACGACATCGACGATCTGCAGCAGGTAGCCGCGTCGCACATGGCCGAGCGCAGCCGCGAGGCTACCGATGCCGAAGCGCTGATTGCCGGCGAGGTGGAGCGCTTCCATCAGCGGCAACGCACCGTGAACGTGGCTCCGGCAATTGTGGCGCTGCAGCAACAAGCTGAGGAGATCCGCCAGGCAGAGCTTAAGCGCGCGCAGGCCCGGTTGGGTTCACTGACCGCGGAACAGGTGGCGGTGGTCGAGGCGCTGACCCGCGGGTTGGTCAACAAGTTTCTTCACCCGCCGATGCAGGCGCTGAAGCAGGCTGCCCGGGAGAGCAACGCGGCGCGCATTGAAGCGCTCTGCGAAGCCTGGTCGCTGCCTGCTGGCGTCGGCAATGCGCCCGACAACGAGTTTGCCGCGACGAACTGTCAGGCGGCTGCCGGGAATGCTGAAACAGAGAAAGCTGGGAACGTGGAAGTGAGAGAGACCAGCGGGACGGCCCGCCAATGAACCTGCGCATTGGAAGCCGCGGTTCGCAACTGGCCTTGTGGCAGGCAAACCACATTGCGGGGCTGCTTCGCGGCCAGGGCCACTCTGTCGAAATTGAGATCATCAAAACGACCGGCGACCGGCTGCAGGCGGTCACCTTCGCCCAGGTCGGGGCTATGACAGGCTCCAAGGGCATGTTCACGAAGGAAATCGAGGAAGCGCTGGCGGAGGGCCGTGTGGACCTGGCCGTGCACTCACTCAAGGATCTGCCCACCGAGCTGCCGGAAGCATTTGCACTGGCAGCGACGCCCCCACGCGTGGATCCGCGGGATGTCTTCGTTTCAGTGAAGTATGAAAATCTCGCTGCGCTGCATCTGGGCGCGCGGGTGGGAACCAGCAGTCAGCGCCGGCGTGCGCAGTTGAAGGCGCTGCGGCCAGATATCGAGGCGGTCGAGTTTCGCGGCAACGTTGACACTCGACTGCGCAAGCTCGCCGAGGGACAGGTGGACGCGATCCTGCTGGCCGCGGCAGGCCTGGATCGGCTGGAGAAGACTGAGTGGGTGCGCGAGCGGTTGGAACCGACGCAGTTTTGTCCGGCGGCCGGACAGGGAGCATTGGGCATCGAGACCCGCAGGGACGACCGTGCGACGATTGCCGCGGTTGCATTCCTCGATGATGCGGCGACGCGCTTTGCCGTGACCGCCGAGCGTGCGGCGCTTGCGGCTCTCGGCGGGGGGTGCCAGGTTCCTATCGGCATTCACTGCCGGCCGGGTTTGGGCGAGACGACTGGACGCGGAGGCGAGTTGTGGGACGAGATATTCGCCGTGGTCGCCGCCCCGGAAACAGGAAAGGCGGTGCGGGTCCATCATCGAGAGGCGCGGCATGGCGCGCTTGATGCTGATGCGAGCGCGGCTGCTCTGGGCCGCCTGGCGGCACAGATGCTGCTCGATGCGGGAGCTGGGCCGCTGCTTGAGAATCTTGCCGGGGGCTTGCGGTGAAGTCCCTGCCGCTGGCTGGCCGCCGCGTACTGGTGACCCGGGCGGCGCACCAGGCCAGCAAGCTCTCTGACGGGCTGCGGGCGCTGGGAGCCGAGCCGGTCGAGGTTCCGGTTCTGGAGATTCGACCGCCAATCAGTTTTGATCCCCTGGATGCGGCTTTGCGCCAGCTTGATAGCTATGATTGGCTGATTCTGACCAGCGCCAATGCAGCGCGGGCGCTCGCTGAGCGAGCGGCGGCGTTAAGGATTCCGCTGGCGCAGCCGGTCCGGTTGAAGGTTGCGGCGATTGGGGAAGCGACGGCAGAGGCAGCGCGCAAGGCAGGCTTGCAAGTTGCCCTTGTGCCGGAGGCCTATGTTGCTGAAAGTTTGGTTGAGGGCCTGCTGGCGCGAGCCGCGGGCCAACGGATACTGCTGGCCCGCGCCGCCGTTGCCCGCGACGTGATCCCCGATGCGCTGCGGGAAGCGGGCGCAGAGGTCGATGTGGTGGACGCTTACCGGAACGTTCTGCCGGAGGCCGCGCCGGAGCAGTTGCGCCGGGCGATTGCGGATGGGCTCGATGCGGCCACCTTCACCAGCAGCTCCAGCGCCACGCATCTGGCCGAGGCTGCCCGCAAAGCTGGAATTGAGTGGCCGTTTGAGGGCGTTCCGGCGGTCTCCATTGGCCCCATCACCAGCCAGACCTTGCGCGACCTTGGTTGGCCGCCCGCGGCTGAAGCTTCGCCTTCCGACATTCCGGGGCTGGTTGCCGCAATCGAGCGAATGCTACGGCGCTAACTCGCTAACAGGCTAACTCCGCCAGGTCTTATTTTTCGATGTGCAGAGCTGCTCGAGGTTGCAGCTGTCGCATTTGGGCTTGCGGGCCGCGCAGACCTGGCGTCCGTGGTGAATGATCTGGTGCGAGAAGGCGATCCATCGCTCTTGCGGCAAAATTTGCATCAGTTCCCGCTCGACTTTTTGAGGAGTGTCGCCTTTGGCCAGACTGAGGCGGCGGGCGATGCGGAGGACGTGCGTATCCACCACGACGCCTTCGGCCTTGCCGTACGCGACGCCAAGAACAACATTGGCCGTTTTGCGGGCCGCGCCGGGAATGGTGATGAGTTCGGCCAGAGTCCGCGGAATCTGGCCGCCAAACTCCGCAACCACCTTGCGGGCGGCACCTTGAATCGACTTGGCCTTGTTGCGAAAGAAACCAGTGGTCCTGATGAGGGCTTCCAGTTCCGGGAGGGTCGCTTTTGCCATCGCCGCAGGAGTTGGGAAGCGGCGGAATAGCGCCGGAGTTACCAGGTTGACGCGCACGTCAGTGCATTGGGCGGAGAGGATCGTCGCCACCAGCAGCTCCCAGGGCGAGCTGTGGTTAAGAGCACACTTGGCGATGGGATAGGCTTCGTCGAGAGCTTTGAGAATAGCCGCGATCCGCTCCGGGGCCAGTGGGCCTCGGCCGGCACGAATGCCGGGCGGCTGCTTCTTCACGACGGTCTTGATAGTGGTTCTGGACGCGGGCATGGGCCTTCTGTGGACTTGCGCTCGAGCATTTTCACTGTTCCTGTAACGCGGGGATCGTGGTATCCCACCCTTGCGGCAACGAACAAGGACGCCGCAAGGATGGGGCACCCATCACCTTACACTAACCTT